>CEQV01014184.1_pt1 | contig 11486 bp, 3 predicted proteins | sample 530971 | NCBI WGS metagenome assembly CEQV01 (sample SAMEA2621173, study PRJEB7988) | marine metagenome | biome: marine biome (ENVO:00000447); feature: deep chlorophyll maximum layer (ENVO:xxxxxxxx); material: "saline water (ENVO:00002010), including plankton (ENVO:xxxxxxxx)" | depth 100 m
AAGAAGCGTCCTCCTATGGAACATATTGCTAAGATATTTGCTGGTAGTGCTGGAACTAATAGACCTTTTACAACGATTGTTGATAGAGATGGAACTATTCAATATCTTATTTTCATTCAAGATGGAGATATTAAAGTTTTTGGTTTAGATGGAAGTAGTAAAACAGTTAATAAGCCTAATGGAACTGATTACTTAGATATATCTAACAGTGCTGATCCTTCTGAGAGATTTAGAGTTGCATCTGTTGCGGACTATACATTCATTACTAATAGAGAAAAAGTAGTTACTACATATTTTCAAGATGGAGTTACTTATAGTCAATCAGGCACAACTGTTACTGTTACTTCTGCTAAACATGGTCTTACAACTTCTGATCGAATTTCAATAGATTGTACTTCTGGAACTGGAGTAGATGGTAAATATAATATAACTTCTGTTGCCACTGATTCGTTTACATATACAGCAGGTACGTCATTAAGTACAAGTGGTAATGCTGCGTATAACGTAATGACTCCTACCTTTGGTACGGATTCAATGGTCTTTATTAAAGCAGCAGATTATTCAGGTACATATAAAGTTAAAATTAAAAGTGCTGATGGTACTAGCACACTTGCAGATGTTAGTTATACAACAGCAGCAGTAGGTGGTACGCAACCTGATACCTTAACTATTGCAACTAACCTACGAAATTCTCTTGCTTCAGCATTAAGTAGTGGATGGACTTTCACTGTTGTAGATTATATTATTCAGATTAAGAAAAATGATGGTGGTGATTATCAATTAGAAAGTTCAGACACTAAAACGGGAACATTTACAAAAGCTATTAAAGGGACAATAGATACTATTACTGATCTTCCAACATTAGCTCAACATGGATTTATTATTAAAGTACAAGGTACAAAGACGACTGGATTAGATGATTACTATGTAAAGTTTGAAACTTCTGCTGGTAGTGGTACAGGTGGAGGTATTTGGAGAGAGACTTCTGGACCAGATATTAATAGAGGATTTAATCAAAAGACTATGCCTCATGTTCTAGTTAGAAATGCAAATGGTACTTTTGACTTTAAAGAATTTGAATGGTCACATAGAATTTGTGGAGATGAATCAACAGTTTTAGATCCTTCATTTGTAAATAGTAAGATAGAAAATATAAACTTATTTAGAAATAGACTTGTATTTCTGGCAGATGAAAATGTAATTCTTTCTGCTGCTGATAACTATGACCGATTTTGGCCAGAAACTATCCAAACTGTTGTCGATAGTGATCCTATTGATTTGGTTACTGGTGGTACTGAGATCAATTTCTTAACCTCTAGTCTTGCCTTTGCTAATACTTTGTTGTTATTTAGTCGTCATGGTCAATTTAGATTAGATGCTGGCGTTACAACTGTAGGTACAAGTTTAACTCCTAAAACTGCCAATGTTACTGCTATTACTAGTTTTGAGATGGCAGCTACAGTTGATCCTGTAGGAGTGGGTAGGACTATTTATTTTCCAATTCCTAAAGGAGAATATAGTGGATTAAGAGATTTCTTTTTACCAGATTCAACAGGTGGAGTTCCTCTCTCAGATGAAGTTACTTCAGCTATTCCTAGATATATTCCGGGAAATTTAACGAATTTAATTGCATCAGTTTCAGAAGAAGCAATAGTAGCAATTTCTAAGGATCAACCTAAACGTATTTATATATATAAATTCTTCTTTGAAGGTGATAATAAATTGCAATCTGCTTGGTCTTATTGGGAAGTTAAAGGAGCAAAAACTATATTAGGAGCTGCAATTTTAGATAGTGACATGTATTTAACTATTCAATATAATGATGGTGTTTATTTAGAGAAAGTTGCATTACGTCCTGAAACTGTTGATACGGGTAGCACAATAGAATTATTACTAGATAGAAAAGTTACAGAAGCGAGTTGTTCAACTGCTGTTACAAATCCCGGAGGATTAGGAGTTCAAACAACAATTACTCTTCCATATCCAATGGCAACAACAGGAACAATGGCAGTAGTAGGAAGAGATGTCAGTGGTAATACTATTAGTCATGGTCAGGTTATTAATCCTACTAGTGAAACGTTAACAGGAGGTGCAGGTGGTAATGGAACGATGGTAGTCAAAGGAGATTTAAGTTCAGCTAAGTTTTTTGTTGGTGAGTTATACGATATGGGATATGAGTTCAGTACGCCTTATTTAAAAGAACAACCATCAGCAGGTGGTATGGCTGTAGTAGCAGGACCAAAATTACAAATTCGGACTTGGGCTGTTGTTTTTGATGACACTTCACACTTTGTTTTACGAGTAACTCCTGCGGGAAGAACTGCTAACGATTATCCTTATAATGGAATCTCTGTTGGTACAAGTCCTCCTTCTCTCGGTACTCCCGGTATTGGTACAGGTAACTTTAGAGTCCCTGTAATGGCAAGCAGTCTCGATACTAAGATTGAAATTCTTAGTAGCAGTCCTGTTCCTTGCAGAATACAATCAGCAGAATGGGAGGGGTGGTTACAATCACGGGCCAAGCGACTTTAAAAAAGATTGCCTTTCAAAGAACTTCGGTTCTTCAAGATGTGGTTGATGTTGCTGAAAGTATGCGACCAGAAGATGCTGCTGAATTGTATGCACTATCAGGAGATACGCCTAAAGGAGGATTACTTTACTGTTATCTAAGGAGTAAGCCATGTATGACAATGGTTAGTAGACATGGATATGTGATGGGAATGTATGGAGTTATTCCAGAAAGAGAAGGGGTTGGTAGGATATGGATGTTAGGTCGAAATGAAATGACAACAGATAAATTAGATAAGATTACATTCTTGAGACAAGCAAGAATTGAATTAGATAAATTGCATAACAAATATCCATTATTATTCAACGTTATAGATGCAAGAAATCAAGTGCATATTGATTGGATACGTTGGATGGGGTTTACTATTATAAAAAGACATCCACAGCTAGGAATGGAAGCTCGTCCTTTCTATGAATTTGTGAGGATCTAACTGAATGTGTGGGCCAGCGGCAGTCATTGGTATAAGTAGTGCGATCCTTGGGATCGGCTCACAATATATGGCGTATCAGCAAGCGAAGGCTGATACTAAATTCTATAATCGACAAAGACAACTTGAATATGGTGGAGCTGTATTACAGGCTCAAGCGAATAGAAATACGGAAAGTATTAGAAGACAAATGAATGAGAATTTTCAGGCCCAGACTAAGTTTATGGCTGATCGAGCTTTTGAAAATAAGATAACTGGTCTTCTTACTGAACAACAACAAATTCAAGTAAAAACAGCTCAAGAATTAACTGAAAGAGAGATTGAAGCGAAAGAGAAAGCTGGTGCTGTTAAGGCTTCAGGTAGGATAGGTCTGACTGCTGATAGTTTGCGTAGAGCTATTAAGGCACAAAAAGGAGCTGCTGATTTCTTAACGAGTCAGAATACTGCGTTTGCCTTTATTAAAGGACAACAAGAGAAGAAGGTAGCTGCTGCAACGAGAGGATCAAGAATTGCTAGTGCTAAAGATTATGTTGAAACGACTTACTTAGATCCGGTGAAACCGTTAAAGAAGAAAGCTCCGGGCTTTGGTCAATATGCTTTGGGTATGGCAAGCAGTGCGTTGGGAGGCTATAGCACAGCTATGGGTATGGCTGCTGACAGGAAAGTTCTCGGCCTCAAACCGTGGGGCTGGGGTACAGCTTAACTAACTATGGCACGTTATTCACTTGGTAAAAACACTGGTACGACTGATAAAAGTACCAGCTCTCGTTCTACTCCTATAGCTGGAGAAGATCTAACTTTTAATGCTTCTATTGGTGAAGTTCCAAAGATTAAGCAACCTCGTATTCAAGTACAGAAATGGCAAGGTGATACATACATTAGTAATCCAAGTCCAACCTTAGCTCCTCAATTAGATCTACCTGATTTAGGAAATGTATTAGCTGAACCCAATAGAGATTTTGCAGGATTAGCTGATGCGCTTTCTGGCTTAAACACACAATTAAAAAACTTTGGAAGTGTTCAAACAAAGTATGAAGGAGTAATGCAGAAGGCCGCCAGAGATGAGGCGAATGCAATTATCAAACAAACATCTGTTGAAGGAACTGCTTCACAGAAATTAGCGAATCTAAACGCAGAATTAGAACGAATAATTAAAGATGAGAATTCAAGCAAGGAGGATGTTGCTTATGCAAAAGCAACACAAGAAAGGATTCGGACAGATAGTAGATTAGCTCCGGCAATTGAATCTGCTTATAGAGAAGAGGAAGTTCTTCAGAATGCAGCAGGATTAAGTGTGGCTGCACAAACAGCAACAATTAAAGGTATAGATCCTAAGTCTGGAGATGAAATAGATATCCCTGTTAATACACTGAGCCCTAACGATGAGAGATATATTAGTTGGGCAAATGATTATATATTTAATGATGCAACAAGAAAACTTAGTAGCTTTGAATATAAAAATGTTAAAGGTCAATTAGCTCAATATTTAGCAAATGATAAAACAGCTCAATCCAAACGCTTTAATAAATATCAAAACAGGGAATATGTAAAGAATTTCAATTATGAGACTAATAAGATAGGAGAAGATTTAAGAGATGGATTTATTACAAAAGAACAAGCTATATTTAAGCTGGAAGCTTTATTAGAAAGAGGAAGAATAGGTCTTGTCTCTGAACCAATTAGAAAAGAATTACAGGAAAATCTGGTGGAAAATGTACTAGTTGCATATATGAAAAATAACAAAAATGGAAATGTTACTGACTTAAATGATATGTTTGGATCAATAATGACTGGTCCTGTTGAAAGTCGTGTAATTGATAAAGAGGATAAGATTACAATTACAACTCAAGAACAAGCTGACAGACTTGGTTTTGGAGAGATTGGAGATGTTGTTACTGATGTATATGCAGTTAGAAATGATAAACAATTATGGATTAATCAGTTCCCGGCAGGATATTTAGAAGCAAGAATTTCAGATGCAAATACTAAATTAGCATTAAATGATGAATCAAAGCAAAGTGTTATTAATGGGATAGAAGAAACAAATTCTATCGCAATATTTAAAAAAGAGGTCTTTCCTTTATTGGCTGGAGAGATATCTAATATTCCTATAGCACTTGTAAAGTTAGGCGAGTTAAGAAATCAAGCTATTGAGGCTGCCGATGGAGATGCTGCAAAAATAGATGCAATTAATAAAGCATATGATAAACGTGAGAATACTTTGTTTGGAATATTCAGTGTTGATTACAATCAGGATGTAGATGGTTTAGATGAAGCAGCACGGGCTGCCCTAAGAGATCCAAAAAACATTCCTATCTTTGCTCAGAAGCTTTATCTTTTTGAAGAGAAGTGGTCAGGATATAACAAGGCTGATACTTATTTAAGAGAGAAAGCTAAAAATTATGAACGTCTTTATGAAAAACTAACAACAGCACAACTTAAACCAATTCAAGGAGTTTTATCATCAGCTAAAAAATACTATATTAATACTATAGGTAGAGAAGAAAGAGGGAAATATAACACTTTAGATGAAGAAGCTCAATGGAGTTTGATTGAAGAAAATATAATGGATGACTACGTTAGTGGAATAGATCTTAATTGGTCAGCACAACAATTAGATGCATACAATAAGAAATTTATTGAACAATTTACAGGGGCGAATAAAAAGTTATTTATACAGAAATATATGCCAGATATTTTCCAGAAAGAGGAACAAGAAAAAACTATTATAAAGCCTACTTATGAAGGAACAGTAACAGAAGGTTTGAATATATGGGAACAACAAGCACTTAATACTGGTGAACTTAATAAGAAGGGTTTGTTAAATAATAATGGTAGGGATAGGATAAGAATTTTATATGAAAGTGATACACCTTTATTAAGTGTTGATTCTTTAGATAGTGTTATTAAACAACTTAAAAATAAAGGGACAATAGATAGACGACTTAAAGTTATTATTAATAATTTGCCGGGGGATGCACAGGGAAAATTAGGAACTTTCCTTCTACATGAATATAAGAAACATGGAATTATTCTAAACGAAGCTCAGGAGAAAGAGATCTTAAGTTTAAATGGTAGAAAGATGGCACAGATAGAGAAGAGAGATAACACATTAAATGCTTTTGCTCCTTCATTCTTCCAACCTTCAGTCTTAGTTGCTTCTACTAATTTATCTGGTCTCTTAGCTCCTCCTCCTGTAATAGCAAAGCCTAATCAAGATCCTTTAACTCAGCCAGATGCGTTAAAGAATCTAATTGGTGAGATGAATGGAGCTTATCAATTCCGTGGAGCAAGTAATCCTAATTATCAAAAAGGAGATTATAGAAGCAATAAGAAAGGTAATTGGTTCTTCGATTTTAGACCTGAGTTAATTGATGCGGCAGGTGAAAGGATACAAACACTTACTGAACAAGATCTAAACGCAATGACATTAGGTGCTTTATTAGAAGCTGGTACTACTACTGACTTGGAAAAATTTGAGGTAGGTGCGAATCTTTTAATTCGTTCAGTAGCAGCAAACAATGCTCCAATCGCAGAGATTTTAACTGCACCCAACCAATATGAAGCGATTTTCAATCCAATGGGGAGGGTGAAAGGACTAACTCCTTATACAGTAGAGGAGCTAAACGCAACTCCAAACTTTGTGAAACTAGGATTACTACTACAAGTTAGTCCTAAGAGAGCAAGGACTCTATACTATTTCCATAGGAATCAATTTGCATCCCAAATCAAATCCGAGGGTTAACTCATGTCGCTTGAGCAAGTAGTAACAGAAGGTGTTGAAAAAACAGAATGGGTAATGCCTGAAGGAGATTTCCCTGAAGTCATCGAATCTGTAGGTCCAGATGGTGAGGAATCAGAGGATACTTATGGAGATATTCCAACGGGAGAAACAGTAGAGCCAATAAAAGTAGAATCACAGGAAGTAGATATTAAAGATCCAACTAATTATTTTTATGATTTTAAGAATTATAAGGGTATCTATGAAGATAAAGGATTAACTACAGATCAAACATTTCTTCCAAAGAATTTGAATGTTTGGGATATAGATTATGAAGGTGTATATACAGATGGAACAAAAGATTTGTCTGAGCAAGAGAAAACAACTAATCAAATAAGTGTTTGGATAGATGAACATCCTGAGTTGATACCAGTTATAAAGGAATTAGTAAAAGAAACAAGTGATGGAGGAATAAACGTTACTGTGGCAGAACTGAATGCTGCTATTAATAATCCAGCGATACCTCAATTAACTCGATTAAAATTACAAGCACTAAGTATGGGGCAAAATCCCAGTGGCACCGCTTATCAAGATAATTTTAGTGGTAGTGCAAGAAGAACAGCAATGTCAAGCTGGAATGCTACAACAGGTTTTACTGGAGATATCCTTGCAAATATCAATAGAGGAATTTCTTTTCAAGGAAATAATGCAAGAAATTTAACAGGTAATTATCCTGCCTACACAGGAGAAGGGCATGTCTTTGATGATGCTCCAATGGGAGCTAATCGTAACTTTAGCTCTGACTACTTGGAACAAAAAGGGATAAGTTCAAGGGCATGGATAACAGGGAATGGCGAGGAGGTTTATCTAAATCAATCTCAAGTTGGAAATCGACTTGGATTAAATGAACTTGAAACAGCTAAATGGTTTTGGAAGAGACAAGAATGGCCAACTTATTTAGAAGTTCCAAATAGAGATGGTGGGACTACAATTCTTGGTGCAGTTATTCCCGGAGCTTATGACTTAAATCAAGGTCGTATTAGAGATAACTTAGGTTTAAAAGTTGAATATAAAGAGGATGGATCTTTTAAATCAGTTTTATATAATGGTCGTGAATATTTGTCAGAAGATTTAAAAAGTGGTTTGCTTAATTTCCAAGGTGGAAGTTTAGATAATGTTTGGGGATTAAAAGATCCTACTTTTAATGTTCCTCTTTTAGGAACTGATGCTGCATGGTATCAGCGATTTATAGAAGGTGGTGCTCCACATATGGGACCACAGTTAGTTCTTACTGCACTATCAATAATTGCATTGAAAAAGGCAGGTGGAGGAAAAATACCTTTTCATGGTCCGGGAATGAGGACATCAGCGGCATTAAGATATAAAGCTGGAAAGAGTTGGGCTGGTGGTAATTTTGCAGCAGCATTCAGTCAATACAGTAAGGGGACTGCACTTAAAGGAATTTCTGAATGGGCTATCCCTTCTCTTGGAATTGAACTTATTTCCTATAACCGAGAGAATGGAAATATATCTGATGCAATTGTTGCACAATGGCCCGCATTAGAAAGTCCATTTACAAAAATCTTTCAAAGTAATGAATTAGATTCTGCTAGTTGGGCACTACTTAAGAACGTTGGTGTTAATGAATTCTTTGGTGGTGCTACTGCTGGTACTGGATTTGAAGTATTCGGTGATGCTTATAATCTAAGTAGGCGTGGATTGAGGAGTGGGATTCAATTTGATAGAGGTTTAGCTTCACAAATAGGAACCGAATTTAATACTGCATTGGGTGAAAGCTATACGAAGTTATTTGGGAATGTATTCCATAGCGATACTCTTAGTTTTAAGGTAGGCCTACTTAATAAAATTAAAGCAGGTTTTAGCCCTGATTTTGGAGCAGGAAAACTTGAGTGGCCTCAATACCCTAAGGGCAAGAGTGCAGCTACGGAAATGGTTCCGGGAGGTAGGTGGTCTACTTGGCTTAAGGAGAATCAAAGAAAACCACAATGGCCTCAACCATATACAGAACAACAAAATATTGTTATAGATCCACAGTCGAAATTAGATGCACGTTTTTCTTTTGATACAGCAGATCTACTTCAATTTGATATTAAAGATGAGAAGACTTTAAATAAGGCTATTACAGAGGCAGAAGCAAAATTAGAAGTTGTTAATAATAAAGTTGAATCGGCATTAAAGGAACTAACGGAAACAATGTCGAGAATAAAAGAGACGACTCAGCCGAAAGAGCAACAGATTCTTCGTCAGATGGATATAGATGAAGCGTTAATTAAGCCCTTGCCTGAAGAAGTATCAGATGTTCCTCTTAATGAAATCAAAACTGCTCCTCAATATTTCCAAGTTAAAGAATCTGGAGCTACACAAGCAGAAGGGGTAAGTGGATCTCTTCAAGGGGCTAGAGGATTTGATACAGAATTAGCAGGATTAGTAACTCTATGGCGTGATACAGATGGAACTATTGGTGATCCCGGAAGTATCTATGTAATAGATGGACATAATAGATTAGATCTTGCTAGAAGATCTGGTAGAAAGAATATTCTCTCTCGTTTTATTAATGTTCCTACATGGCAGGAGGCTAGAGCTAAAGCAGCATTAATCAATATTGCAGGTACTCAAAGTCTAAAAGGAAGTATTGAATCATTAGATGTTGCAAGGTTTCTGCGTGATGAGAACTTTACTATTGATGATTTAGCAGCAAGAGGAATTAATTTACAAAGTTCCTTAGTTGCTGAAGCTGTTCGACTCAATAGATTACCAGATGATTTATTTGCTCAAGTTGGTACAGGTGAATTGGCTGTATCTAAAGCATTAGCATTAGGTTCTGCTGAGGGTGTGAGTCCAGAAGCTATACGAGAAATTTATAAGATTGCAAAGAAACAGCGATGGTCTATTGCAAGGATTGAGCAAGCAATAGTAATGGCAAGGAATGCAACTGTTGGAGTTGAAGAAGGTGTATTCCCAGAGTTAAGTGCTTATTTCAAACAGTCAAATATCAAGCAGTTATTAACAATTAGAACTGAGGTAGTAAAACAATTAAGGGCAAGGATAAGAGCATTAGCTCCAGCTACAAGACTTGAACAAGCTGGAATGTTGGAAGAAGTAGCAGGTACAAGAATTAATATTGAAGGTAGTAGAGAACAAAGGTTAGCAACTCAGGCTGTACTAAATGTTTTTAATAGAGTGGCAGGATTCGATGGACCAGTCACTAATATCCTTACAGATTTAGCTTCACAAGTTAAAGGAAATAATGCTGCATCTTTAGTTAAGAAAAGGCTTTCTGATATTGAAGAAGCAATTATGCAGGAAGGTCGTATTGATACAAAAGTTCCTGAAAGTATATTCAATCAGTCAGTAGTTAAACAAGTAACTGATCTATCTAAAAAAACAGAGAAAGTAGCAAGAGCAGAGATAACCAGAGAATTACCAATTGAAGAGATAAATCCTAAAACTGTTATTGAAGATGAGGCTAAGTTTAATGAGACGTTCCCAACGGAAGTTAGAGCAGAAGCTACTAATCAACTTGCAAAGAAAGGTCAGATCACTTCAGATCTAAGAAAAATTGAAGATACTCCACCTCCTACAAAAGTCACAAAGACTAAGGTCCCACCTGCATTAGTTGAAGAAATAAAGAAGAGTATTGATCCTAAAGATCCTTGGTTTAGTAGTGAGGCTAAAGATCAAACAATTGATGTAAAAGGAGAAGAACTTCCAATACCTGAGATTCAAAAGCTTTTAACAGAACGTCCAAATGAAATTCCTGTAGAAGATCTTTCTCCAGCAGTTACAGCATTAGCGACTGTAGATCCAAAAACTCCACTTGATTTATTTATTAGATCTGCACCTGATAGTCAACAAGCATCAATTGCATTTAATAGATTAATAGATTCTTTTGAAAAGTTTATTGATGGTAGAGAAGCAGAGGGTAGATTCGGTCCAATTGATACTGTAGGAGATTTTATTAATCTATTAAACATAGGAAGAGTTGCGATAGAAGAAGGAACACAGAAAGCTTTAAGAGATATAAAGACAGCAGATAGATTTGGGAGACTAGCTGCACCTTATGTTCAGAAAGCAGGTAAGGCTTTTCTTCAGAAAGCTATTGCAGATATTGAACAAGTTCAGATATATACAAAGGCTTTGCAACTTGAGATAGCTGGAAAGATTGATGCGGCTGGAAAGAAAATATTAGAGGCAGGAGAAGAAGCAGATAAGCAATTAGCTGATATAGACAACTGGGAGAATCCAAAGTGGTTAAATAAATTTTTTGAAAGAGCTGGATTAAAAGAAGATGCTGAAAGAGTATTTCCTACGAAACGACCCACATTTGATGATAGTGCTCAGCCTAGGAATTGGGCTGGTAAGTCTGCTCCTAAATATGCTGGTATGTATATTGATTGGGAATCAGATGTTGATAAGGCTATCTATATAGTTACTACTGCTAAAGCTAATAAGAAGAATAGTAAATCACATGCGAAATTCTGGACTTGGCTAACAGAAGAATTAGGGATACCAGAAGATGAGATTGTTGAGACTGGTGTTCTTATTAGAGATGAATTAAAGGAGAACTATGAGGATGGTTCTACTTGGCGAGTTGAGGATACACTTGCTTGGCAGTTTGGAGGAACAACAGATTTAATGACCTTTAACTGGGAGGATGTAAGAGCTGGTAAGTTTTTAGAAAAATTAGATGAAGCAACACTTAAAAAATATTTAGATATAAAAGACCCTAAGAGTAAAGATGTAGATGA
>CEQV01021414.1_pt1 | contig 11464 bp, 6 predicted proteins | sample 530971 | NCBI WGS metagenome assembly CEQV01 (sample SAMEA2621173, study PRJEB7988) | marine metagenome | biome: marine biome (ENVO:00000447); feature: deep chlorophyll maximum layer (ENVO:xxxxxxxx); material: "saline water (ENVO:00002010), including plankton (ENVO:xxxxxxxx)" | depth 100 m
AATGGCGTTAGAAGTCATAGCTGTGCAAAAAGGTGTTTTTCCTGATACATGGCTAGTAGGTCGTGCTGGCGAACAACCAACTATTATTAATCCTGCAAATGGGTTAACAGGTGAGGTTGGTGTTTTGCGTGGTGGTGATTTGCGAGATATGCAACTTCAACCCGGTTTTATGACGAATCCTGCGATTGATCGTTTAGAAAGAGCGCAGCGTTTAACTGCTGGTGTCCCTGCCGAATTTGGTGGGGAATCTACGAGTAACATTCGTACTGGTCGCCGTGGCGACGCTGTTCTTTCTGCTGTTGTTGATTTTGCCGTTCAGGAATCGCAACGTATCCTTGCTCGCTCATTAGAAGCTGAAAATAAAATAGCTATTGCTATGGCTAAATCTCATGCTGGTGGTAAATCTAAATCGTTTTATGTTTCTATGGGGAAAGTAAAAGGCAAGGTAGATTATGTTCCGAATAAACACTTTACAACGGATGACAATGTGGTCAGTTACAGTCACGCTGGGGCTGACATCAATAATCTTGTTATTGCTGGCGGTCAAAGACTCCAAATGGGCACAATGTCGAAAGAATCGTTTATGAAAATAGATCCTCTTGTTGAGGATGTTGAAGCTGAACGTGACGCTGTAACTGCTGAACAGTTAGAACAAAGTTTGCTTTCTGGTTTGCAGCAGCAGGCAGCGACAGGGGCGATACCTCCTAGTGACGTTGCTCGAATTATTGACCTTGTTAAATCAAACAAGGAAGAACTTGCTGGCGCTGTTGAAAAAGTACAACGTGAAGCGCAGGAAAGGCAAGCTGAAATGGTTTCTCCCACATCCCCTGAAGCACAATCCGGCATAGCCCAACCCGGAGCTGGAGCGGAAGCTATGGCTGCGCCGCCTCCTGCTGAGGGTGGGCCTGCTGGATTGCGTGAACTCTTAGGAGCGTTGTAATGCCAAGAAAAGGTAGAGGGCAACAGGCTGCAAAGACAGCTACGGGTCAAGCGTATGGTGAAGCAAAAGCGCAAGAAGAAGCACAAGGCGTAGTTCCACTTCCTCAAATGGAAGAACCACAAATGCCTGCGATGAGGGCTGGGTCTGCTCCGTTTGGTAGAGGCTCTGAACGACCTAATGAACCTGTTATGGAAACTGGTGAACCTCATCAAGCGGTTACTCCAGAAACGTCAGAACAACAAAGAATGAAAATAATGGCAATGTTGCCGCTTGTTGAAATGGCTGCTTCGCAACCTTACGCTACCCCAAGGACTAGGAACCTTGCTCGCAAGATGCGGCTTGCTGTCGGACCCATGAAAGACTTTGAAGATAGGAACCCATAATGGGTTTTCTTGATTTGGTTAAGGGTGTTGGCGGTGGAGCGTTAGACGTTGTTCAAGGTGGTGCTGGTTTTGCTGTTGACACTGTTAAAGCAGCCGCAGAATTAGCAACTGGCGATATTGGTGGAGCTGCTGATACTTGGTTTGAATCTTGGCAAGAGGACATTCTTGGCAATGTAGTTGGTGGAGCTTTTGGGCCTGAAGGCATTATTGGTTCTGTTATTAAAGCGTTGCCAGAAGAAGGCCCGTTTGGTTTTATTCGTAGCGGTGGGAGGCAAGTAATTACTCCTGTTATGGAAGGCTGGGATTGGGTTATGCAGACCGTTGTTGATGACGGTCTTGGCACTTTTGCTACGGTAATGCACGCAGGTCTTAGGGGCGGCAATCCTTTGAAGATATTTGATTCTTCAACGTGGTCAGAAGCATGGGATATTAATAGTAAATCTTTTGATCCTGTAACTGGTGAAAGGATCGAAGGGCATGGCCGCACTTTTGGTCAGTCTGTTGCTGCGGCGTTGTGGATTAACGATCCGTTTGACAATGAACAATACGATGCGATTAAAGATGATTCTTTGTTTAATCTTGTTTCGGGTTCGTTAGATTTTGCTCAAGAATTTTTAGATCCTGTAGATATTATGCTTGGAGGGTCAGCGAATCTTCTTTCTGGAAAAACAGCGATTGCTTTCAAAACGCAAGATAGTTACAAAATTATTGGCAAAGGAAAGTATTTAGGTAAAAGGTACCTTGCCCCTCAAAGGGTTTACACCCCAAACATGAGGGGAACTGGCGCAGGTTGGCGACGAATAGATCAAAAAGTTGGCAGCAACTTTATTACTAAAAAGTTTTGGAAAGAATTAACGCCAGAACAAAAACGGATTCGTACTGCTATAGGAACTAAAGCAACAGAAGCAAGGGCCGCTGCTTTTGTTAGTTCTAATAGGTGGGCTAGCGTTGAAACGCAATTAAAACAAATAGATGCCCAAACTACAAAAAGCGCTACTTTAGAAACAATTAATAAAAAAGGTGAGCTTGAATACACAAAAAATCCAGAGCATTTATCTAGGGAGGAAGCGGCAGCTCAACGTGCTGGTGTGCTTCGTCAACTTGTTGGTCGTAAAGGCGCAAAAATGCCGGAAGAAGCTATTTTTGCTATAGCTCATGGTGCTACTCCAGAAGCAAGAAGGTTAACTGCCCGTGCAGCTATGGGTGATGGAACTGCTTTTAGAGAGGCTTCAGCAATAGCTAGCAATGTAAGAAGTTTGCTTGCTGATGAAGGAGTTTCAAATCAAACTGGGAGTTTAAGTTTCGCTCAACAACTTGATGAAATAGACACTTTGAATGTGGACAGAAAAGTTCTTAGCGAAAAAATTAAAGATTACGATGAGCTTGAGAAAGCAGGCAAATTAACTCCTCAACAAAAAGGTTGGCAAACAAGATATAAAAATCAAAGAAATGAAATGGATCGTCGTGTTGGTGAGCTTAATGTAAGCACAGCGAAGATACGGCAAGATTACGGTTTAGATGACGTTGATTTTGAAATTATGTTTGATTTGCAATCGGAACTTTTTGAAAATCAGGTTAAAAGGGTTGAGAATACTAGTGTTGGCCCAGTTGTTGATGACATATCTGAATTAATTTCAGGAGACGCTGGAATGCAAGCTATGACTGAATTTGCGTTGCATCGTTTAGCTGACGCTGAGATTAACCCTATAGCTGCTAGAGAATTTGGCAGGATAGATGAAGTTTGGCGAAGAAGAAGTTTAGATGAAGTAGTTGGTAGGCGCATTCGTTCTATGACAGAACGTTTTGTGGACACGGCAGAAGATGTGTATTGGATTCCTTCTGTTATTAATCCTCTTGGTTTCCGCAAATTGCGAGTTTTAACTGAACGTGTCCCTCAAGCGTTGATAGATTTTAACGATACGCAAGCGTTTACACAATACGAACGTATTTTGGCTCAGGCTTCAAGAATTAAAATTAGAGGCAATCGTGTTGCGTCAGCTTCTAAAAAAAATGTTGAGCAGAGGCTTGGCCAGTGGATGGAGATATTAGAACGAGGAGATGTTGGCTTTCAAAACGAACTGCGGACTTTGTACGACAACACAATTAACGATTTAATTGATGACATTGAAAAAATGCTTGAAAAAGCTGAGATTAGCATTAATGGAAAATCTCTTAGAGATGAATTAGATAACGCTAATTCTTTGAAAAATTCTTCGGTTATTAATCGTTATGGCGAACAAACAACAGATCACATGAGTACCAAAGGAAGAGAACAAGTAGGTGTGACGCAAGACAGCCGCCAACACACAACTGTTTCTTATGGCGATACGACAGTAAATTATGCGATGTCTCCTCAACAGGTTTTGCAATCAGCGGTGCTTCCACGGTTTGATTTAATTAATAGTCAATTACAAGATTTAGCTCGCAAAGATGGAACGTTAAAAAGCAAAGTTTGGGTAACTACAAAAGACGTTACGAAACGTGTAACAAGGTATCCACGCAGGACAGCGGAAATAGTAAATGGCATTTGGAGGCCAGCAGTTTTGCTTACTCCTAAATGGCCAATGCGTGTTCAACTTGATGAAACGTTGCGTCGTATGGCTGATTTGGGGACTATTTCTGAAATGAGAAGTTTGTTTGGGGCTATGGGTGACCTTAAAGATGGCTATGCAAGCAGAGCTATTGAAAATGGTTTAACAAACGTTCCAACTCGTTTACGGCAAACAGTTCGAGAAAATGAACTTGCTGCTTTAGGTAACAATGTTACAAAAGAAGTACGGCAAGCAAAACTTGATGAAATTAAAGAACTTACTGACGGTCAAATTCTTGAAAAACTTGACGATAAAAAAGTTAAAGAAATTGTTTTAGAGTCGGCGAAAGAAGCTCGAATAGAAGCTGGGTACAATAGATGGAAACCTCTTTTGGCCCGTGCAGGAATAGGCGCTTTTCTTGTTAATCCGATTGCTGGGGCTGCGTGGGCAGGCATGTATGGGGTAAGCCAATTTAGGCGTACAAATCGAGTAGCTATACGACGTTCTGGCATAGCTCACGCTGACTTACACATGAAAGAAGCGCAACGTTTGTTAAAAGAAGCGATTGAGGATGGGGACACAGTTTTAATTGCTCATGCTAATTTCTTGTTGGATCAAGGCGCAAATATGAACTCAGTGATAAACGAGTTGCATAAATACGACGTAGATCTTTCCCAAGTTAAAAACGCTGTTGAGAAAGCAGACGGTTTGTTAAAAGAAGCTGGTTTTGATGGGGTAAGATTTGGAAACGTTGCAGCACGGGGAGCTTTTGGAGATGACGCTGCGTATATTGAAATGCTGCAAAAATCAGTATCTTCTTCAAAAGCCCAACATGCTATGTATAGGGGTTACAGGCAATCTTCAGAACGTGAACTTCGCAAATACACAAATGTTGAATGGCGTTCATGGGATGTAGCTGCTGATAATCCAAACGTATTTGAAAAGGGTTTTACAGATATGTTGCAACGCTACACGGCTATTGGAACAAGATGGCAAAGTTCGTTTTTTGATATTGTGTGGGGTGAAGGTTCTCGTACTTCTCGAATAGAGAATTTAGCGTCAGAGCTTAGAAGAAATGAACCTCTTGCTCAATCAACTGGTGTGTGGTTTGATTTACAAAAAACTGATGACACTGTAGGGCTTTCAAAAGAAATTGCCACAAAAATTATTGATGAATATGACAATGTTCTTCCTCCTGAGTTGCTTACTAACACTCGTAAAAAAGCAAGAAATAACCAAGGAGACGTTTCTTGGAAAGATGTTAAAACAGAACTTTCAGAACGCATCGAAGAAGTTAATTTTGACACTAATGTAAGTAATAACATCATTAATCAAATACGGCGAGGAGATATAGAAGGCGTACCCTCGTATGAACATTTTGGCAAATCTGTTGCGCCTCACCCCAAAAGCATAGACACACACAGGTTTAGCATTAGCAAAGAACTTGACGCAACGTTAGAGCGGATATTTGAAAATTTAGGCACGCTTCCAGCCGACCATCTTTCTCGTAACCCGTATTACAAAACAAAGTACAATAGGCACGTTTATCAATACCTTGCTAGGTACATGGATAAAAACGGTGAAGTTGTAATAAACGCAACACAACTTAGAAGAGTAGAGGACCAAGCTAGAAAAGCTGCCCTTCGTGAAACACGGGATTTGTTGTATGACCTTGCAGAAGAAACCAGAATAGGTGAAATTACAGCAACAATTATGCCGTTTTATAACGCTTGGCAAGAAGTTATTGGCAGGTGGGCAAAATTGGGACAAGACAATCCTGCGTTTGTTGCGAAAGCAGCTCGATTGTATATGTCGGATTGGAACGCTGAAGTTTTAGGCATAACAGAAGTACACGATGAAGAATCAGGAGCTTCGTTTCTTGCTTTCCGGCTTCCAGAAGGTTTGTTAGGGGGAGTGAAAAAATGGAACGAAGCCAATCTTCCAAGTGCGTTGCGGCCGGGTCCGCTTGGGCAAATAACTTCTGATAATCCAATTAGATTTAGCAAAGAAGGATTAGCGTCGATGCTTCAAAGCACAACTCCCGGATTTGGGCCTTTAGTAAGTATCCCTGTTCGTGAAGCTGTGTTAGCTGATCCCTCGTTGGAAGAAACGTTTGATTTTATGTTTCCTTTTGGTCACCCTGAAGGTGGTTTGCTTGACAGGGTGAAATCTAACCTTATGCCTGCGTATATGCAAAACATTGAAAACCTTGTAGGGGATACTCCTACAAGGGAACGTGTTGTTCAATCTATGGCTTTGCAAATTTTTGTAGAAAACGCTGAAGCAGGAAACCCTATAGACATTGAAGATAAAGTTCAATTAAATGCGTTAATTGAAGAAGCAAACACAAGAGCAAATAATTTCTTTACATTCCGTGTTGCTACTGGGTTGGTAATGCCAACATCTACTTCAACATTTTCACCGTATGACGACCTTATGAAAGAAGCACGAAAACTTCAAAAAGACCACGGGTCAATGAAGGGCAACCAGTTGTTTCTTGAAGAATATGGCCCAGAGCTATTTGCGTTAACTGCTCGCATGACAAAATTAAACGATGGTGTAGCTGCTTCGGCTACAAGCGAAGAAGCCTACATGGAAAATCAAGAACTTGTGCAAAACCATCCTGAAGTTGGTGGTTGGGTTACTGGAAGTCTTGGTTCAGGTGATGAAGAATTTAAGTTTAATGCAGCCGTGTATCGTCGCCAGACCGAAATGGAAATTAGTCCTTCTGACCCAAGGAAACGTCGTGAACGTAAAACAATTTATGACACGATAGCTGATACAGAAATTGAACGTGGTTGGGCTAGTTACAGCGTGTATAGGGATTTAGTTCGTGCAGAACAAGACAAAATGAAAGAAGCAGGGTTAAGTTATTCTCTAAATTCTAAAAATATGATAGCTGTGAAAATGACGTTCGACATGATGGTCGATAGGTTAAAAGAAGAAAATCCTAGTTGGGCTGTAGAGTTTAGCGAAAAAACGCAAATTAGTAAGATGCCTGCAATTATTGATGGTTTTATGTCAGGTTTAGAATACGATTCAATTTTGCAACGGCCTTCTACGCAACATGTTATAGATTATTTACAACTGCGTAGTTTGGTTGAAAAAGAACTTATTAGAAGATCAACTACGGTTGACCCACGAACGGGTCGTTTTGGGAGTGTTTCGTTATCTGCTAATTCTAACGCTGATTTGATGATGTTATGGGAGACAGAACGAGAGGATATTGCAATACGCCCAGAATTTTCTAAGATATATGATAGGTACTTTGAAAGAGATTTTATTTCAGAGGATAGTTTTGTTTCTGAGCTGAGGCCAGATTTGTGGACTAAATTTGAGAATGGAACAGGGTTTTAATGGAAGAAGAAGAATTTTTGAACACGTTAGCTCAGTTAGCGCCTTTGTTTCAACAGGAAACAGGCCGCATTTTTGGTTACGAACCGACAATAGATTATGAAACAGGTGTAACACAATTTGAAGGTTTGTTGTTAAATGAGCCGGTAGATGTGCCAACTTACGGTGAAGCTGCAATTACGGAAGATGATACAAATGCGATAGTTAGCGGTCTTTCTGATAAAGGCTTAAAAGATATGGCTATGGATATGTTTCTCAACGCAGAAGGAGCGTATGGAAACATAGATGATGTTTTTAACGAAGATGGTTCTGTTAACATGGGGGCTTTTACTTATGCGCTAGAAAGAACCAAAACTCTTGCAGAGCTTCAGTTGGGAACTGGAAGAACCGATTTTCTTGATATTTTGCAACGTGATTCGGATTTAACTCCAGAAGAAATTAGTACGTTATTTCGAGAACGTGAAGCAGAATTAAATAAAAAACCGGAACGTATTATTAACTTCATTGACCCTGCTGCTCTTAAAGTTGCAGCTAGCGACGCTTTTTCTGAAGTTACTGGCCGTAAAGCTACTGACGTTGAAATAAAAGCGTTTATTAAAAAAATTCATGGGCTTCAGGCTTCTGGTGTTTCTAGTATTTCTGTTGGAGCGCAAGCTGGCGAGTTCGCTAGGGGTGCTGCTCCGGTTGAGGCTGGCGCTATGGATCATGTTAATGCTGCTTCTTTGATTATGCAGGTTGCTGGTATTGGGGGTAAGCGATAATGGACAATTATGATCTTAAAGATCGACGCTTTAGAAAAAAAGATTGGGCTAATGTTTCTTCTTTCGAGTTTCTTAAATACGGCGATACTTATGTTGCTGGTGATGATTCTCTTGGTGATTATATAGATCAAGTTTTTGATACTCTTGAAGGAAAACTTAACAGAGTTAACCGTAATATAAATTCTCTTAACAAAATAACGGAACATTTGGATGAAGGACCACCTGATCGAAGTAAAAAAGATAAGGACGGCAAAAGCCTTCGTGAAGAATGGTTTGATGACCTTAGAGAGTTAACAAGCGAAGCTGGTATTCGTTTTTTAAGTTCTAAAGACAAACAAGAAATCGAAAGTGATCTTGGCATATTCACGTCAGACACATTTTCTTTTGAAGTTGGCAAAAATTGGGAAAAAGATATAAGAGATTCTGTTAGTAAACAAGAAAACCAAATTAAAAAAGATAACGCTCAAACGTATAACTGGTTTCAAAAAATTAGCCAAGACCAAAGTATCGACGCTGTTAAAGAAACGTTGTATGAGATGTCGCCTGAAGGGTTTACTGATGCTATAAAAAATTCTACTAAAGGACTTGGGAAAGACACAGCTTTTGAAGGGGTTAAATTTCAAGACATTGCAGATCCACAGTTTGCAGAGTATGTGTATGAACGAGAAGGAACGTCACAACTTGGTCGAGAAGTTTCACAATTTTTGAAGGGGTTAAATTTCAAGACAGGGGAACCTCGAACACCTCCAGAAGCTCCTGTAGATGTTGCACAAAGTGTTAAAGCTGAAGATGCTCGAATAGCAGCTCAAGAAAAAGAAGCTGAACAGCAAGCAATTAGGGATATTGACGTTGGCGCTATTTCTCAAAGTATTGCTGGTACTGGTGTAGCTGATTTGGTTGGCGCTGATGACAGCGCATTAGCAGCGCAAAAAGAAGAAGATGAATACGAAGATATCGCAGACTTCGCAGGGATGTTCGGTGGCGAAGGGTCTACTGCCGGATTAGATGTTGCTGATAGTGAAACACCACAAACGACTACGACGACAACTACTACTACTGGTAGTAATGTAGCTGCACTTGCCGCTCAACAAGAAGCAGACAGAGACGAAATTTACCAACTTTTGACAGAACAATTTGGTGGAGCAAGCTACTTCTTCAGGAACCACGAAGATAACATGCTTATTTGGTTTAACAGCGAAAACGAGATAGTTAGTTACGACGATCCAGAAGCAGAAACCCACAGAGGGTTGATGGATTACATTGTAGAAAATGGCATAACTAGCCCTGCCCGTGTCAAAGGATTGTTGCAAAAAACAAAATGGTGGCAAACAACAGATAAAGAACGCCGTTTCTTTGACGTTACATGGGGCGAAATGAGCGGCCCAGAACAAGCAGAATGGCTAGAACCCGTAACTAAGGCGTTACAGGATGAAGCGCAATACTTGGGTGTAGAGCTAAGTGATGAAAGAGCTTTTGAGCTTGGGCAGATGCTTGCTATGGAAGGCAACGGCGACGATCAAGAAGAAATCCGCAAAATTTTATTTAACGAAAATGTTTACACGGGGGTATCTGCTGAAATATCTGAATTTAGTGGAGCGATAGACAATATAAAACAATTAGCTAATACTTATTACAGTAGATTGCCAGACGAAGAAGCTCAACAATGGGCTGAATGGATTTATACAGGGGAAAGAACAGAAGGTGAATATGAGCAGTATTTGAAAACGTCAGCAAGTGCTTTGTTCCCTACGTTAGATAGAGTTATTAACGAATTAGGGGTTACTCCTCAACAGTATTTTGCTCCGTACAAGCAACAAATAGAACAGATGCTTGGCAGGCAAGTAGATATGTTGGAGGAGTTTTCTGATGTGATTGAGTACATTCCTGATACTGGTGGGACTACTTCTCGCCCAATGACTCTTTCTGAGGTTCGGAAATTTGTTCGTGCTACTCCTGAGTGGCAGCAAACTGATGATGCTAAGGATCAGGCGAGGGCGTTGGCGTTTTCGATTGGTCAATCCTTTGGGGAGGTGGCGTAATGGCTGAAGAAGATACAGTGTTGGCTGATGATGCGGTGACGGAAGCGCAAGAAACACAAGATGACCGTGACGCTTTAACAATTATTAAAGATGCGTTAGCTGATTACGGTTTAGATGGTTTGTCAGCAGACGCTTATCGTTATTTAATGGAGGGTTCTTCAATAGAAAGCGTAATGATTCAGCTTAAAGAAACAGAGCAATTCCAAGAACGTTTCAAAGGTATGGAAACTCGCAGAGAACAAGGGCTGCCTGCTATTAGCCCAGCAGAGTACATACGTTTAGAGCGTGGATACCGTCAAGCGATGGAAGCAGCAGGGTTACCTGAAGGGTTTTATGACAGCCCTGAAGATTTTGCAGGTTTTATTGGGAACGATGTTTCTGAAGCTGAAATGACGCAACGGGTAGCTATGGCTTCATCAGCGGTAGCAAATGTTAACCCTGAACTTAAAAACCAGTTACAAGAAATGTACGGTATCGGAACAGAAAACGATGGAGAACTTGTTGCTTATTTCTTAGACCCTGACAGGGGCGTAAACGTGATAGAACAACGGCTTCAAATGGAATCGGCTGGTTTGTCAGCAGCAGCGGTGCAATCTACTGGCGCTGGTTTATCGAAAGATCTTTCACGGCAGTTAGCTTCGCAGAATGTTCAACAACGTGAGGTTACGCAAAGGTTATCTCAGCAGGCTGGTTTAACGCAGGAAACTCTTGGCGATAAGGGTATTGGTACGTCTGAGCTTGCGGCGGCTTCGTTTGGTTTAGATTCTGAGTCTATTGCGAACGTGAAGCGGTTGCGTCAGCGTAGGCAGGCTTCAGCGATGAAGCAGTCTGGTGGTATGGTTACTGGCGCTGGTGCTAGTGGCCTTGGCGCTGCTCAATAGTTTTATATTCTTTAATAAGCGCCTTCCAACCAAGTATGTCTTTGTCTAATTCTTTAATGTGGATTAAATCAAATGGACAATCTGGGTCGTAATCCTCATACAATCCTTCAACGTATTCAATTTCTGCCTCAGCAAACAAGTCTAATTCGCCATGATACATGTGCGACGAAACGACTTTTACGTTAAAAGTTTCTTCTTTCATAAGTAGTTCGACAAACTTTTCTAAACCATGTTTGGTATAGAAATTTTTTGCTTCACGGTATGCCACAGCATCAAGCACATGTAGTTCTCCATGCCCTTCGACATAATCTGCTGTCGATTCTAACCAATTAACTAATTGTTTGTTGATTTTCATTTACACCTCCTTTAATTTTGTTTGACAAAGCCCATCATAACACAAACGTTATACAATGTCAAATTGGAATAGAAAAAGCTGATAGTGAAAACCGTAGGTTATATACGAAACCCTTTAATTTGCCTATATTAAGTTATGTATTCGGCCCCATTAAGAGGGTGAGCTGTATACACAAAATTAAACTCCGCTAGCATTCCACCGTTGTTAGCGTGTAAGAGAA
>CEQV01033274.1_pt1 | contig 11449 bp, 22 predicted proteins | sample 530971 | NCBI WGS metagenome assembly CEQV01 (sample SAMEA2621173, study PRJEB7988) | marine metagenome | biome: marine biome (ENVO:00000447); feature: deep chlorophyll maximum layer (ENVO:xxxxxxxx); material: "saline water (ENVO:00002010), including plankton (ENVO:xxxxxxxx)" | depth 100 m
GTTATTCGATCATACAACAGTTAAACAGTTTGAGTTCGATGGCTCTACAAGAACCTCTACGCACCCACACACAAAGTACCAACCTTTTAGAGAGGCAACTTCTACCACCCTAAGTACTTTGTTTACAGTTGCTAGAGGTGAAACTGCGACTAACCTTGTTACAAATCCAAGAGTTGAAAGCTCTACAATATCAATGTTTACTGCTACAGGTTCAGCGATATCAAGAGATACTGGTCAACAATCTGTTGGTGCAGCATCGTTGCTTGTTAATCCAGCAAACTCAGCAGCTGGTGAAGGTATGTACTGGGAAAGCACTACTATACCAATAAGCACAAAGCCTCAATTCTTAACAGTAGCCGTTGAACATAGAGGAGCATCAGCTTCTGGCAACGTAAAAATTGATATTAGAGATTCATCAGGTACAACAATACACGCTACCTCAGGTAGTGATAACTTAGCAACTAGTTGGAGAAGAATAACAGCACAATACACTATCCCACCACTAACAGCAGCTACAACTTATCGATTATATGTAGTATCCAATACTCAACATAATATCAACTGGTATTTAGATAAATTTCAATTTGAATTACGACATGATACCACAGCAGTATCGGATTACACTGATGGATCATTCGGAATCAATCATTTCTGGACTGGGACAGCAAATGCTTCTGAATCCTATAAAAGACACGCTATGAGCATTATTCGAGGTATAACTATCAAGAATGAAAGTGGTACAGCAGCCGATATTGTTTATGTAGGATTTGATAATGATGCCGCTGATGAGGATAGTGGGATACCAATTGTCGGTGGCGATACATTCCAGACTAATTTCCCACTACACTTTACGCAAAAAATTACATTAATAGCGGCACAAAATACTCCGACAGTTAGTGGCGTTATTTGGGGAGGAAGTTCGTTCTAATGACTACCGATATCAAAGTATCAACATACATACAAGATATAGATACAGAAGCAGAGATTGTTTTTCTAGAAAAAGCGATTGATGGTAAAGCGTCTTATGGAGATATTAGTGAAGCGTTAGATGAATACGAAAGATTGTTTATGGGTGGATTTTCTACTCCTGCTGAAGTTTTAACTTTAGCTAGGGCATATCCCGACAACAAAAAATATCAAAAAGCAATGCAGAATTTAAATTTAGAAGATAATGATGATTTAGTTATAGGTGGTCCAGCTTCTGTTGAAATAATTGATAGAGAAGGACACTTAATTTTAACCTCAGCATTGGAACCAGCTTTCGAGAAATATATGTCAAATATACGAACAAGAAACGCTATGGTTTTACATTCTGACGTTCAGATTGGTTGGGCATTACCTGCCTACATATCAAAATCTGGGAATGTGTTTAAGTCTGGTGTTAATAATGAGGGTTTATTCTTTATAACTGAATTAAGGAATGATACAAAAATTTCTGAAAGGGTTAGAGATCAAATAGCAAAAGGCGAAATGCAATCATATAGCATTGCTGGTAGTGCCATAGAAACTGAAACAGTTAAAAAAGGTTTATTAGATGTTATGCAAGTAAATAAACTGGAATTAGCTGAGGTTACTATATGTCAAAAAGGTGTAAATCAAGAAGCATCTTTTGAAATATTAAAAGCAGATGAACCAGCAACAACTTCCTGTATTGATGGTAGTTGCCTTATAGAAAAAGAAGAAACTTGTGATTGTACTATCGAAAAAGAAGTAGTTTCCTATACTCCAATAAAATTGCTTTATAAAGATGGAAAAGTAGACTATTTAACTTCTTTTAATAAATGGATTAATAAAGGTAGTGTAAATGGTGAAGATTTTGATTACTCAGATGCAGGACTTCAAGAAGCCATAGAGTATGCTACTGGATTAATGAGAAACAAGGAGAAAGTTGTTTTTGAATGGGAAGATTATGAAGATGTTTCTAAATCAAAAGAACTTACTAAATGGTTAAAAAAACAAGTAACAAATCCTTTTGCAGTAGCGACTGCACAAGCAAAACGAATGGGATACAAGAACTTTAAAGAAGGTTCTCCTGGTGATAAAAAACGAGATAAAATCGCTGAAGCATTAAAAAAGTTTAAGAAAAAAAGCTAGAGGTAATAAGTATAATTACTAATGAAAAACATAATATTTTCTTTCTTCAAAAAATTTGTTTTTGGACCTTCTGATGCTCAGATATGTGAGCAACAATTGAAGGAATATTCTCGTATTGAAAATGTAAAAACCATACGTTTTATTAAATACACAAAAAGAGAAAGTTTGTATAGAAAAATATATAGAGCAATGGTAAGTAACAGGAGAACACTATGAATTGGTTGGGTAAGTTTAGACCACAAATATTTTTAGCTATAAGTGTATTAGGTATCCTTGCCATGACGGCAACATTTCAAAACATTCCAGAAATTGCTACTGCTACCATAGGTGGTATAATAGCTTTAGGAATGAAGGTATTGGAGAACGAATAATGACCACAAATAATTGTAATTGCATAGTAGAAGATCAATGTATTTGTAATAGAAATCTATGTAGTTGTGATTGCGAATGTGTGTGGTGTTGTATTTTAGAAGATGCTGAAAACGAGCAGAATTTATGTGCTTGTGGCAATACTTTTTGTGGTTGTGGAAATAATTAAGAATAAAGGAGAAAAGATGGCAAATTTTATATCGTTAGCTGTTAGTATGTATAACCTTAATAAAAACGTACCTGAACAAGGTAAAGTAGTTTTAAAAGAAGGGTTAGATGTGATAAAAGCAATTAGTTCAGCCTTGAAAGATAATAAATTAACTCAAGAAGAAAAAAATGCAATCGTTGTTGAAATACAACAGTTTTCAAAAGCCAGTATAAAAATGTTGGATAGTATAAAGATACCTAAAACAAAAAAATAAATAATGAATATGTTTGGAAATCTAAAATTACCAATAGGAATAATCGGAGTTGTTATCGCACAAGCCTTTGGGATAATATGGTACGTTGCACAGCTAGATTCAACTGTTTCTAATCTTGATCAATCAGTTAGCACTATCCAAGAACAAGCTACCACAGTAGATGTAGCAGTGTTACAAAAAGATTTGGAAAATATCAAAGAAAAAATAGCCATGATGGACGAAATGCACAGTGCTAAATTTGACCCAACAGATTTAGAGGAATCCATCGAAGAACTAGAAGATCGGATTGCTAAGCTAGAAACCAAAGATGCGTTGATTGAAAATGAAATGCGAACCATTATGTCAGACCATGAAAATATTGGGAAAGCCTTAGATGGTTTGGGTGCAGGAAATCACGCTGAAACTAGACAATATGGAAATTACGGATATTAGAATAGTTATAAAAAAGAAAGGTAGAGTTTAATGTCAAATTTAGTGCAGTATATGATGTTGCAAACAGATGAAGCCAGAGAAGCATATTCAGACATATTAAAAAAACTTGAAGAATTATTAATTGAACTAGAGAATTTAAAAACAAGATTTGATGATATAGAGTTAAAAATTAATAGTTAATATTAGTATAATATATTAAATGTTAAGTTATATTTCATATAAATTTCACTTTTTAAAAGCGTATTTCCATACGCTTGTTTGTAAATTTCTTTCCCACGAAAATAATACACCACTTATAGAGGTTTGGGAAACTCAACATGGAATCCAAAAGTCTATTTATTTATGTAGGCGATGTTATGCTCAGATAGGAGAAAAACCTTATGCCTAATTCGGAAAGTTTATATGATGACATCGATGATATATTATTAGAGGAAAAGCTATTAACCCTTACTAGAAATGAAGCTCTTTATTTATCCGACTCGGTAACAGTATTATTAGAACACGTGCCAGAAGCTGGTAGAATACATTCACCGAGTGCATCGTTAGTTCCATCAGCAACAGTATCAACTCCGATAGAAACTATTCAAAAGATAGGTATGGCTTGTTTAGAAGTTACTGATCCAAATAATTTTGGTGGAATGTCCACAATTTCTTTACCCGTATCGGATTTATATCTTTTGCGTGAATGTTGTAAATCTTATGCCAAAGTAGGACATGAGTTAGTAGGGTTTAACTTACTAAGAAAAATATATCATCTTATTTTAGAAAACGATGTCAGGGAAAGGGAGCTTATAGACACTCTTACAAAAGAAATTGATATTGATGCTTTACTAAACAACGCACCAAAAAAAGATTAAGTACTATAACACTAACAAAGTAATAAAAACGCTGTCCTGACGATCCTCGTGCGTTGCAAATACAGAAAAGGAAAGAAAAATGACAAAAATTCAGCAAATCGATGGTTTAACTACAAAATTAGCACAGGCGGCTATAAAAATAAAAATGTTAAAAGAAGTAAATCAATGGCACCAAGAGTTAAATGGTAAATTGCGTGAGGAAATAGATGTCTTGAAAAAGCAACAACTCGAAGGAAATGGTTGAGAACCTTCGAGTTGTTAATGTTGCTAGATTCTAGCGTTAGAGTGGGAGGCACTAGAATCGCTTGTACAGATTGTTGGTAAAAATTCAAGGAGAACTTTCGTCTGTACATAGTTATTAATAATCTAATTATACTACCTAACTGTTTTTTGTCTAGTAAAGAAAATAACTTGGTTATTTACCACACTATAGCATCGGTCATGATTTTTTAGATCACACGTTAAGGAATGTCTTTCTGCTAAAACCGTAAAAACTTTATAATTCATATTTAACCTCCATTAAAATTAATTTAGATAACCATTCTAGTAGATAAATTATATTTTGTCAACCAGTGGTGTTATTTTGAGTTCTCTAACGGGCCAGAAGTATTCTTGAGAATCATCTTCAGACCAATCGAACTGAGAATAATATTCTGAGTCTTTTCTAAGTAAGTTTGATCTATGAGAACTATGAACTTCTTCAACACCTAGCCATAAAGGTAAAGAAAAAAATTCAGCATGTTCTAAGTACTTCATAGTATTATTATAACCTCTAGAAATCCATTCATATATCATAGTATTACAATAGTTAGCTAAAGCATCAGCATAATCTTGCCACATTAGTACGGCTGGGTGCTTCAGCCAACCGCCAGTAGACCTTTTACCAGACACTATGTTGTGTATCTGAAACGCTTCTACTCGTTGCTTACCTAGTCGTTTAAAATCTAAACATTCTGCTGACTTTTTAAAATCTTCATAAGGTAGAAAAGTTTGCATCGCCCCGTCCTTTCTTTTTTGCATATAATAAAGCAAATAAAACAACATTACAATATATTGATATTTGCGAACTTTTTTTCTCTATTCATAATTGTTTCATTTGTTAATTTCATATTATGACCAATATGAAAACCATCGTGAATTTTAGGGCATTTATATACATTAAGAGAAGAAAAAACATCACCATTCTGAGATAACATTATTCTAAGTCCAGCAAACGCTTCTTCTCTAGTTTTATATAATACTTTTAAAGTGCAATCTTTACCTCTAACTGCATGGTAGTTTTTTTTCATTACTGGTTTTTTATTAGCAATTCTTTTATATGTGGTTTTTCTTCGGGTACTTGCCCGTTTATTTTTTGACATTTTGTTGCTCCCAAACTCTTAGATTTTCACTAAAAACTATACCAGATTTTTTCAAAAGTTTTCTAGCACCTTCTCTGGATATGTTATATTCTTTTGCCAATACGGAAAGTGATATAGATGGATTTTTATTGTATTCTTCTACTATTTTTTTTCTTCTTTTTTCGGATTCTTGTCTGTTATAAAATTGCACTATTTACCTCTCTTTTTAGTTATTATTTTCATCAGTTATTTCAACAACATTAACAATATCATCATCAGTAATATCCATTTCATGATCTAGTTTAAAGGATTCTATTAATAGTTGTTTATAATCATCTAAATCATCAGCGAGTAATCTATTTCCGATAAAAGATATTGTTACTTCTGATTCGAATACTTTTTTTGTCACTGCATTATTCCTTTCTCTTTTTTTGTGTTCTAGCAGCTTCAGGAAACGCTTTTTATTGTCCCATTAGTACTATTACTCTAATAAAGTATTTAAACGCTTATCTGTTTTAACCTGTAGTAAATTCATTGCCATAAAATATTCAGTCCTTACATTTTCAAGGGTAATTTTTTGATTTATTATATCATGCAATAATCGAGCAAGTTCGTCAAATCCTACATAGTCAAGGTATATTTCAACCTCTTCAAGACTAGCAATACATTCTTTGGACTCATAATCTTTTTTTGAAATATGTAGATATGAAAAGTCTGCATTTTCTTCACAAAAACTTTCAGGTTTCATATTTTTCCTTTCTTAATTACTTATTAGAAATTTTATCGTATTCAGCTCCTAATAACTTATTCATTATTTTAGATTCATCTAATATTTCTTCAGACACATCTAGCAAGGCTTTAGAAACTTCATAGATTTTCCAGTTAATCCATAGTATTGCTATGGAAAAGCAAAAAATCATCAATTCCACTACTATCCCCCTTTCTTCTTGTGTTGTAGCAGCGTCAGGAAACGTTTTTTACTGGCTTGTTAGTGCTATAACACATAAAAATTATTTAAACGTTTATTTTACTAAGGGCAGTTTAGCGACATGCCCAGGTCGGGTCTTAGTTTGCTTCTATTAAATCAATATCGGACATAACGTCTGGATTCATGTCTAGAAGTTTATGAATTGATTCAGTTGCAATATCAGTCAGTTTATCATTGTAATTACTTTGGTGTCCATCTCCACTGTGGTGATGTCCTAACTCATGTACAATTATAAATGTCTGTTCTTTTGTCGGGCAATTCTTGAACCATTTTTCTTTTCCATCTAGTCTAGCAATATTGAACGTCAATGTTCCTCTAGTAGAATCATAATATCTATAATCTGCTAAAGCATGATAAATCTTATCATTATCAAATTGAACATCAACTTCAAAACCAAGAAGTTGTTTAGAAATCCATTTAGCATATTTGCTAACACTTTCCATGTCTTTGCTAACTACGTTTCCAAATTGTTCCATTATATCATTTGTGTTCAAAAGACTGCCATCGCCTAGACTTATATCACTAGAATCGAATCCACTTCTTTTTAAACCAAACGTACTATGTGTGGTTTGTAGTCCGACATCTTGAAATCTGGCTCTAATAATTGGCGACATTGAACGGGAATGAACAACTTCCATACCAGCCATAATAGCTTGATCATTAGCAACTGTATCACTACTCCACAAATACGCATTATCACCAAGTTGTTTAGTCATCATAGATCGCATAGTTTTATCATCAACTCTACCATCTTCTAATGCTATATTTATCCAACTAGCTGACGCATCTTCACTAGAAATATCCTCATGAACTTTCATAAGAATTTCTGCGTAAATATCTTGGAGATATTTATCTGACACAACATCTCTATTTGGTGGCATTGGAACTTTTTGATTAACATTAACTTGGTAAGGTGCTTCAATGTGTTGAACAAATACTCCCATTTCATAAATTGATCCAAGCTCTTGCTTGTCAATAGAAACAGTAGAATTAATTACTTTATACACATCAAGAGTGCCTTTTCTTGTAGTGTTTGTAAGTGGCTGATTAATACCATTAGAAAGTATCGTTCGCAAATAAGCGTCAAAAGATGTTACTTTCTCTAATTGTCTAGTATATGTCCACTCAACTCCGTCAGAAAACAATCTATACTCAATGTTATCTGGTACAATAAATGAAGACAACATTTCCAACGTTGGATCAACTTCATCATTTTTACCCTTTACATAAGCAGTAACTACAGTACCATTTTCACGTTTGTTCTTTTTATGAACTCTACCACCATCTTCTGGGAATGTTACTGTATGCCCAACTGTTTCAATAGTAGCACTTTTTGCAATAGAGAGAAGTTCTTTCTCACCTAAATTAAAGCGACCTCTAACAGTGGGATTTGACTGCTTTTGAGTCGGCTTCATTAAAGTGAATGAATCAGTAATATCATTAAATCCATTACCATCATCTTCCACAATAACTTCAACAACGCCACGAGTCTTAAATCTATTTATATGAACATCACACTTAGTAACCTCTTCGTCCCAACTATTAGAGATTAACTCTTTCACTAGTTGCCATAATGGTCTACCTTCATGTAATAGTCGCATACCTTCCGTACTCACTTCAAAGCGATTTTTCACGACATACTCCTTAATAAACTTATACTGTAAAAATACTCTAATTTGATTGACCTCAGCAATCGTTTTATACGTTAATTAATACCATCATAACATCAGTGAACAGTAATGTCAACCATTGTATTTTTATTTACATAATATTAATTTATGTTTTATTATCTTTAAAGATTGATACTCAATACTTCCAAATAAGAAAACAAAAGCCAGATTGAAATTTTTGTATAATTCTACAAAGCCCCCCCCTCCTCCAACAAAAGAGGCAGGAAACGATATTCGTAACGGAGATTACGATATTCGTAATTACGTCCTCGGAGAAAAGACAGCGTCGAAATTCGTAACCCAAAAAACGAGATTCGTAACAAAATCAAGGATAAAGAAAAACCGTTACGAAATTCGTAATTTACTTTTCGAAATTCGTAATTGCCCTCTCCAGGGAAACGCAGTTACGATATTCGTAATCCGTGTTTCGAAATTCGTAATCCGTTAAAATCGGAGGAAAGAGTTGACAGGAAAGGTGATAGATGCTAAGATAAGATATTGAAGTAAAAGTATACTTCATAGAAAACGAAAAGTCGGTAAGAAACTAGGGTCGATGTTTTCTAAAATAATAATGGTAGAGGTGATTTATGAATAAGAAAAATCTTAAACAAAAGCAAAAGACCTTGACTCAAAAAGTATACGAAAAGACTGAGATGATAAAACGTAATACAGACGCTTTAAAAATTGAAGTCGCTAGTGTATACGATAGAGATTTAACTCGTACTTCCATATCCGATATCTTCGGTGAGCGTGAGCCTAGAGTAATTGAACATCAATATGTGTTGACTATCAATGGTAAACCTATGGCTACATTGCTCCAAGCAGATGCGATCAAGCGTATGGTATTAGTGAGTGATATGACTGAAACACTAGGCAAAATGTTTACAGAAATTTCTTTAGTTGATGATAGAGTTACCCCTGAAGAATTTGAAGGCGACGCTCCTAGCGTTGTTGTGGATATGTTCACTAAGGGTATTCTTGAGCTTGAGAAATTTGATTAATAGACTATAGTATTTTATTTATTACTATTAAATCCCTCCATCTTACCTGGGGGGATTTTACTTTTATTAGCGTCCCAGGATTAACCCCCCCGTTGTACTATCCCATGGTCTGCCACACAACTAGGTATACGTCTTCGAAAAAAATTTTTTTTGAAAAAATTAGGATCATTATATCAAGGAATAAAGTATAATACTTGTATGACTACAGTAAAAAGAATATTTATGAGCAAAGATGACAAGGTGTATCAAACGTACAAACGATTCCTACAACTTTTGGAGGAAGATGCTGGCACAACTACGAGCAATGATACTAAAATGCTTGTGGCGTCAAATTTAGCTATTGCTAATAGCATACGGAATAGGGAATAAAACAACTATATGAAAAAGTTCAGTTTCATTGCAATACTGGTAAGTATCTTACACTTTGTTGAAGATGCTTTATTAATAGCACTTGGAAGGTACACGGAAATACATTACTCGGTATTGTTAGTAGCTACAATACTCTTCGGAATTCTCATTGCGGCTATCGCTAGGGAGGATCACGTCAAACGTTGGTTGGGGAAATAAAAAAGGAGCTACTTGCGTAGCTCCCATTTTATCGACTTTCGATCGTAGTTTAACTAACACTTGGATTATCAATAAAAACAATACTATCTGGTTTTAGTGTAGCTGTTGAATTTCTACTCTTGGTACTTATTCTACCTTGCCACATGGCACCTCGTGCTTGTTTTATGGAAGACCAGAACAATTCGCCTATTTCTAAATCACCAAATCTTATGGCTTCTATATCTTGCCCTTCACAATTCATATGCTGTTCTTCTGCACAACTCATATCTTGGCAAGTGCTGTCAATTAAAATCCAACCTTCTTTCAATAATTTCAGCTTCTTAATTTCTGGTACGGTTATATCAACAATGAAAGTATTTTCTTGATGTATAACTCTATCGTCTAGCCTCTCATTATTTAGTCTGGTTAAACTTACTGTACTGTTAAAAATATTCATAATACACGCTCCTTTAAAAATAAATTTTGTTTAAAAAAAATTAGAGGGAAATCTGGGCAAAAAATGCTTGGATTGTTGCCTCTGTTAAACTATTCATATTCACACTCCTATAATATAATTTATTTACTATAAATAGATCATATATCATAAAAGGCTAATTGTCAACCTTTTTCTGTCAAAATGCCCAAATAAAAAAAGGGAACTACTTTCGTAATCCCCTTTTAAATGTCTGGCGTGACATTACAAATATATGGTAAATAAAACTTTCCCGTTTGTCAAACGAACGATAAATCAATTTCATTGTTTTTGGTAAAATATGAACTTCTATAAGCCCATATGTTTTCGGAAGGTGCAAAAGTAAACCCACAATATGTTAAGCCGTTCATATCGAATTGTCGGTCAAGTTTAGCATCTTGGGTTGGATCAAAAGTTCTCCATGGTAAAAATTGCATACCTTCATCATAGGTAATTAAAAATGTAAACCATTGGAATTTTTTTTGTTCTACGGAAAAATTCAAATTATAAAAAGCAGACACTCGGTTTATTCTGCTTTTCGTCAAAGGCGTATTCCAACCCCCGGAAGTTAATTTAACATGAGCAACGCTGTTGCCACGCTCGTTTTTTTCGTTGTCATAATAGAACGATACTATTGGTGTATCATAAAGAAAAACCGTGGTGGTTATTCTTTCCTGACCAGTAACCCTGGCATAACCTTTTTCCTCCATTATCTCAATACCCTTGAGTTTGGTTAATTCGTTTTTTATTTCTTTTTGGTCATATCGGTATTTTCTTGCTGTCATTTTAAAGCTCCTTTTTATTTTATATATTTGTCAATAACGGAAAGTGGTGTTGGGCAAAGTTCTCCAAGTACATCTTGATCTCTATCGAAATTTATTGCTGTTAAATACATTTCACATAAATAAGATAAAAAGTTTTTCGCAACATCATAATCGTGGAAATTACCTTCAATCATCGCTATATATAAATCTCTAATTGTGGAAGCTACACAGCGGGTTTCTAAAAGGTAGTCAACAACGTCAAGGATATTGGTATTTTTTTGTGTAATTTTATCACTGATAAAGCCATATACATCAACATTATAACCAAATAAAATATCCCAACAAATATGGGCACCATCAAAACTTTCCAGATGTAGTCTGGTTGAGCTAGGTACTTTACTAAATTTGGGATTTTGCTCATCTAAAAATATACTCATAATTCACGCTCCTATACTATAATTAAAACTAATAAATATATGGTACAACAATAATTA
>CEQV01020156.1_pt1 | contig 11293 bp, 7 predicted proteins | sample 530971 | NCBI WGS metagenome assembly CEQV01 (sample SAMEA2621173, study PRJEB7988) | marine metagenome | biome: marine biome (ENVO:00000447); feature: deep chlorophyll maximum layer (ENVO:xxxxxxxx); material: "saline water (ENVO:00002010), including plankton (ENVO:xxxxxxxx)" | depth 100 m
ACCACTCTGGAGACATTACGAACTGGTCTACGTTCATTACGCCGGGCACGACCATCTATGTTCACAACACGCATGGATCTAGCAGCCATGTCATCAGCTACACCTCGCACCGCAATGTGCTCTAAGGGCGCAGTGCAAGCCAAGGAGAGATCATGGGTCTAAGAACTACTCCCAACCCGCCGTACTGGGACGCCAACGTTACTACGTCTGCGACGACTATCCCGCTCGCTAACTTTTCAAACTTCACAGTCGCAGATCAGGCGTACTACATCATCATCACGCTCAAGTCTGCTTCTGGTGACTTGGTTATTAGCACCACCAACGATGGCGAGACAGGCGAAGGGGTGATTCTGGAAGATGGCGCTGGTGGCATCCGCAACTGGGGCACCCATGCCTCGCCAGGCACTGTGATCCGTGTCACAGGGGCGCAGAACGACGTTTTCCATGTGACCACCTTCTACAACAAGCTGTAGCTATGACCCTCACCGCTCACGACGCGATCCGGCACATCGAGCACACGCTGGCCTCTGACGGCGTTCCGGCGGTGGGGGCCATGCGTATCCTCAATGACGCGGGCAACTTCCTCGTCAACATGCACAACTGGCGCTGGCTTGAGTCAGAGCAGGCCACGTTGGACTTCGAGAAGGATACGAACTACATCTGGCTGCCCAGCAACTTCAGGGAGCTGCTGGGGGTGCAGACCGCCGATGGTCTGAACCAAGGCATCCAGATGACCACCCAGCAGAAGTTGCTGGAACTGCGGGCTGTCGCGGTCGCCAATAGCTTCGTGTACCAGGCTGCGGTGGTTCACGCGCAGAGACAGGTGGCGGCGTCGAGCCAGTTGGTGTCGGATGCGGACCCGCTTGACGCCAGCTCGCTGATCCTCAACGACGGCATCAACCCGGCGGTGACGTTTACCTTCCGCAACGCCGCAGGGCTGGCAGACCTAGCCAACACAGAGACGGCGACGGCCCGCAACGTCACCCTGGGTTCGACCCGCGCGGCCAGCATTACGGCCCTGACGGACGCGATCAACAAGGCCCCGGCTCTGTTCTTCAAGGCCGCAGACAACAACACCACGACGCCAGACAGCAAGGTCAACTTGACCTACAGCCGCCCTGGCACGGTCGGCAACCTAGGCTTACACGGTAACTGGTTCACAGACAGCAGCAGCAAGTTTGCCAACCCAGCGAACATGCAGGGAGGCGTTGGTGGCGGCGCTCCTCGCCCGCGCCTGGACATCTGGCCGACCCCTACGGCTGACACCCTCGGGGCTGTGACCGTGTACTACCGGGCGGGCTGGATGGCCGTGGAGGACGACAACCAGTTCCTCTACCTGCCCGAGTGGATGGAGACGCTGTACTTGTTCCTGGTCCGCACGTTTGCGCGTGGGTACGAGCGCGAGAGTGAGTTCAACATTGGAACTGCACTTGGGGCGATGGCTGCTTCGCCGCTGTTTACTGCCGCCCAGCAGCGCGACAAGGAAATGACCCCGAGCCTTGGGGCTATGGCGGGTGGCGCGGCGCAGGGCGTCGTCAACGCCTACGACTACTTCTGGAACTTCACCAGCACTAGCGCCCCTAGCTGATGCCTAGCCGCCAAGAGGATCTAAAGTACCCGATCCGGGGTATCTCCGAGACGTACGGCTTCTCCTACGCGGAGGAGTTGACTTCTCGGGACGAGCAGAACATGCGCTCGATTGATCCCACTAACGGCAGGATCAGAGGGGCGCAGCGCGCAGGTTTGGGCCTGTATGCCGGGGACGGCATGGCCGTTACAGACAAGAAGATCAAGGCGCTAGGCGTCACGCACACCAACAAGGTGCAGCTCGACTACGCGCAGGATCTGACCCCGGCGACGACCGCAGGCAACAGTCCGTACAAGTTCACACCTGCCAGCCCGTGCGCGGACCTAACTCAAGACGAGTATGGGACGTACTACGCGCTGACAGAAACAGGGCATGTGACGGTGTTCAACGAGGAGTTGGGCGTTGTCAACGAGTTCGACATGCCAGAGGAGGCTCTCGACCCCTCGACAGACCCGCTGGGAGGAACCGGGGCCAGTGACACTGAGCAGCAGCCGCCGGTCGCGTCTTGCATCGCCGTCGATCAGTACCTGAACATCTACATCGGCACAGGCGCGGCCTCGGCTACGGTTCCCAAGTGGTGCGCCGTGTACTGCTTCGCGCTGCTTGAGGACGACACATACGAACTGGCCTGGACGCGCCCGATGAATGCGTACGTCCTCGACCTTAAGTTCTACAAGAACGACCTGTACGTCCTTGCCTCCACGGCCAGCAGCTCTAACAGCGGCGAACTAGAGTGCATTTCGGCCAACATGACGTACACGACTGGTGGCGGAACGCACAAGCTGACGCTAAACGAAAGCGTTGACTATGCTCTGATGCCGGAAGTGGGCGACAAGGTCTACTTGCAGTCCGACCAACTCGCCAACGGAACAAGTGCTGCTGTCATTGCCGCAGCCGGGAACAACAGCGCATACCTCAAGTTTTCTAGTGAACTGGCAGGTGCTGGAACTGCGGCAGACACATGGACTGTCAAAGCGTGGCCTCAGTACCTGGACTTGTATGTGCGGCGCTTTGCAGGCACTGGCCCTGCTACCATCGGCGGTGACTTTGACGAGCCGGTGGTGTCTGGTGAGCCGCAGATTACGTTCGCGGTAGACGCCAGCAGCCTTGGGCACAGAATCACCTACAGCGGCCCTGGTGATGCGTGGCCGGGCATGCAGCCCCGGGCGGGAGACACGATTACGGTCAGCAATGCTCATGCGTCTGCTAACAACGGAAACTTCACCGTCAAGCACGCAACGCCGACAGAGTTGGTCGTCGTTGAAACCGTCGCTGCGGAAACGCCTGGCGACCACTTTGTAGTTAGCTGGAACGGTGGCCCCGGAGGCCCGAAGATTCCGCCCGGCATGACGCGGAGAGAGTGGTTCCAGAAAAAGGGGTGGGATCAAAATTACGGCGACTCTGTTTCCTTTGTCGTGTCTGACAAGACCTGCCCGGTCATAACCATCAAGAACCCTGGCTTCCGTAAGCGGTTCACGACCGGCATGCTGAACTTGCAGCAGCAGTCAGGGCGGATGGACATCAGTGACGAAGGAGAGATGTACGTCACTTGGGCTGCGTTTGACACGACGGCAAGCCCGTTCCCGTGCGCGAAGTCCTACCTGGCGCGGGTGTCGTTGCAGGGCACTGGGGGCAAGCAGTACAACGCGATCAATGAGCTGGAGAACTCTGGCGAGGCGTCAGACTACGGGGGCATTGGTCTTGAGGTTATGGCGGGGCCTACGGTCAGCAACAAGTTGAGCGTTGTCACCGCCGGGACCAACGTCGGGGTGCAGGCGACCAGCCAGTTGGTGTGTACGGGTAACCCATCGGACGGCCACACGATCACGCTGGACGACGGCACAAACACGGCAGTCGTATTTACGTTTCAGACCACACCTGGCAGTCACACCACGACTAACCGCAAGGTCAAGATCGGCAACCAGACCTGGAAGACGGTTGCGTACCTAGTCGAAGCCATCAACGAGGCCCCTGCGCTTCTGTTCAAGGCCGCTCACAATGACCCGGCCACGCCTGACGCCAAGGCTAACCTAGCCTTCAAGACGTACGGCACCGCAGGAAACCTTGAGGCGCACGGCAACTGGTTTGCAGAAAGCGCGACTAACTTTGCGGACCCAGTCAACTTGACTGGCGGCGCTACTAACAGCCAGCAACGCCATTTCCGACGCTGGACTGTGGAGTCTAACGGCACGTTTGCAGCCGACAGCAGCTTCGCGAGCAACGGCATTGACCTGGGCGACGACAACTGGGCGATTGCCGCAGCCGGGGCGCAGCGCATCCGCATCGCTCAAGATAAAGACTCGAACTACTACCTGCCGTGGACACGCGCTGGCGGGACAGGCGATTACCCGAACACGACAGACCTCATCACAACAGACGTAGACGGCGCGAACATCAAGGAGTTCGTGTTCGACAACTATGACGCTTCGGTAGCCCTTTCGTGCGCTGTGCCGGACTATGACCTGCCGGACTACTCGAACTCCGATGCGGCCCCAACGACGCACACCTACGCACTTGTAGGCGTGGCTGACGGTGCCAGCGACAACTCGGTTTACCGAGCTGAGTTAACAACGGTGACTCAGGATGTGCTTTCGCCGCGTGACATGCATGTCCTGGCCGTAGCCGACACATCGTTCAAGCGTGTATTGGCTGGCTCCTTCGCGTCTCCGACCACTGCATCGGGAACCGCCGCTGTTGACGGCAGTGCTCCGTACGTCCAGATGGTCTCTGCGTTCAGCAAGATCTACGTCACTGACGGGCGCAGTTACTTCCAGTACGACCCGAGCGAGGGCAACAACGGCACGATCTCAGACTGGTCTTGCACGAGCTATGGTCGCATCCCGCAGCGGTGTCGCCTGCTAGAGACCTGGCGCGGTCGCATGGTTCTAGGTCGTGACCCTGACGACCCGAGTGCCTGGCATATGAGCCGGGTATTCGACCCGAACGACTGGGACAACTTCCCGCAGAACCCTAGCTCGGCAGACGCGATCAGCGCCCGCAACAGCAAGGCTGGCGGGGTCCCTGGGGTCATCAACACGATCATCCCGTACACCGACGACCTGCTGATCTTTGGGTGCGACTCTAGTATCTGGCAGTTGACTGGCGACCCTCGGGCGGGTGGTCAACTGGACCTTGTCACTGACGCTGGAGGCATTGCCTTTGGCCGTCCCTGGTGCAAGGACCCCACTGGTCGCCTGTGGTTCTTCGGTGCCGAGGGTGGCCTGTATGTCATGTCGCCGTCTACGGGCATGACGAATGTGTCCGTGGGGCGCGTCGGGCGTGGGTTGCAGGAGATCGACCTAGCCGCCAACTACGTCCAGCTCGTCTGGAACTACCTGGACGAGGGTGTTCACATCTTTGTAATTCCGTTTGCGGAGCAAGGGGCCGCTGGGTACGGCACAATCAAAGACCACTGGTTCTACGACGCCCGCAACAATGCGTTCCACCGCGACAGGTTTGGCAGCGCGACGGGAGACCACATCCAGCCCACAGCGGCGATTGCGGTCAACGGGGATCTGTTCAACGACCGAGTCATCATGCTGGGCGGTGAGGATGGCCGCGTCCGGCGTTGGGGCCGGGACGACTCAGGCAACATCCCGGTAGACGACGAGCAGACCTCGGCCACTGCCGTCAAGGCCATCGACAGCTACGTCACTGCTGGGCCGCTGGTGCCGGTGCAGGCTAGTTACGCGGCCCAGATGTCTGAGTTCACGGCAGTCCTTGGCGAAACCCAGGACGGCGCGAACTACGAGTTCTTCGCGTCGGACAACGCCGAGAGCATGGGGGCGGCTAAGGCTTCTGGCTCTCTGCATGCGGGCCGCAACAAGGCCAAGCTGATTCGTGTGGCTGGGGACAATGTGTTCATTCGCATGCGTAACGCCTCTACGGGCCAGCGGTGGGCGTACGAGTCCGGCTCAATCAACATGGCGTCTGGTGGTCCCAAGCGATGAACAAGACCAAGGCGCAGCGCATCCGAGAGATGACAGCAGAGGGCGTAGGCGGGCTGCCTGTTGGGTCAACGCGGCCCGATGACCCTAGGTACAGGCGCTTCACCCAGGCCAGCACGATGCCGTACGAGCAGTACCACCCCTATGACTTTCATGTCGATTCGTTCGGAAGGCTACGCATTGGCGCGGCCCCTGATGGCGGCGGCTTCGGTAGGCAGGAGCGGAGGAGGAGGCCGTGATGATAAACCGCATGATTGACGGCAAAGAGATCAGCGTGGCCCCTCATGTCAATGTGTACCCGGCGACCGAAGAGGATGTCCCCCGCCTGTTGTGGCTGGGGCACCTGTTCAACGAGGAGAGCGGTCGCCAGTTCGACATTGACAACGACCACTGGTGCCACTTCTGGCAGCAAGCCATTGCGAACGACCTGGGATGTGCGTTCTACGCAGCGCCGTCTAGGGAGGCCGACCCTGTCGGCATGATTATGGGGATCGTGTACCCGTCACACATCGACCAGCGGCTAGAGGTGACCGAGTCGCTGTGGTACTTGAGCAAGCCGTACAGGAGAGCCCGCACGGGCATCGAACTGCTGGACGCCCTGGAATGCTTTGCCGAGCTTATCGGCGCATCACGGATCAACATGACCCATTTGGCGAACCCCCACGGCAGGCGCATCCATCGCCTGTTTGAGCGACGAGGCTACGTTGCTGCCGAGTGCAGCTACTACAAAGAGGTGAACCAGTAATGGCTGCGGCAACCCCTATCTTTGCAGGCGCAAACGCCGCTATGGGCGTTTTGGGAATGATCGAGGGCAAGCGTCAGACCGACAAAGCTGCGGACGCGAACCAGGCAGAGCGCGAACGGGCTTTGCGGTTCCAGCGCCGCATGCGTAAACGAGCCTTGCGTCAGATCAACAAGATGCAGAAGGGCGCGACCGAGAAGATCCTAGCCAGCAGCAAGCGGGCTAAGGGCGATGCGCTGACTGCGCTGGCTACAGGTGGCTGGGATACCGGGTCGGGCCAAAGCCTTGCGATGCGCCGCGCAGGTCAGCGTGACGAGGCTAACGCGCTGACGAACCTGGCAAGCGCAATGGCGGGGCAGCGTACTGCGGTGTACTCAGGCCAGGAGTTCCCCATGATCCAGTACGACACTGGGGCCGGGGCTCGAATGGCAGAGCAAGGCTGGGGCATGCTTGGCAGTGGGCTAGCCGGGCTTGTAGGCAGTTTAGGTCAGCCAAAGATGACAGCCGATCAGGGACTGGAAGCCCTCAAGGGCGGCCTGCAAGGCACCGCCAAAGCCTTCGCATCTGGTCTGCCCGACTACTGGAACCCGTACAAGTAAACCAATGGCACGCCTACACACAGCACTCAAGAGCACGGTCGGCGGCAGTTACGCCACGGGTATGGGCGGGTTCGCTGAAGGCGTCCGCCAAGCGGAAGCCGACACGCGCCTAGACGAGCGGCATGAGCAGCAGATGGAGCTGGGACGCCAGCAGCTAGAGTTCGCAGAACTCAAGGCTGAAGAACTGGCAACGCAGCAGGAGACAGACCGCCTGTTGCGCCAGACCAAGCTGGACGACCTCCAGGGCAAGATCAAGGCTGGCGAGGATGTGTTCGGTGATCCGACGCTGGGCCTCGACCGCAAGCCGCTTGACGAGGCGACACTGCTGGTTCAGCAGCGCGAAGGCATCTTGGCGCAGGGCGGCTCGACGGCTGGCATCGACCGTGCGCTGGCGTTGAAGATAGACGAACTCGACGCCGTTGTGACGCAGGCCAAGCTGAAGCAGAACCGCAACAGCGACATTCGGTACATCACCGAAATGGCAAGCCGTGGCGACGTTGCGCTTGACGACGAGTACGTTGCCAGCCTGGAAGATATGACTCCCGCGCAGTTGGATCGCTTGCGCGACAACTGGGAGCGCATGGGGCAGGCGCAGCAAAGCGTGGGCTCCCTGCGAACCGCGCTGCTAGAAGAGGTCAATGGCTGGAACGCTACCACTACTGCGGGCAGGCAGGCGCGAGACGCCTTCAAGCTGGCGATGGACAGCCCTATCCCGTCGCAGTACACCAACAAGCTGACGGGCCAGACTATGCGGATCGACACTCCGCAAGAGGTGGAGCAATACTACCGGGCCCTGTTCAACGAGAAGCTAATAGAGACGCTGCCTGCGGAGATTCAGGAGCTGATTGATGAAGGCGATGCTGAGGAAAAAGCAATGCCTACATACGAGGGCATGCGCGAACGGGCTACCGGAATCTTCAGCCAGCACCGCGCCCAGCAAGCCCAGGCCCAAGCCCAAGCAGCAGGCGTCGGCGTGCCTGGGACGCCGGTTGCTGACTCGGCCGACCCGGTTGATGCGGCGCTGGCAATTGGCGAGGGGGCCACAGTAGAAGGTGGCGGCGAAGCTGACGCAGCCTCGCCGTTTGACATGCGCCCAGCTAACGTGCGCGGCGTCACAAATGCGGCAGCACGCCAGAACATCGAGACGGCCCTTGTTCGCCTTGAAGAAGAATTGGCGGGCATTGACGCAGACCCCACACGGGCTGATGCAGCACGGCGGAATGAAGTGCAGCGCAGAATTGACAACTTCCGGTTCCGCCTGGCTCTTGGCGAGGCTGACCCCAACGGCCAGTTTAGCGCAGAGCAGAAGCTGGAAATGTTTGACACGGTGCGCCGCCAGGCTGCTCCTGTCCCCAAAGAAATGCAGGCCCCAGCGCAGACTGGCACGGGTGATTCGTTGAGTTTGCGTGTGCAGAACGCTCGCGGCGCAACTAGCCCATCTGCGCGACAGAACATCGAGGCAACTATTGCTCGCCAGCAAGAAAAGTTGGCAGCTATGGATTCAGATCCTGAGTCAGAAGATAGACACCAGCGGTTGCGGCTTCAGCACACCATTGACCACCTGCAATTCCGTTTGGCTCTAGGAGAAGCCGACCCAGACAACAAGTTTAGCGCAGACGAAAAGGTCGAGCTGTTTGTCAGTCTTCAAGGTCAATTAGCCCCTGTAGAGCCGCCTGTCGAGGCTGACGCCGCGCCTGTTCCCGGCCCGATGCCCAGCACAGAGTTTATGGGCGGTGTCGGCCTAGGCCCTAGGCTTGGCGGCCTAGGCATGGGTGCTGGCTACCAGCATCAAGACCTAGAAGGGCGCATGATAGCGGACGACCTTGCAGGCGCTGAAGTGGTCGAGGGCGTAGTCGGTCCTGCGGCACAGCAGCGCGCTGGCCGCGCCGACTTTGCTGCCTCTAACTTCGGCATGGGTGGCGTCGAGGACGTTGGCGAGGTGCGTGGCGGGCGCGAGCGTACGCGCATTGCAAGCCCGCTGACAGCAGCTCGCAGACGCCCGCAGAGCATGCGGACCCGCGAGGAGCACCGCGCTGCTGTGGCCGACCTTGCGCGTCAGGCACAGGAACTGGAACAGCAAGAGACTGACAAGAAGCGCCGCGCTGAACTGGGCCGCGCACGCAAAGATCTGCTGCAAGAAGAGCAGCGCCTGGAGCAAGCCCTCGACGCATTCGAGTCGCGGCGCGAGCAGATGGAGCAGCAAATTGCAGGGGTCGGCGTTGGCGAAGGACAGCAATCTGCGCTGCCGCCTAACGACTATGAGCGCCTGTCGCTGCTAGTCAGCAAGCAAGCGTCTGGAGCCACGCTGAGGCCGGTTGAAACGCAGGCGTTGAAGCGGCTACTTGCGGGTGTCGGCTCAGAGCAGGCGTGGGATCTGTACCGCGAGTTGGCTGCTGCTGGGTATGAGTACCCCGAACTGCTTGAAATCGCCCAGGACGACGGCAGGCGACCTGCGAGCGACACTCCGGGGCGCGGCGTCGGAGGGCGCACAGGCCGTGGCTACGGGCGGCAGGCCAAGCCTGATGACAACTAGCCGGTAGACCGCGTCTCGACCCTGCGCCGATTGCCATGACGATCCAAGACGAAACTCTCGCGGCGACAAACCAGCCGGTAGACCCGCTCAAGTCCTACGAGCGTCGGTTTCTGAAGGAGCAGGACAAGCACCAGAGAGACGCAGTCACGGAGGGCATGACGGCGCAGTTCGGCCGTGTCTTGACCGCTGACGAGGTGCGGGCGCAGGTCACGCCCGAGATGGTCAACGAGTGGAAAGAGGCGGGCAACGCGCAGTTTGTGGCGCGGCTAGAGGATCGCCTAAACGAAGACTACGCGCTGGAGCGTTACGGGGCCGACCAGACGCGGCTGTGGGAGCGCCAGGTCATCCGGTCCAAGCCGATTGGCGCGTGGGAGTCGATGACAACCAACGTGCTGGGCGAGGAGCGCACCTTCGGCATTGCGCTGCCTTTCTTTTCGGCTGGCGCAGAGGGAGCTGGTTTCACTGAGTTGGTTGCAGCGGCTAGGGCTGACGCTGCTGGCACGGCCAGTGAGGAGCAGATTCGCCTGCTAGAAGACGCGGCGGACTACAACGCGCGAGAACGAGAAGCAGGCTGGGCGACGGCTGGCCGAATCCTGGGCGAAGCACCTGCGTTCCTGGGCGAGTTCTTGACTGGCGGAACGCTGGTCACAGGGCTGTCCCGCGCGGGAGTGCGCTATGCAGGAATGCGTGCTGTCTCCAACGCGCTGAAGAAGTACGGGGCTCTACGCATTGCGGCTCAAGGCGTAAGTCGCAGCAAGTTGACGGCTACGACGCGCATAGGCCGCATTGCTCAAGGCACAGGCCGGGCCGCTGTGGCTACGCCGTACATGCTGGGAGCCCAGGAGGCTGTTGGCGAGGTTGTGGGTGGCGTGGCTACCGGCTTCCAGGGCGGCGGCAGGCTGCGCTCTGCGATCAACACGGAGTTGCTGGAGCGCAACTTCGACATCAGCACAGACGAGGCCCTGCGGCTGTACACGGAGGCTGTAGACGACCAGGGCGTGCTGGATGTGCTGCCCAAGGCGCTGGCCGACCGCTCCATTGAGATCTTCTCGGAGTCTATGGGCGGCGCTCTGAGCGAACTGGTCCCGGCCATCAACATCACGGCGCTGAAGAAGCTGTCGAATGTGCGCGGGATCAAGAAGGCGCGAGAGGTGCTGGAGGCTGGCGGCTTCAACGGCGTCATCGAGGAGCTTGGCGAGGAGTTCCTGGGCGGTGTGCTGCGCGTGGGCGCGGCTGAGTTGGACCCGGAGACGTTTGCTGGCCTAGAGGGATCGCTCGACCAGTTCACGGACTGGCGCGAAATCGTCGGCATGGCGGCTGGCTTCGCTGGCATGAGCGGCACGGCTGCGACCCTTGGCTACACTGGCGAGCGCCTGTTCCGCGAGAAAGGTCTGCCGGTCGAGCAAGAGACACCGGAGCGTACGGAGCCGACGTTCGACACGGTGCTGGGCACGCGCGATGCTGCGCCGTCTGCTACTGAGGACTTGGCCGATGTGCAGGCTCGGGCCGTGGCTGAGGTGAACAGGGGCCTGGAGACCCTGGAGCGCCCCGAGGGCGAGCCTGCGCCGCAGGTGACAGTCGCTACGGAGATCAGCGACGACATGGCTGCTGAGATTGAGGCAGCCCGCGAGCTGGGCATCGACGTTATCCCGATGGACGGGATGCCGACACCTGTACCTGGGCAGTTCGTGGAGCCTGGTGTCGTGGCGCTGAACGCAAACGCCGAGGCGTATGTGCCTCCGGGGGCGTTGCCGAGCCAGCGCCACTGGTATCAGATCAGCGCGGTTTTCCTGCACGAACGAGTCCACGACCTTGTGGAGCGTCTGAAGGCTAGGCCGGACGACCTGCGGCAGTTGTTCCGCAACATGCAGGCTGTCAGCCCTG
>CEQV01015573.1_pt1 | contig 11273 bp, 22 predicted proteins | sample 530971 | NCBI WGS metagenome assembly CEQV01 (sample SAMEA2621173, study PRJEB7988) | marine metagenome | biome: marine biome (ENVO:00000447); feature: deep chlorophyll maximum layer (ENVO:xxxxxxxx); material: "saline water (ENVO:00002010), including plankton (ENVO:xxxxxxxx)" | depth 100 m
ACTATTTCTCTATTTGTTCTTTTTTTGGGCTTTTTTTGCTCTGCCATTTCTTCTCCTTGTTTCTTTTATTATTTTATCATAATTTCTTTGTAAAGCTTTATCTGCATCTTCAAACATCTTCCTAAGTCTTGGATCATGATTTGATGATTTTATTTTAAAATCACTAGATACAGGCTCTTTTATTACTGGTATATAGGTTTCTATTGGTTTTTCTTTTTTTTGATTAAAATATGCCTTTACGGCCTTTTTAATATGAGAACCTAATACAGTATTGCCTTCAAACTCATCAATAATTAAATTTATAGCTTTTACATCTTCTATTTTCATATATCCAAGTCCTCCGCTTTAAATTTTAATATATTTCTAGTTGTTTTAGGCAAATCTTGCTTTTTTAACTTTATTTCTTTATTAAAGTCATCAGGCAAATCTTTTAGAAGAAATTCATGATAATTTTTATTCATCACTCCATGCCTTCCGCCTGTTCTATATATTGGATACAATCCTTTGTTATCTGAAACAAATAAAGGATTATCACATACCCAAACATCATAGTTGCCTTCTTTTTCTTCTCTTAAACAAGAAAAATACTTCTTATTTCTGTAAAATTTAACACCTTTTTCAGATTTTTTAAAGTAGTTTCTTATTTTATCTTCTGGGCTCATTTTAAACGCCTCCATACTGTTCTTTTAGATACTTTATATTTATTTGCTATCCAATCGATAGACTTTCCTCTTATTTTTCTGTACCACATTAGCCAGAATTTACTTTTTATCTTTCTAGGTCTAGCCATTAGGTAACTCCTTTCTTGGTAGACCATATGTAGGCATATCAGGAAATTTATGAACCTCTCCTAATTTGTCATATTGCCATACTGTTTTGTTTGTTGGGCAAAAATATAATATATCCTTTTCTCCCCATTGTCTATGTTTGTACATTATTCCTCCGATATTAATTTTTCAGTTTGAATTTGTAATCTTTGCATTTCTTTTACTCTAACAAGCCCATCATTGCTTAGTCTTGATGTTACATCCACCCATTTTCTAAGTAATTTAAAAGCTTTTTCTATATCCTTTATATGAATAGCCATTAGCCCTCCTTAAGTTCGTTTATTGGTATAATTCTTAATTTTATATTGTTTCCTACTACTTTAACAGGGTATTTCATCGCCTGTCCTTTTGTTACTTTGTACCTGTTTGGATACATTAAAGTACCATCAGGATATTTATAGTCTATTTTTAATAAGCAAGGCAGTCGGTACTCCGCTATACCGACTGATCTCTGCTTATCTCCTCCATGCCATATAGGCTTTTTAATTGTAAATTTATGAAATTTCATTATTCCTCCTAAAAGTTTAATTTTCGCAAAGCAGGTTTTAGGGATTCGAACCCCCTCAACGCGATGAGTGCCTTCCATGCAACCTGCTTTGCTTTTGTATATACAACTCTAAAAATCTCTGCTTGATAATTTTTTTAATACATATTGTTTTAAATCTGGGTCTTGTTTTTCTAAGAATCTTAAAAGTTTTACAAAGTTTCTATGTGTCATAGGCCCTTTTCTAGTATTACATCTATGACATATCATCTGGAGGTTATCTGGGACTGAACTACCACCCATAGAAAGAGGCATGATATGATCACAAGCCATATTACTAACAAGTAGCCTTGTTTCACAATAGGAGCATTGTCTCCCATATGCTTTATAAAGAAGTTCGCGAACCTCTTCCAGTGATATATTAAACTCAACCTCATATTCTTTACTCCTCCTTTTAAGTGTTGATCTTAGCGTTGATGACTTTTTCATTAGTCTATGAAATACTTTTTTGGCAAAATGTTTATGAAACCTTTTAAGTTTTCTATTAAATCTTTTTTCCCATATTGTTATTTTAGCAGGGGACTTTCGTCCCCTACTAGGTTTTCTTTTAGGCATGAGGTATATCCTTTATTTTATATTTAGTCTGTACTTTTCTTACTGACTGTATAAAAGAAATGTTAAATTGCATTTCTATACGCCATATGCCTAGAACCAAACTCGTTCCTTTATGAATAGCAGAACCTGTATTCATATATCCTATTTTTATAAAGTTAAAAAATATTAGGAACTTGTGATTCTTTTTGATGATAATCTTTAATAACCATCCCATTATGTCCTCCTTAATCTAAATGATGGAGACCATTCAACTTCGGTATCAAATAATTCACCATCTGTGTTTTTGAATAATCTAACTGCTCTAGTTTTTGAATCAGACTGTCCATTTAACCCTATAACCTTTCTTGATGCATTTTCTATCGCTCCTGAACCTTTTCCTGCGTATAGATCTAACACTTCATTCCTGCTATATTCTCTGCTAATTTGTGATATTTGTATAATTATAATATCCATATTAACAGCTAGGCTAGATAAACCATGACTAACATGCTTAACTTTTTCATGTTCTGATTTTAAACTATAAGAAGTATCTATTAAGTCTATGTAATCTACAATCACTAATGATGGTTGCATTTCTCTTACTTTATCCATTATTCCCTCTAATGTAGGGCTTACTGTTTGTATAGAGATATGATTCAATTCATCTTTATGCTGCTCGTATAAAACATCATAATTATTATTTACTTCTTCTTTAGTTTTATTTGATACTATTTGTAAATGTCTTCTATGCATATACCAAGAAGAAAGCTCTAAACTTAGAAATAATGTAGGTATTTGTGCATTCTTGTTTATGGAATGGTTTACAAAATCTACTCCTAGTGCTAAGTTTTGAGCGAATGTAGTTTTATTAGAACCTGTTGGTCCAAATATAGTAACTAGCTCTCCTGGATATATTATAGACTCTTTATCTACTCCAAGCATTTTACCAAGATTAATAGTTTTACCTGTAAAGTCAGTGGTTAGACGCTCTCTTAATTCATCTTGCATCGTTTCTGAGTTCTTTACATCTATATAATAATCTTTTCTCTTGAAATATATACACTGAGTCTTGCAATGATCACTTAATATAGTATCTTGACATCCATACCTATAATTTCTATTGTATACTGTCTCTACCATTTCAGTTAAAGATGTTTCGTTCATGCTATTATTGTTCCAATGTAAAATAGAAACTTTAGCATAGTGACTTGGTAAGCCGTGTCTTTTGAAATGGCTGATTATCCTCATCGCTGTAACATGCCTGTTGCCTTCTTGTGGCCCTTTGACTAACATTGACTGTATGCAAGGAACCACATTTGTAGGCTCTGATGTTTTCTTAAACGCTTTAATGCTAGGCACTTCTTTTACTATTGTGTGCTGTAGTTCTTCTTCTGCCTCTAAATTATGATATTTAAAGTCAAGCCTTTGATCTTTTGCTAATTCATGTATATCCTTAACAGATAGATTAAATACTTCATCTCTTGTTAAAGGTATTTTATATAAATTAGTTTTTTGATTTAAGGTATGCTGAACTCTGTATATTCCTGTTCTCATATAAATACTTAAATCTATTTGAGGGAATAATGATTGCATTGTTTGTTTAAGGGTGTAAGGTAAATCAGGACTCTCAGAAAAATTAAACAAGTCGTTAGTAAGCATTAAGTGATATCCAGAACCAGAAAAGTAAGCTTGAAAGCTCCGACAACTTACATCGCCACCTTCCAGTTCTAGAATAACACTTCTTAATATATCTAACGTCTTTTCATCTGAGTTGTCTTTTTTATCTATATCAATAGGTATTTTGTCGATAGTTCTGGCTCCAAAGAAATTCTTTAAAGAATCTGTTTGATCCACATATTCCTTTGCGTCCTCCCCATAGAGGTACACTGATCTATAGATAGGTTCTTCTTTTTGAAGATACTTATATAGGTGTGTGTGGGGTATCAGTATACCTCTATTTGCGGGAGTTCCCTTTGCTATCTCTACATACATTATAAACTAGACATTACGCTTGTATTACTATTGTCTTCAGAATTAGGAGTTTGCTCTCCATTAAATTCTTTTAGATAACCTTTAGACTTTAGCCATTTTATATCATCTTCTAACTTCTTTCTACCATCTTCTGTGTTAGGAGCTAATTTAGGATAAACTTTAGTCCAGGCTTTATCCCCTGATTTCTTAGGCTGTTCTTTATATATATAGCCTAAATAATCAAAGTCTCTTAAAGGATTGATAAACTCTTCTGTAAGATATTTTCCGATATTCTCTATCATATGTCCTTCTTCAGTTTCCCATTCTCCTTTAATTGTTAACCCTGCTTTACATCCTATAATATCAAAGAATTTATAAAGCCTATTTAAAACACTTCCACCAGTAATATTTCCAGTAGCATCTTTTTCTAAAGAACCTACTAGCCTCATATTCCTTGTGTATTCACTTCCTCTTTGTTTTACAGTAACATCAAGATATATATCAGCCCAATCATAATGCTCACTTTTATCTTCAATGTTTTCTAATTGCAGTTCACATATTCCTAAGAATTTAGAACCACCACTATTTTCTTTTACTTCTGGTTTGAATATCGCCATTACTTTTTCTCCTTGTATATTAGTTTCCAATTAAAATCAATCTCCTTACCTTTAAGGTGATCGCATCTGCTACCTGCTTCTAAAGCTTCATTTGAATTAAATGTAACTTTAAGCTTATCTTTATCATCTCTAAAAACATATCCTATAGCATCACAATCAGCCATTATCATGTTTTTAAGTTTACCTGTTAAATCTAAGCTTTCAGGTTGTACTACGGCTTTGCTTTCTACGACTGCTTGAGCCCATTTCCTATGTCCTATAATGATAACATATGGAAATATCTCACGTAGGTATTTGATTGTATTTAGCACTTTCTCTCTTGCCATAGCAAAGCCTTTTCCAAATGCTAAATCTTGTATTGCTGATACATTTTCTTGCTTACAAACTGCTTTTTCAGCCCAGTCTGCTACCTTGTCTATTGTATCTATTGCTACATAATCAAATTCATGTCCATCTGCAGCTTCTTCCAGTATTTTTAATAGATCTTGTCTATTATTAGCAGTTTCTATATAACCCTCTACCATATTTGCTCCTTGTTCAGTGTCTATGATTAAGCAATTATCTAACTTACTTAACATAGTAGTTTTACCTACTTTTGGAGCACCATATAAGAGCATGGTTTTTGGATTATTAGAGACTACTTTCCTCTTCACTTTTTTAAGTGCCATAACTTCTCCTTGTTTTTATTTGTTGACGAAAGGGCCTGAGGAATAGCATTGGCTAAAGTAATTGGGATATCTATCCCCCAGGCTTGTTAAATTACAATGTATTAATATTTAAAGCAAGTGTTTTTTTCTAATGTCATAGTAGGAAAGTTAAATGACATCTCAGTTTCATAAGGCTGATTCTTTAAAACCTTACGAACTGTATTTGCTATAAAACTTCCTGCCATATTAGAGCAATAACTTGTTGCTTTTCTATTGCATGGTTCTTCACTACCTTCATCATCTGAATACCATGATTTCTCATACTTTTTTAAAGTTGGCTTCAAGAAAGTATATTGCTGGTAGTGTTCTGCACCCATTCTGCCATCTATTAATAAAAATGGTTTAGAATGTTTGTATTTACTTAAGGCTTTAACTGCTTGCATTCTTACTTCCATGCTGTCAAAACCTAATATTATTATGTCATTATTATCTAAATATATATAGTTATCAAACATATTATTTAGAGTTGTAACTTCACAATTTGTTGTAATATCTAATATATGACACTTTAAACATTCGACTTTAGGATGCCCTAAGTCGTGTCCAGTATATTGAGATACTCCTAAATTAGCAGTTTCTACTTTATCCATATCATATAATGCAAATTCCTCTGCACCCATTCTTGCTAATTGCAATGCTGCGGAACTTCCTATTGCTCCGCAGCCAAGTATATGATACCTGAATTTATCTAAGTTATCTACTAATCCTGATGATCTTGTATTAATAGCCATATCTCCCCCATCCTTGGTTATAGTTATGTGTATCTTCTATAGATTCTTTGTATGTTATATCTGTCCATTCGATTGCATCTCCTGCTAAGGACGACATCACTTGTTCAAGAATCTCATGCATTTGACCTTTAAATAGAATAGGCTTGAAAGGAAGTTTGTTTTCGGAGCATGTTTTAGAAAGCTTTTTAATCTTCTTTTTATACTCTTTTACTTTAATAGATCCATCTGAAATGCCATCAAATATCTTTTCTATTTCATCTATTAACTGTCCATATGCTGTCTCTATGTTTAAAGCAACTTCATTTTTTGCAAACAATCTTCCTTGAATTTGCCCCCATCCATTTCTACGATATCCTGTATAAGTATTTACATGACTAACTCTATCAGCACATAATTCCTCATACTTTTTCTTCATAGATTCTGTAATAGATATCTTAGGCTGTTTTCTCTCTATCGTAAGGTCTATATCATAATGCTCTTTTATTGGTAATCCACTTGCTTTCCATAAACTTACTCTGAATACATATTCTTCTCTTAAGTTTATTACCAATGCTAGTGAAAAACTTTCATTTTCCCAAGCATTTATCTCGTTTTCATCTGTTCCACTCCAGAATGCTCCCATGGTATGATGAGAATGCCACCAAACATATTTCATTCTTTTGTCTTTATATTTCATGGCATATTTCATCTTATATTCAGTTACAGCTTCACCATCTAGCTCTGTATTAGTTCCTGAATTTTCTTGCTTTAATATTTCTACATCACCTATCTTATATCTCCCATCTTTTTGAGGTATTGCAGTCATTAAGCCAGATATTTCATTTTTATCTTCATCATAGGCTAGTTTAGCCCATGCTTGTAGTTTATACCAGTCTTTTTCTGTTATGTAAAACATCTCTTTAAGTTCCATATTATCTCCTTTCAGGGTTTGTTGCCCATGCTTTCATTTGTTGTTTGATTTTATTTTCTTCTGTTATTTTTACTTCTTCATCAGATAATGGCGGCCAATAATCATGATCCATTAAAAGATACTGATAGTCAATCCCACCTCTAATATCATCAGAATGATATCTTAGTTTAATATCGTGTAATATATAAAAGAGTAATTTGTCTAAATTAGATCTACTTTTTACACCTAAACCAAAATAATCTAGATATGTATCTATTAATGGATAATTATAACTACCATTTGTAGCATTTGTTAATTCAGCCATATATCCTAAAACGCTTTCATCCATATAAGTTTGTTCTTCATCATAAGAATCATATCTTTCTACTAATTTATATGAATAACAGCTATCTCTAAAGTCGCAATTGGCTTGATTACATGCATTTTTATATTTATCTACATTTTCTACATCATCATATACATTAAAAACGCCACTTAGTCTACTTGAACAATCATCTGCTATAGAACTTATTACATTTTTATACTCATTACTATAAGACTCAGGAAATCCTATATGAAACATTTTGATATTATTATAAGGATTACTATGTTGAGTATGGTAATATTGAGACCATGATAATAAATGATGTTGTAAGTTAGCAAAATTAATAGATTTAATACTGCTAGTTACATCATCTCTATAATTATCTAAGCATACTGTGCCATATCCACCTGAACTTCTATATGGATGATAAGATATATAAGGATGCCTTATAGGTAAATTTGACAATAATTTTCCTTGATAAGTAACATCAGTTCTCATTCCATTTAATACATGTCTAAGACTTGTTTTTGCTATAATTCTTATTGAATCATTCTTATTTAAGTCTATTTTTTGTATTAATTGGGCATTTACTCTTCCATCGTATACCATCATTTCAATATCTTTTATTATAATTTCAAATAATAATTCAGTTCTTCTTATTGAATTACTATTAAGATCTATAAAACTATTGATTGTTACTCTTTCATTTGAAATATCAGATGCTATTTCGCTTTGTTCTTGTACTTTATTAACAAATACATTCGCTATCTCTTTGAACTCGTCAACATTTACATCTCTTACAACTCCTTGTTGCTTTAAACTATATTTCATCTGCTCAAGTTCATCTGTTATTGATAATATATGATTTAAATAATATGTATGTTCTTTTGTTCTTCTAATGAAATTATTAATACCTTTTGACTTTTTGTGCATTTCTAGTTTTCTTTCTACTAAATTTCTTACAATATCGTAAGTACCAGGCTTCCAATTCCATTTATTAGTTACATCTATCTCAGGTAATCCGAAATATGACAAATCATCATTTATTCTGTCTAATTTCTCAAAGAATGTGTCCTGAGGTCCTGTTGCTATAGAATTTGCTAGATCTTGGTTCATATTTTGTAAGATGCTTAATTCTTCAACATTTAATTCTTGATTCCCAATTATGAATTCCATAATTTCTCCTTTCGTTGTATTAAATGAGAGCCATAGCTTACCACTCCCTTGTGCGAACAGTCTCATGGGCTCCTGACTCTCATTTAATGTTATTGTTTATCTATTATTATCCGCCTACTTTATTATTACTTGAGTATGCAACATAATCTCCGTCAGACAATTCAAAATCATTTTGTCTAACAGTTCCTCCCACATTTACATTAGCATCATTAGGTATATCTAATTCATTTCTTAGATCTCCTACTGTTCCTGATGTTGTTTCTCGGGATTGGAACTCTCCGTTATTTAATAGATTTATTACTTTGTTACTACTTTCGCTATTATTAGCCATGTTTATCTCCTTTATTTTTCTAGGTTTGTTAAGTATTCTTTTCCGTTCCATTCAAAAACATGACCTTCGCCATGCTTTAAGTATTGTAATTCAAACATTTCATTAAATGACAATGTATCATCTATGACTTCATTTATCATTTCTTCTTGAATTTGTTGAATTTCTATTTCTTTATTATTATTTGCTGCGTCTATCGTCATCCATATTGCGAGTATTACTAAGGCTGAGATCACTATCTCCTTCTTGCCTACTTTCATTCTCTTCATCAGACTCATGTTTATCTCCTTTTGTTTTCTGATCATTTTCATAAATTAACTCCATTTTACTCTCAAGATACTCTAACCAACTATCATCAGACCATCTATCTTTTTCTGCTGCTATTTCACTCATCTTACCCACATTGTTATTCCTCCTCTTTTGTTAATTCAAATGTTGTGTTATCTCTACATTGCATACATAAACCTGCAGGTTCTATGCCTTCTTCTATATGCAAATCATATAATGGAGGAGCACTACAACATATACTCCACCATTCTTCTTCATATTCTATCATATTTCCTCCTGTTATATAAATCTAAGCCGAGATAAAACAGCAATAAAATCACCTTATAGGTTAGAAAGGATACTGCGAAACTCTCGGCTTGGGCTAATCATATATTATTTGGTATTGTAGTAAATACTATAAAGTTGTCTTTTAGACATCTTTGCAAATTTGCTTTTAGGTGCATTAAACCTTTCGCTAGCCCATTTCACTAGTTGATGTTTAAAATGATAAGGACAATAGTTACTTACCACAATCAACCTCTATTTTTGCTTGTTTATTAGTAAACATGATCTCTGTCATCATTTGTTCATTTAAACCTTCAATGAGTTTAAGAAAATCCATCTCTTTATCTAATTGAAGAATTGTTTTGCTACTATCTTTTAGTATAAAATGTATTTTAAAATCATCTACACCATTGCTATATGATTCATATGCTTGAACATCAGCCCATTTAACGAAAAATGAGTAAGGCATAAAACTATTTTCACTATATACTAATAATCCTACTACTGTTATAAAATATCCCATGTTATTCTCCTTTATGTTAAAAAATCTTATTAATAGAGGTGATGCCTTGCAGGTTCGTCCTACAAGACATCGTCATTGTTACATAATACTCAGTATTAAGTCAGTTCCTCTAATTGAACAGAGAATGTATAAACTCTGCTCATTTGATGTCTCTAAGACATACCATCACCATTTACATCATACATTTTTAATTTTAAAGCACTCTTTTATAATATATCTTTGCATCTCTGCTATCATTAAAATAATGCTTTAAAGCCTTCTTTTCTTCTTCATCTTTTATAATTACTATAGCCTTTGTAATTAACTCTCTTAGTTTCATATGTTCCCCTATATTTACATTAAAAAAAACTATTAAACATCTGCTGTTATGTATTACTTTATAAAAAAACTCTATCATTGAAAGGAAATGCTACAACTAATGAATAGTCATAGCATTCCCAATCAAATGTATGGTTCTAAAGTAAAGCCATATTATTACATATTCAATAAATCGCTAGCAGTAGATCTAGATTTAGAGCGATTTATAAGTATGCCACGAGGAGCATCCTTTACTTTAGAAACATCTATTTTGAACTCTGTCAGTAACATAGCAGTATCATCCAAAAAGAAATCAGCCTCTGAGCAAGTCCAACCGGATGGTAGTAGAGGCTGAATCATAGCAAGAGTGATACTGCTATTAGTATTAGTTAGATAAGAGTTCAAAATAATACATTTGATATTATCAACTCCACCTTTCATACCTAATTCTGAATCATGGTATGTAGTTATCACATGTTGATTCAGATCTTCTATAGCAAAGCCAAGAGTTGATAATAATCCATTAATTAATTTACTAAACATTGTACATCTCCTTATTTAATTTATAATGTACAATTGATAAGGGAAGCGACATCGCAGGGCGATGTCAAGAAGGTGGGACAACGCGATTTTCAACGGATTTATAACACGGCAACCGGAAAATCGTGGGGGACCCCATAGGTGTATATCTAGTACACCCAATCTCAACCTAATTTTTTAAAAATGGGTTATTTCTCCTCGATAGTAAAAAAAAGGCTTGGAAAATATTTTTTTTTGTGTATTTTTAGCTATATATAGCTATATATAGAAGCTATTAATAGCACTATATGCTACTTAAACAAGTATTTTCTTGCTTAGATAGGCTATATATAGCTATATTATAGCTATGACAGAGCCTAAAATACCTTATAGAGAGCAGAATACCCCTGAACAGCCTAGAGTTAGTTTAGAGCCTAATCAGGGAGGGATACCACCTAGATGGGGTCGTATGCTATTTGATGCAGTAAGGAATAGACATAAGATAAAGGATGTTTTAAAAGGCTATAAAGATGATCCTAATGAGCTATATGAAGGTGTAGGAGGTTTATTAGGACAATATTTGTTAGATAAGCATACCCCTCAAAATCTAGACATAAACTTAAAGCATAAGATGATGAATTATCAATTTAATAATAGATTTGGGATGGGTTATAACAGAGATGATGGTACAGATTATTTAAATTTTAACTGGAGATTTTAGTATATGGCAAAG
>CEQV01021226.1_pt1 | contig 11263 bp, 5 predicted proteins | sample 530971 | NCBI WGS metagenome assembly CEQV01 (sample SAMEA2621173, study PRJEB7988) | marine metagenome | biome: marine biome (ENVO:00000447); feature: deep chlorophyll maximum layer (ENVO:xxxxxxxx); material: "saline water (ENVO:00002010), including plankton (ENVO:xxxxxxxx)" | depth 100 m
ATAATGTTATAGAAGGATGTATGGAGTCAACAGCTGATAATTACGATGCAACCGCAACGTCAGATAATGGTTCATGTTATTGGCAAGGATGTACAAATCCTACTGGAAATGCTATCAACCCAACTACTTTCCCTAACGAAGCTTACACTTATAATAATGGTGGTAATATTATTAATGTAGGTTGTATTGAAGCAGTACCTGGATGTACAGATCCAACAGCATTTAATTATGACGCAACGGCTAACGTAGATGATAATTCATGTTATCCAGTTATTGAGGGTTGCTTAGGTACACCGGGTGGTGGTGTTTTAGCAGAAAACGCAACTAATTTTAATAATGGTAACGGACAACTTACTGGTAATACCGCATCTGATGTTAACACGGATAATGGTAGTTGTTTTTGGTCTTGGTGTGCGGATGTAAATGATCAAAATTATAACGCTGCATTAGTAGCAGATATATTAGCTGAAAGTAATGGGTATCAATTTGATGCTAATGCGGGAGGAGGTATTGATACTACTAGTGCTTGCTTTACTATTCTTGGATGTATGGATGGTGACGCAACAGAATACGGGTTGGGAGGTTTTGGTACTCCAGGAGATGGTTTTGAGGCGAATAATTACGCTGGTCCAAATAGCGGTGTTAATCCTCCTGCTAATACGGATGATGGTTCTTGTTTATATACTACTTCTTGCTATTGGTGTGATATGACAAATGGTCAAGTTCAATCTAGTAGTAGTACTAATAACGTTACACCAGATACATGTGATAACAACACAGTGACAGCAACGTTTGCACTATTAAATTATGTTGGCGACGCGTGGTTTGGTCTTAATCCAGGAGACGCTTGTATTACTGGATGTATGGATTCTACAGCTGGTGACAATCCTGATATTAATGGATTTTGCGCTGATGGTATCACTAACGTTGGTTATCCTAATAATGGTGGTTGTCCAGGTACTGGATATTATGCCTCAAATCATGATCCATCTGCAACATGGGATTCAATGGATCAAGGTGGACAATTTACTAGTTGCGTATACCCAGGATGTACGGATCCTTTAGCAACTAATTATGATGCTAATGCTACTGTAGATGATGGTAGTTGTACTCTTATAACCGGTTGTACTTGTAATGGTACTAATCTTAATGGAGCTGGAGTTGTTAACGATTGTTTCGGCGCTGGTATTCCAGCTGAAAACTATGACCCAAATGCAGTTAGTGGAGAAAATGGTGGTGAGGAAAGTTGTACATGGGTTAGTCAATGTCACCTCTGTTCCCCTAATGATCATTATGTAAATGTTCAGAGTATGGGAGGTAATTCTCAGCCTGGTTGGTGTGATGGGAATACACCGTGGAGGAGTGAGAATTACGCTAATAATAATTACGTATTTCCTAGTGGAATATTCCCGCAGCAATGGCAAAGTGCGGCGCAGGATGCCCCTTGTCGAAATGGCTGTATGGATGGTACGTCATTACCTGCAAATCCGGATACTGGCATTGCTGGTGCTACCAACTACGATCCTAACGCAACTTGGGATTCCGATTTATGGCCAGGTGGTCATAGTTTCCCTAATAATACTGGGCAGTGTAGTTATATCGGTTGTATAGATTCAAATGCATACAACTACTGGTCGCGTGCAGATTCTGTATATGGCCAAGCCTGCGCGAACTGTTGTGATGGTTGTATGCAGCCAAATGCTAGTAACTACTGTTCTCAATGTGTAACAGGTGATCAGACTTTCTGTGTCTATCCTCCTCCTCCAGGTGGAAATTAATAAAAATAAATAAATATGCCTCAATTAATAATATCTTTTGACAATATAAATACATCTCTTCAGGTAGACGATAATATGTACTATTCTGATCTTATAACAAATCCCGGTGGAATTGATGGTACGGAATTATCAAATACATATTTAATAGGACCGGTAATATCTGTAGTAAATAATGCTATAGCTAATCCAGGTACTACTGGTTGGACAGTTATTGTTGATCACACTGCTAATAATGCAGGGCCACAATCTGGTGATTATATATCTTTTGCTAAAAATAAAGTTGTTAATACTTCTAGTTTACTTGGGTATTATGCAAAGGTAAAATTTGTCAATGATTCGCATGATAAAGTAGAGTTATTTAGTGTTGGTTCAGAAATTTCAGAAAGTAGTAAATAAATAAAATATGAAAATAATAAATAGTTTTAATTTAGATTTATCAGATTTACCAGCGGCTTCTGAGACTAGAAATTTTGTAGTTTCAGGAACTAATGGTGCTATTTTTAGTTTGGAAATAACAAATGAAGATACTCATTATTATAATTTTACTACAAATAAATTTCAAGCAACTAGATCTAGATTGGAAAATAAAACTATAGCTGGAGATAGCTATACTGGTTCTATAACATTTCCAACTGTAACTGATAATGATCAATATGATATATATTTATTCGCTGAGCAAGGCACAAGACACGCTCCATATAAAGAAGTAAGATTTGCTGATAATAGTATTGATATAAATTCATCTACAGGATCTGATTCTTTAATGGTACAAAAAGTTATATATCAATATACAGACTTAACTTTAACTTTAGCTATGTATAATACGACAGGTGCTTTTACGATAAGCTCTTTGGTTAATGATACTTTAGCTGTGTCTAGCGGTGGAAATTCTGGTAAAATTCCTTTTACTATATCTTGCACAAGTTCTTCTGGAGCTTCGTTTAAAATTTTAAAACAACCTACCGAAGATGATGTATTGTCATTTGTATCGGTTACCGCTGGCGCTACTCCTGAAATTTTACCTGGAGAAGATATATATCCAACAGTGTCTAATACAGACACTGTAGATGGTGCGGTTTCTAGTAGTAATAGAATTGTAATGGATACTAATGTTGCGGATAAAATGGCCGTAGGAGATAGAGTTACTGGAACTGGCATATCATCCTCGTCAGTAGTAACAGTAACACATTTAAATCCTGATAGTGACAACGCTAAAGAGTGTCAAGTTTCAGAAAGTGTTAGTATTAGTGATGGAGTAACTTTAAGTTTTAGTAATCAAAAGAATTATCAATGGCCTTTAGATGATGTTAAAAAAATTACTCCTGGGATGATTGTTGTGCCAAGTACAAATGTTACTACTGCCACTAAAGTTGGTGAATATAAAGACACTATAACAGTACTAGCAGGTACAGATAAAGAGCAAAAAATAATAAGAAATCAAGTTCCAGCTGTGAATACTAAAGGACAACTTCCAACAGTAGTAAAAGGATTAATAACAGAGCAGGCTGGAAATGTTATATTTAATAAGCAACAAGTTTTAGCTTTAGGTGGTGATGCTATGAAAATAGGTGGTTATGGAGTAGAACAAGTTTTAAATGTACATGGTTATGAAGTTAAGTTTACTAATCTTGCTATAGCTTTAACCGCTATAACAACAACAACAACTGCAGCATCTAATAGTAGTACTAGCGTAGTTTTAGCGGCTAGAGATGGTATAATGAACTCTGTTAGCACGGTAAGCGGTATTGGTATAGATCCTTCAGCGGCTGCTCCAACCGTAAACAGTGGAGCTAATGCAACGGGGGCTGGTACAGTGGTACTTAGTGCGGCGCAGACCTTAGAGAGTGGCGTTACACTAACTTTCAGTGGCGCCGGAAAAGTTGCTACTATAACTGGGGAGATAGAAATTATAAAAGCTGGTCCAGCCGATGCTACATTAAGATTTGATATAGAAAAGCTTGTAACATCAGCTTAAAAGTAAAAAAACAGTGAAAACTGTGACTATATTAGGTATAAATTAAATTAAATTATGCCTAAAAATGAATTACAAAAAATATTTGATAATACACCTGCTAAATCATACAAAGACAAAGTAAAACAAATCGAAGATTACTTTATTAGTATAGCGGATGGGGAAGAAGTTGTTGGTAATGGAAAGGAGATAATATATCCAGAAAACATATGGGAATACAAGCATTCTTTTGCAGAAGGATTGTATTTTAGAGAAATGCGAATGAAGAAAGGTCAACTAGGTTTTTCAGCAATACATAAACATAGTTATGGATTTTTTCTTTTATCTGGATTACTAGCATCGTCAAAAGAAGAAGGCGTCGAGGAGTTTATAGCACCTTGTTATATAATATCACCACAAGGAGCAAAGAGAATAGTTTATGCTATAGAGGATTGTGTTATAGTCACAGCACATGCTAATCCAACTAATACAGAAAATTTAGATGAACTAGCGAAAATAAATGTAGTATTCAATTGGGAAGAATACGATGAATATTTAAAAAGTAAAAAATGAAAATATTAATTAAAATATATAAATCATGAGCTGGGGAATGATAGCAGTTACAGCTGTGAGTGCTGGGGTAAAATATTATCAAGCTAATAAAAGTGCTGAAAAAGCTAAAGAGCAAGCAGAAAAAGCTGCTATTGAGCAAAAAAAGCAACAAAGATTATTAGACACTGAGAAACGTAAATTCAAAGCTATGAAGTTTGAAAATCCTTATGAAAACATGGAGAATGTATATGAGGATTTAACTGTTAATCAACAGCAAGCCCAATTCCAAGCTCAACAAGGTAGTCAACAAAGAGCTAATGTAATGGAAAATCTTAGAGGTGCTGCTGGCGCATCTGGTGTAGCTGGGTTAGCACAAGCTATGGCTAATCAAGGTCAATTACAAACTCAACAAATATCAGCGTCTATAGGTCAACAAGAATCTGCTAACCAAAGATTAAGAGCACAAGGCGCTTCTAATATTCAAATGAAAGAAAGAGAAGGTCAAAAATTGCAACAGCAGTTTAATATAGATAAACAAGCAACATTACTTGGCATGCAGCAAGGTGCTTCGGCTGGCGCTGATACGGCAGCTGCTAATGCTGAGCAAATGGCATTACAAGGTGAAATGGCAAGAGACCAGGCGATGGCAGAAGGAATTAGTAGCACTCTGACTACCACGGCTAAATATACAGATGGATTTTCAGATTTCAGCGGAGAATACGAACCACCACCACCAAAGAAAGAAGGTTAAAAATTAAACAATATAAAATATGGCGATACAAGCAAATCAAGCGTTAATAGAAGGGGCTTTTAAAAAAGGAGCGGCAAAGGCATCAGCGGATGTTGTTGATATGAAACCTGTTTTCGAGAGAGACAAGGCAATAGGTAAATATATAACAGACACTATGGTTGGTGTAATGGGCGCTATAAAGCAAGGTAAAATGAGAAAGAAAATGCAGAAGGAAAAAGGTTTAGAACCTTTTAAAGCTATAGCTAATGAGGCTTACGAAACCTTATATTCTCAAGGAGAACCATTACCACAAAAATTTATTGATGCTGTAACTAAAGCAGTAGAAGAGCTACAGGATGACTTTGAAAAAGTAAATACAGCTGGTAAAGGTGATACTAGAGAAAACGAAAGGAAAAGAATGGAAATTCAAGGTAGATTAAAAAGAATAACAAACCAAGCTATCAATTGTAGAGCTACTTTTATGGAGATAGGACAAAGTGCTAATAATTGGAATACTGATAGAATACATGATGATAATATCGTTCCATTACAAACTGGCCTTGATCTTAAAAACGCAGATAAAAATAAAAATTACAGAGTTGAATTTATTGATGATGAATTAAATATAATAATAGATAATGTTGAAAGAACTCATAAAGTCAGCGGACACGTTGAAAAGGCAGGGCCAGGAGCGACATACGTTGAAGGATATACTGACAAAGTTTCAATGGTCAGCGTCACTGGAGCTACTGATGAAACGTGGGATGAAACATATACAGAATCTGTTTCCTTTAATTTACCTCAAATGAAAGCAGCTTTGCCTACTAAAAATTTAGAAACAGATAAAGAGTGGGTGGCATCTATAAATGAAAATTTAGAATTAGGTGCTAGTGATGCTAAAAGTAAAAAAATAAATAAATGGACGAATCCTCGTAATGTTTTACGTGCAGAATCCGCTTTTGCTTCAAAAATTAAAACAAAAGATCAGTTTAATGATAACTCGAGGGTGATAGACGGTTTAGGAAGAGGTTTTAAAGATGATATGTGGAGTAATATTGATATACCAGTATCTGCTCTTCAAGTTATGTTTGGTAATGATACAAGTTTTTTAGACTCTATTAATGTTGTAGGCGATGACGGTGTGCTAAACATTTTGGATTATGAAGCATTAAGCGCAAATCCAGATTGGGAAATAATGAAACAGAATATAGAGCAACTACACGATGCTTTAACTAATACAGATAACCCAGCGTTTTCTTTAGAAATATCTGTACCTTTATTAGCGAAATACAAAGTTAATCAAGATGTGCAAGCTTATAACGATAGTTATAACGCTAATACAAAAAATAAATTTAAAGTTGGAAATGAGTATGTTGTATCAACAGGTGGAGAAGATATAACCTATATTTACCAACAAGACGGAACTTTTTTAAAAAAATAATAGTATATGCCGAGTAATATTTCAATGGAAGAATTTCTTGCTTTAGAATCACAACATGGAAGCAGTAAAAGCGCAAACGTAATTTCTACAGATGAGTTCTTAGATTTACAAGGAAGTTCTAACGCTGAAGAAAAAGAACCAGGGATCACCCCACAATTACAAACTGACACCGAAGAGGATACTCAACTAAAGACAGGAGAGCAGGAGATTGTAGAGCAAGAGATTGAAGAAGATCCGTATGAAGATTTTTATATAAAACCCGATTTCTTTGGTGAACTTGCGGCAGACGGTGGTACTAAAAACAAACCATCTGAAGAACAAGCCGCTAGAGAATTAAATGAAAAATTAAGTGGATTAGGCATAAAAATAACAGAAATAAAACCTGGTTTTAATGCTATAAAAGTTATAGGAGAAGGAGAGGAAGAAGATATAAACTTAGGTATGTTTAAAGAACTTCTAACAGCCGAAGACGAAACCCCAACAGAAAAAGCAGATAGATTAAATAATCTTATAAAAAAGGTTATAGAAATCAAAAAAGAAAACAATCCATTATTTGATCCTGATTTATACGTGTCCGCGATGAAAAAAGCTAAGGCCGACACGCCAGAAGTATATTCATACTCAAAAGATGGTGGTAGATTTTTAACAGTTGACGAATTAAATTTTGAGCAACTAAACGAACACACCCACAGAGTTCATTTAAATTTAATGAATGACTATTGGGAAAGCGAGGAAGGACAGGAGAATTCTCAATTAATTAGTGAACAAAGAGCAGAATTAGAACGTACGTTGTGGCAAGAAGCTATCAATAAAATAATAATCAATGGAGAGTCTATAGATAGCGTGGTTGGCCAATATATAAATGATTTAGACAATGCTACTAATGAAATTTATGAAAATAACAATGGTTTTCAAAAAATGCTATCTAACACAAGCAGCGTTGTTGGTAGTTTATTTAATGAAAAATTACTAGACAAAAAGTATCGGGAAGGTATTGAAGAGGAATTTGGTGGTTTTGTAGCTAGTAGTGATATACTAACAGCGTTTGCAAAAGGTACAACAGTTGTATTTCCTAAAGAAGTTCAAGAGTTTAAAGGTATTCGAACAAACGCGACTTTAAGCAAATTAAACAAACAGTTGGGCGAACTAAAAGGATTAAGTGACGACGCTACAGCCACGGGATCTTATTTTGAGAGCGGGGCTCCTGAAGTAAGTTTCCCTCTTAAAAATTACAAAGTTTCAGAATTAAAGTCAAAGTTACTGACAGCGATAACCCACAATGAAATGAAATTTATCGGGAATATGCTCAAAGCAGAGCAGTATAAAGATAAATTAGATCTTCTTACAAAACCCAACTCTCAATTATTCACGCAAGACGGTAAACTCAATATAACATCTGATAATTGGCAGTTAGCAATTGGTGACCAAGCTTTTAGAATGATGTCAAGTATATTCTCTGGAGGTATGACTACATTAATTGCTGAAGCTGGTGGTGCTTATTCTCAAATATTGGAAGGTAGAGGGCAACAAAAATATGGCGAAAAAACTTGGGCTAGCATGGACAAGTATCAAAAGGTACAAGCATATTTAGATATTATAGACGCGGGTGAAGCTGACTTTCAAACAGCTATGACTATAGGTGGTATTAACGCCACTCTTGAGAATGTTAGTAATTTATTCTTCGTTTCTAAAGTAGCAAAACCAGTTGTGGCGAATAATATCAAGGGTTATTTTCAACTTTTCATGAATGGAAAAATAAGAAAAGCTTTAACTGATATTGCTAAAAACACTGATGTTACAGATGGCTTAAAAGTTTTAGGTCCAACTTTAGTGGAAACTGTAACTGAAACTAGTCAGGATATTGTAACACAATACGGTGTTGGAACAGCTTTAGATAATTATGCTCACAGTTGGAACGAAACCGCAAACTCTGCGCTTACAGCTGCGGTTACAACGCCTTTTTTATTTGGATCTGGTAGAGCTGCAAATGTAGTTTACACAGAGGTGAGCGCTAGAATAGCCTCTATTAAAAATCCGAAAGGAATTGTTACTTATGTTAGAAATCAAAAGGCAGCGTATTTACAAGAAAAAACACAGGGAGTTATATCGCAACAAGAGTATGATAATAGAATGGTTCAGTTGGATGCAGCGGAAAAAATGTTTTCTGAAACAGATAAAGTTGTCACAGATACTGAGGCTGTAAAAATGATTCTCGAAGCTCAAGTTGAAATTGAAAAACAAACAGCTAGAGTAAGAAAACTAAAAGCAGATATAGCTAAAGCTAAAAAAGAAAATCCTGGTTATGATGAAGAGTTAGATGTAATGGGCCAAGATGAACTTATGGTTGCTATCGCTAAAATACAGCAGCAAGAGAAAAATAAAAATATAGCTAAAAGAAAGGATAGTTATAGAACACAAGTTCGTGATGCTGCTAGTGATATAAATTCTGATCCTGTAAAAAGTAAAGATTTTGACGCTAAGGTTTTTAAAACTACCCAAGAAGCTTTAGATTATTTAGAGCGTGAGTATGGAGTAAACTTAGAAAATAATCCAGGTTTAACAATTTTTAAAGAAGGAGGTAGTAATGCTATTACTATTAATCCAGATGGCATGAAAAAGATATTGGGTGAAGATTATACTGGTAAAGGCGTTGTTTTTTGGTCTGATGAAGCTATTGTAAATGGTATTGACAAAGGTGATAGGTTTTCAGCTAACGCGCTAGTACATGAAAAAAGAGCACACGTTGATTTGTATTATAAATCTGATGAAGAGTTATCAAACTCTAGAGATGCTGTTTTAAATATATTCCAAACTTCCAAAAGTCCTCAAATGCAAGATATTAGGAAAGTAATTCTTCAAAGACTAATGGATTATGAAAAGAAGTTTGGTAAAGATTTTTTAGAAACAAGAGATGGGCTTGAGGAGTTTTTTGCGGCTATTAGTGACGCTACTAGTGTTTTATCTATAGATGCTCTTACAAAAGAAGATAGACAAACTATATTAGAAATAGGTGAAGAGCTTGGAAATCTTGTGGACGGTACTCCAGGACTTAGAGATATGACAAAGTTAGACTGGAATGTAGATAATACACTAGAACATTTACAATATATGCCCGGTGGAGACATGAACGTTACTAGTGAAACTTATTTTAATGAGAATGGTAATATTATAAAAACAGTAGATACTGATAATCAAATAATAGAAGATACTAAAAACAGTTTAAAAGAAGGTAGACAATCTGATTTGATACTTCTTGAAGATAGTAATCCTTATGGTAAGGGAAGAAGATCTAATGAAGAAATAGATATAGAAAACAAAAGACTTAATGAATTAATAAAGAAAAACGAAACCTACGTACACCCAGATGGTGATATGGAGATTCAAGATAGAATCAGAAAAGAAGGTGGTAAAAAATATAGAGACTTATTGTTTTTTAATAACTACGGGAAGTTTAAAGAACTTTTAAAAATATATGATGATCAACATCCGTTACATACAGACGAGAGAAAAGAATATTTCATTGGAGAAGCATTAAAAGATTTTTCTTATTACTTATCAATTTTTAACAAGGATAAGCAAGGTAACTATCAACAAAAAAATGATTCTTTTGCAGCTTATTATTTTGGTGATCCTAAGGATAAATCAGATAAAAGAAGTATAGCTAAGTTACGTGTTGTTAAGTATTGGGAGGACATGCAAGCTGAATTCACCGTGAGAATAGAGGACATGACTGGTGAAGATTCTTTTAGTGACTATGATCAAAACTATGTAACAGATATTCAAGATAAAATTAATGATTATAACGAAAGATCAGTTCTTAGAGAAGGATTGTCAAACGTAATGGAGTTTGAAGTCGATGGTGATAATTACAACAAATGGATATCTGATCAAAGCGAACTTCTAAAAGATTATGACTTTTCAAGAGTATTCGATCCTAATGCCTCTCAAGATTTACGTAAGTTAGGAATGTCTTTGTGGAAAAATTTGAAAAAACTAACTAATGGTAAAGATAATAAAATATTTAAAGGTGGACAACCAACACAATTTTATATAGATCTTATAACTGAAAATGTTGAAACTTATTACAATCAATTAGATCAAAAAACATTTAATGATATATTTATTGAGCATACTGAGGTTGTTATAGACGAGGATACTAGTCCTACCGGTAGACTTACTGTTCTTGGTAGTAAAAAAGCTAAGGGCATTAAAAGTAAAACAGCTGGTAATGTTAAGCGTAAAAAGAAAGAATTTACACCTGAAATTAGAGACGCTATATTAGAGCAATTATTAAAAACAGACGAAATAGCCAAACTAAAAGCAGAAGGTAAAACAAATGCGGAGATACATAAAATTATTAGAATGGATATGGTACAGCAATCCACTCTTAAAAACTTTTCTGATATATTATTCAAAGATGCAATGCAGCAAATTATTAATAGTGAAGAGTTTAAGAAAGATAATGGTATAGCCGCTAGTGAAATATCACAAGTAGCATTATTAATAGACAAAGGTATAGATGCTAAATTTAGTTTAGCGGATGGAACAACGGGTGAGATAGATGCTAGTATTGGTTCTGAAAAGTTTATGCAAGAAGTTAATAGGTTGACTAGATCTATAGATAACTATACTGATCATAACGAATGGGAAGCTGTTATTGATTTTATACAAGCAGATGAATTCGCTTCGCAAGACATTAAAGATTTTGTTTCTAGCATGTATAATAAAGGCTTAGTTGAAAGTGCTGGTGAAAAGAACTTTAAAACATTTACTGTTGCTAACGAAAATATAGATAAAAAATTAAGAAGTAG
>CEQV01029272.1_pt1 | contig 11210 bp, 9 predicted proteins | sample 530971 | NCBI WGS metagenome assembly CEQV01 (sample SAMEA2621173, study PRJEB7988) | marine metagenome | biome: marine biome (ENVO:00000447); feature: deep chlorophyll maximum layer (ENVO:xxxxxxxx); material: "saline water (ENVO:00002010), including plankton (ENVO:xxxxxxxx)" | depth 100 m
CGGCAAAACTATGACCACAGCCACGGCCCTGGTTCAATTAATGCGTTTACAACAAATAACCTGTGGCCACTTTAAGGCAGATGATGGCACAGTAAAACAAATAAAAAATAATAGAGTTGGTGAATTGTTAGAAGTTTTAAATGAAGTAGAAGGTAAAGCTATTATTTGGTGTCACTGGAGACATGACATACAAAGCGTAGTTAAAGCTTTAGAAAAAGAATATGGTCCCCGATCCTTGGTTACTTATTATGGTGACACTACTACTGAAGATAGACAGGATGCTATTAAACAAATACAAAACCCAGACAGTGAAGTAAGATTTTTAGTTGGCACACCACAAACTGGTGGGTATGGAATTACTTTAACAGAAGCAAATACAATGATTTATTTTTCTAATGGCTATGACCTAGAAAAAAGAACACAATCAGAAGCTAGAATAGATCGTATCGGTCAAACTAGAAATATGACCTATGTAGATATTATTGCAGAGAACACTGTGGATGAAAAAATTGTAAAAGCTTTACGTAAAAAGATTAATATAGCTAGTCAAATTATGGGTGAAGAATTAAAAGATTGGATCTAAAGTTTTTGTATTAACACTATAATAACACCAGCCATGCCGGTCATAACGGAGCCCATAGAAACCAACAATATTCTTTCTATTCTAGTTATTTGACCCTGTAATTGTTGCATTCTATCATAGGTTTGCTTTTGCATTATTCTGCAAAGTTTCTCATGCGATTCTATTCTTTGTATTGCATCATCTTTTTTAGTCATTACGCAATTCCTCTGTTTCTTAACAAACTAAATATGGGTGATCTCTCTAGTTCTGTTAAAGTTATAGGTTTTTTAGTCTGAGCAATAATCTGTGAGCTTGGTGCGTTAGCTAAGTTTGGATCTGCGGGTAGTTCTATTTTTTGTGCAACTTGATCAGATATAATTCCTCCTGTTGGGACTGAAGGAACTTCAAACAATCCTCTTATTCTATCAGATATAAAGCTAGGATTTAAACCTAATTCTTCATCATCCACTTCATCTCTAATGTCCTCTATTATGTCGATTGCCTCTTCAATTTCTGATTCTACTTTAGCTGCAGCTATGGGATCTTCTCTCTCTAATCTCTCTATTAAAGTTTTAAATCTTTCTTCTGAAAAATTAGGTGCTCTGTATTCACCATCCATCATAGCATTGGTTTGTTTTTTATTTCTAAATCTTTCTGATACTCCTTCTTCTATCGTGTCCTCATCCACTCCAATAGTTTTCATATCAGAAATTATTCTAAATAAATTACTTTGTGATCTATAAGAATCTTCTAAATACTCTTGCATAAATCCAACTCGACCCCTAACATCAATGTTAGGGCTATAAGCATTTCTAGAAAATTTATTTCTAATATTTTCTGTGTCTCTGTTATATGAAGATATTATAAAAGGTAGACTATTTAACGGTTTAGCTGTCTCAATTCTTAAACCAGTAGTTAAAGCGGCAAATTCAGTTGCTCCATCGTATTGAGTCCCAAAATCATTAAAAGATTCTGTAACACCTTTGTAAACTCTTCTAGCACTTCTTGATGCCCCAGGTTCTAATTGTCCAATTAAATGTCCAAAAGATGCATCTAATATTTCCATAATACCATCTTGTGGGTAATAGATTATTTTTCCGTCTTTAGTTCTACCACCTCTTATAGTTAAATCAGCTATAGCACCCGCTCCAATCGACTCACTAACAAAAGGAGTTATAAATTCTGTGAGAGCACCAGGTGCATTTGTGTCTCTGTCAAATATAAAAGAGTCATAAAGTATTTCACTTAAGCTAGCATCGTTTAATTGTCCATTAGTGTGTGCACTTAATATAGCATTAACCGGTCTTGTTAAAGAATCATAAGGATTTGTGTAAGAAAAATTAAAATATTTAAATTCTCCATTTTCATCTGGTGCAGTTAAAGGTATTAATGTTGAATTTTTTTGAAAATCAGGCGCTATTGATCTTTTAAACGCAGCCATTTTTTCATCACTTACACCCGTTAATTTTTCTGCTGTCCCTGCAACTATCGCTCCTGTTCCTCCAAATACAGAAGCAGCACCTAATAATCTTCTTGCTCCCATTTGTCTAATAAAAGGATTTGCACTCATTAGTTCTCTGCCACCTATAGTTATTAAGTGAGTTCCTGTTCTTAATATTTCTGCGGGAAAAGCTATGAAATTACCTAACGGTAAATTTCTAATATTTTTTATTATCTTTGGAACTCTACTATAAGTTGGTATCGTATTTGTAACTAAATAAGAAGATACATCTCCAACACTTCTTAAATTATTAAATTGTTGAGATAAACCAGCTGCTTCGTTAGCTGTTTTAGCGTTATTTATTCTATTGTTTAATGAAGCTAATTCATCAGCTATGTCATCCTGTTTAGCAATAGTTCTATACCAATCAATCATGTTTTCTCTAATAGCTCTGTCTCCACTTACACCTGCTTTTGCTTGTTGAGGAGAAACATAACTAAAAGCATCTTTTAAAGCACTTTGATAAAATTTATCTGCATATATTTTCCAAACGTTGTCACCACCTTGATAAAGATCAAAAGCTCTTTTTACTATTGGATTTTCAATTAAAGCTTGTAAAGTAAAATTACCTTTTTTTGCTTTATCTAAAATATTCTTAATTTCATTTACCTCAATGTTTTGATCAACAACACCTCTTCTTATTAAATCTTCCATTTTTTTTGCAACATCACCTACTTTTATAAATTTTCCAGGAAACAAATCATCTGCTAGTAATTTAAAAGCATCTGTTAAACTAGCTCTGCCACCAATTAAACCGCTAGCTAGTGCGAAGAAAGACGCTGTTGATACGTTTCTTATTTGAGTCATTGGTGAAAAAACTGTTTTACCTACTTGACCTGCTGCTTTTACAGACATTAAAGCTTTATATCCTGGTAAATCAAAAAGTTTTGTTAGATATTCATCTTGACCTCTGATGGCGTTGGCTATTTCTGGTAAAGCGTATAGTGGACCCGGTAATTCTGCTCCTGCTTCTCCTATTCTAATACCTGCATTAAACATGTCACTATCAAAAACTGTATAAGTAGGACCTGGTGTAAAATCTTTTGCAACGGGCACCATCGTATCTGCATTTTTAAAACCTTTAGCTGCTGCTTCAGCTCTAGATCTAAATAAAAAACCTCTTTCCAAACCTGTTTTAGCAGTTCTATCAAAAAAATCTTTTTGATATATTTGTTTTGTTGCGGTCATAACGGTGTCAACAACTGCATCTTGATAGCTTTTTGTTGGTGTTAGATATGCTCCAATAATAGCATCTGCCTCTGTTTTAAGAGTTGATCTCATCAAATCTTGAATAGGAACCCCTGCTTCTAACAAACTATCAACACCTATTTTGGCTTCAGCTGTTGGAATTTTAAATGTTTGCGTAACAGTTCTAAATAAAGATTCTGGACTTCTATTACTTTGTATCAAAGTATTTTTTAAATCTCCTAAAATGCTGTCGGCAACAAAATCAACAGCCTCTGATCTAGATATATTATCTTTAGCCATCTTATCTGTAACTATTCTTGAGTATTCCTCAGACCTAGGTATGACTTTTTCTTTAAAATATTTTGTAGCTTTTTTTAAAAATTCTTCGTTTGGTTCAAACGCTTTATTTTTCATAGCAGAAAATGTTTGTTTTAAATAAGCCCCACCGTTTTTAGTTATTTCGGCTGCTAAAGCTTCTAAAGATTTATCACCGCTATCTGCTAATATTTTTCCATATTGATTATTTAATTTAACTACTAAATTTTTTAAAGAAGAGGCAGATTCTCTTACAGATTCATCTAAATTATTTAATAACCCTTTGTCCATACCTACAGGGGCTTTTAAATAATCAAACATATCATCATTCATTTTGCCATACATTACATCACTTTTATCCATTATCTTTGATGGATATTGTATTTTAGAGTCTCTTAAATATTTAGGAAGCTTTATAGCCTGATTATTTGCAATATCTTTAAATTTAGAATCTATGTCTTTAACAAATCTAGCTATGTTTTTTCTATCAGCATCTGCGTATTGAACAACCTCTCTTGCTTCTTGAGCAGTTGCATCATCAAGTGGGTCAGTAAATAAATTTTTTACTTTGTCTAACTTACGTTTAAATCTATCAAGTAAAGGTGCATTAGGTGAGTCTGATAATTTTTTCCAACTACCTGGTTCTGATAATCCTAATTTACTTCTTAATGTTTTAGTTTGATTGCCGATGAATTCACCAGCAGCTTGAGTTCCTTTACCTACTAATTCTGTTGAAGCTAATTTACCTATTGGATTAAATACTAAAGCGTCTGCAGTTTTAAAAGCAGCTTGTCCTACTGGTTTAACAATGTATTTTCCTGCTGGCACTATTCCATATTTAAAACCTAATGTGCCTGCAACAGGTAAAGCAGTTACTACACCACCTCCTAACAATGCACCTTCCGCACCAAATCTAATTTTTTCTTTAAAATCTTCAATTGCTCTGTCTCTACCTTTTAATTCTTTACCTTTATAAGCCTCTCCAAAACCAAAAGTTTCTGAAAATGTAGGTAGATCACCAGGGGTTGAAACTGCAAAATCAGTAACCGCACCTATACTACCATAGTAACCTGCACGTTTTGCAAGTTCACCACCAGCACCTGCTATGTCATAAGTGCCGTCCGCTTTTTTAAAACTAGATAATTTTTTTAATTGACTAGCTTTACTTAATTTTAACATGCCGTTTGCTACTTTTACGGCAACACCTGCTGGTAATCCAAATTGACCTAAAACAGAGGTTATGTCTCCTACAACTGTATCTGTTTCAGGTGTAATTTTTTCAAAAAGACCATCTATTTTAGAAGTTAAATTAGTATCAAAAGCATAGTCAATTGGTAATGCACCTAAACCAATTAGGCCCTGAACTGCTTGGCTAACACCTTTTACTAAACCTAGTGGTATATCTGTTACATAATCAAAAGCACCAACTCTTCTTGGTAACGGATCTGATTCTGTAATAGATAATTGATCTGATATTGATTCAAATAAACCTTTTTCTTCAGCCATAATCCTCCTACGCACTTTCTGGAGGTAATACTAAAGTTACTCCATATTTTAAATTAAAAGAATTAACATCTCCTTGAGTTCTAATGTAAGAAAAATCTTGTAATGCTTGATCATCATTTACCAAAAGTCGTACAATATCGTCTGTAATTTCTCTAGGTAATCTAGTTCTTAATGCATTGTAGTCCAATCTATCAACCTGAGCCGCCGGTGCTTTTTGAACTTCTGCAGCCTCTCCCACAGTCCCTGGAAAGGACTCTGCTAAGTTTACTCTACCACCATCTGATTTAAGAAGTCTTTGAATAGCAGCTAAATCTTTACTTAAAAAAGCCTCAGCTAACGCTATTTCTTGTTCGTATTCTGCTATCTTTTCAGGTCTAGCTTTGTCCCCTTTAGCTCTTTCTTTAGCTAATTTTCTTTTTGTTTTTGGTAATTCCGAAATAGTTTTTGCTACTGTTGCACCGGTTAATGTAAAGTCTCCTTTTTTATCTTTTAATAAATCTTGTATATCACGAGTGGTTTTTAAATAGTCTTGCGCAGCGCTAACAGCTTCTTTTGAATATTTACTTTTGTTATTTATTACGTCTGCTGCTTTAAATAATTTATTAAATCTTTTTTCTTCAAAAGTTTGTTTTCCTGCAACTGTTCTTGCTTTTTCTAAATCAGTTGCTGCAGCGAAGGCTAATTTAGCAAGTTCTTTCTTATCTGTTCTTTTAGCTCTTACTTTACTTAATAAAAAACTATTTAAAGAAGCGGCTTTATCCGCAAGTGTACCAGGTGTTCCGATTGCATCAGACAAGGCTATAGCCAATTCTCCTTTTGAGGTATCATCTTTACCTATGTATTTTTGAAGTCTTTTATATTGTTTTTCAAATTCATTTCCAAAAGTATCTTCGCTTTTTACCACTTCATCAAAAGAAAGCTCTTTTTTATTTTGTTCGTTTAAATCTTTTCTTTCAAGAAATTCTTTTTCTCCTTCTAAAACTTTTTGTTGAAAATCTTTTTTAGCTTTATTATCTTTAATAATATTGTCAGATACCTCATCCATATCAATTTTAGTTTTTTCAGCATCTTTTCTTTTTTTAAGTTCTGCTCTAGTTTCTTCAGTCCCCATTATTTTTAACATGGTATCAGAAAGTTTTGTTAAATCTGTTTCTGGGCCTTTTGGTATTTCACCATAGCCACCTATTTCTATCATCTCGTTCATTTCTTGATTTAATTTTTGTGTGTTACTAATTGGTCTAGTTTTAGCAACAGAAGCTACACCCATTGCAGATGCATCCATAGGAAAACTTTTCATTTTTCGAGCACTAGATGGAATTACTCCTCCAGATGTGCCAACACTAAATCTTTGATTTTGTAAATTTTTTAAATTAGATGGTAGAAAAAACATATCTCTATTACCAAGAAAACCTTCTTGAGCTTGTACTCTTGGTGTTAAACTGTCTATACCAGTGGGCATTCCACCCATTCTAAGTGAAGGTCTTTTATAAAACATTAGTTTCCTCCAAATATGTTACCTAGACCATAAGCTGTTAATCCAACTTGTAATGCTTGTGACAATGGACTTGCTACTGGTTGCGTTGTTCCTAGTGTTTGAGTAGTTGTTGGGACACCACCGACTTGTGATGCAAGCCCTGATCCAAGAGCCTGGATTCGACTTATTGGTTCTTGATAAGCTAATTGTGCTCTCTGTTGATCTGCATCTAATAGAGCCTGTCTTAGTGATAGTGCACCAGTTCCAGCTGTACCTAGTTGCTGTTGTGTTGCAGCTTCTAAGGAAGGTTGTAATGATGCGAGTCCTCTTGAGAACTCACCTAGTCCTAATTGTGATGTTGCTAATCCACCAGTTGTTGTACCAAGTCCTAGTTGTGATTGTGCTAGGTTTTGTTGTAAACCAGTTAAAGCTTGTCTTCTAGCAAAGTCTTGTTGGGCTAGATTTTGAGCTTGTGTAAATCCTTGTTGTAATAATTGTGCCTCTAACGCTGCTCTATTTTTATCTGATTGAGCTTGATATTCTGCTAATCTAACACCCTCTCTACCACCACCAAATGCACCAGCTGCAATAGCACTCGCTTGTAGGGCAGGTATACCAGCCGCTGCTTGATCATCAAACGCATCTAAAGTTGTTTGAATAACTTGTTGTTGATACGGAGACATAAATTGTTGAAAGGCGGTAGGTCCGGTTAAAGCTCTGGCTGCTGTAATATCTGCTGGAATCCCACCTAATGTTGTTCTAGCTGCAGCAATATCTGTAGGCACTGCTCCTAATGTAGTTGCTGCATCGGTTTGAAATTGTTTTGCTTGATCTAAGAATGGTTCAAATCCCGCAACACCCGTGCCTGTTCCAATACCACTTACTGTTCCTTCTGGTGTAAATGTTAAAGAGCCCAACCCTGCTTGTGTGGCTGCTCTTTGTTGCGCTGCTTGAGTTAACGGATCAACTCCTGCAACCTGTGGACCTAGTTGAGCTATGGTTGGAATTGTTCCTATTACATTTCCTTGAGCGTCTGTAATTTGTGAGCCAGGAGCACGACCTACCTGTTGTGTTAATAGATCAATATACGACTCTTGAGCCGCTTCAAATTCTGGAGATCGTCTTACTCTAGTTTCTGCTACCATTATGCTTTACCTACTTTTTCTGCTTGTTTCATGACGTTGTATAGCTTTTCAGCGCCTTTATCAACGCTTCCTCCGCCGATACCTCTTACAGCATCTGCGGTCATTACAAATTCGTTTTTAGATAACATCGCAGGTACATCATCTGCTTTTTCTTTTACTCCTACAGGCACAAAGCCACCGCTTTGTCTGTAGTCAAGCTCTTCGATCCCCACTTTGTTTTTTCTTACAGGCACTTCAGTGCCCATCTTAAATCCTATTCTACCACCGTCTTTCTTACCCAATCCCACTATGGCTATTTGTTTTAATACTGTTGCATCACCTATGTTACTAGGACTATTAGGATTACTTAATATTCTATACAATTGTGGCATAGTATAAGATCTTTCTCTACCACCAGACCCACCTAGTTTTCTAAATAAATATGATTTTTCTTGTCTACTAAAACTAATACCTGTGCCAGCCATTAGATCATCCATGTCTGTCATGTCTGGATCTTCGTTTTCAATAATTTCACCGCTTAATAATTTTTTAAATTCTTCAATCTCATCAGAATCTTCATTAATAGTTCCACGTGCAAAACCTATTCTACCACCCTTAGCTAATTTTAAATTAAACTCTTTAAATAAATCTGATTTAATTTCTTTAATCTTATCGTCGTCTCCTGCAGTTTCTGCCTCTTCTAATAATTTAAATAGTTGAGTTACACGACTACCACCTTTATTAAAACCTATTCTGCCACCGTCTTTTCTACCATCAAAAAAGTTCTCTAAATAACCAGCGTACTCTGCTTTCTTATCTGCTTTTTTAGCTTCGTCATATTCTTCTTCAGTAATTTCTGTACCAGCGTCTTTAGCCAGTGCCAATGCCTCTGCATAACTAGCCGCTCCAGATACGGCAGCAATGATAGCAGTTTTATCTAATGAACCATCTTTATTAGTAAAAAATGCTTTTCCACCTTTTTTAAGTAAATCATAACTTGTATCTAATATATTTTTTACAGCGCCACCTCCAGCCTCTGTACCTATTTTATTAAAAGCTTCCATTTCTCCAACTGTAACCGGCATTTCTCCTGCAGCTGTTTCAATAAGAGCACTTTGATCAACTCCACTCACACCCTCTAAAGATTTTGCTTTTAAAGCTTGTCCTTTTGCAGCAGCTCTATCACTTAACATTTTTCCTACACCAGTTTCTGTTCCTAATGGAGAACTAAAGCCTGCTTTAAGTCCCTCAAGGCCACCTCTAAATGCTCCACCTTCTGTAAACGGATTACCTTGAAATCCTGCACCGCCTATAAATCTAGCTAGTTGTCCACCACCATAAGTTAGTGCACCTCTTTTTAATGAATCACCTATTCTTCCTGTTTTGTCAAAAGAACCTATACCTGCCATAGCTGCAGCGACAGCTGGGTTAAAAGGAGCAACAAAAGGAGCAGCTCTAGTTGCTATCTCTGCTACTTCGTTTGGTATTACTTTTCTTACAAACTTTTTAAATTTACTACCAAGGCCAAAGTTCTCTCTTGGCACTGGTGAAAGATCCATGATCCCGCCATCTTGTCTTAATTGTCTCTGCATTTGTCCTCTAGTTATTGCCATAGTTTTGCCAAAGTTGATGATAAAGCAGGTATGAATATCCTGAATTTATCACTCTATTTTGTTTCCCCAAATAAGTCAAGACTCGGCATTATTACTCTAACATCCTTTCTTATCTCGGATTCAGGTATGCCTTTAGCCTTCCACTCTTCATCGTTTTTATACTTTTCACCTGTTCTAAGGTTATATATTTCTTCTATTACTTCTTTTGGTTCTAATACTCGCATTATGTTGTTACCTCTCTTGGCTGTATTTGTAGTATGGAAGCTATGACATGTAGCTCATTAGCATCTGCTGCTTGAACCTTCAATATCTCTTTTTCTTCCATAACTAATGGTTGGGTTAATAATTCTGTTGTTGCATTACCAGATATAGTCTTTGTTTTAAATAAACTAAACACATTAGCACTAGCATCTGTTAAGGTTACCGTTATCGTGGTCCCTGATCCGGCGTCCTCTGATACAAGCAAAGATTTTATAACAGCTGTATTTGCATCTGGCACAGTATACAAAGTTGTATTGTCTGTAGTAGTTAAGTCTACTTTTTTATTTAAAAAACTATTTGCCATTAATTTAAAAAGAAGTTTTGCGCTTCTACCTCTTGTTTTAATTCTTCTTGAAACGTAGTATTTAATTTTTCTATGATAGCATCTATATCTCTAACTTGTGCCTCTGCTGTTCCTAAATCATATTCATCACTTGGTCTTGTTAACACTTGTACTATCTTAGCCATTACTCTCCTCCTCCTGGATCAAACGGATCATTGTAAGAAGTATCATCTCCTTTTCTTGATTCACCTCCAGAGTATTTATCTCCTGTTTCTTCTCTATATGCTCTATCTATGTCTGCTCTATCTTTTGCTCTTTGAGCTGTTTGTAACGCTTGTAACTCTTTAGCTTTTTCTGCTTCTAGTTGAGCCAGTCTAGCTGTTAAAACGTCTGATTCTTTTTTCTTTAAAGTTTTTTTAATAGTGTCTATTCTTTTTTGGTAAGCTCTTTGTAGTCCATATCTTGTAGGATCACCAAATCTACCACCTGTTATCATATTTAAAAAACCACCTGATACAGGACTATATCCTGCCATTAATCCTGATTGTATTCTCCCTATGCTATCTAAACCAACAGATGCGCCTGTTGGATCTCTGTAATAATTTCTAATCGCACTAAATCTTGGATCTTGTTTTAATAGAGAACCTATGCCTCTTAATATATTACCCGTAATACCACCGCTAGTTATAAAATCTTTTATCTTTTGACCAAAACCTACTTTAGGTATTTGACTTGGTGGGAGAACGTCTCTAAATTTATCACTAAATAAAGTCATTATTTCTGCATCAGTTCTACCCACTAGTTCTGGATTATTTTCTCTAAATTTATCTACTAAATCTGGATCAATTCTTAAACCTGTGTCTTCGGGAGTTCTAGTATAAAGACCTTCAGAAAATAATTTATTATAAAAATTTCTATTTGGATCTGCAGTAATTTGATCAACAGAAAGAATACCAGAGGTATCATTTACAGTTGCCCCCATAGGTATACTATCACTTAAACTAGCTGTTAAAGGAAAACCATATTGATTAGTTAAAAACGCTTGTTGAATATCAGCATCTTCAGGAAATTGTTGTTTTAAGTCTTGTATTTTGTTTTCTAAATTTTGATATTTATTATAATTAAGTTCATTTATATCTTTTAATAAATTAATATCACCACCAACAGGGCTAGTAAGTACGTTTTGATCTTTTCTTAAATCTTCTATTTGATCTAAAGCTTTTTCTTCTGCACTTTTAAATAAAAAAGCTTGGTCCATATTTTGATTTACAGGAAGAGCCATACCTTCCAATGGCTGTAACCCAATAATTCCAGAATTATTTAAATCATTAAAATTTATTGCCATTATCTTCTTCCGTCTGGTTGTATATCTAATCTAAAAGT
>CEQV01010160.1_pt1 | contig 11209 bp, 12 predicted proteins | sample 530971 | NCBI WGS metagenome assembly CEQV01 (sample SAMEA2621173, study PRJEB7988) | marine metagenome | biome: marine biome (ENVO:00000447); feature: deep chlorophyll maximum layer (ENVO:xxxxxxxx); material: "saline water (ENVO:00002010), including plankton (ENVO:xxxxxxxx)" | depth 100 m
ACTATAGTAAAGATTAAATGACCAATCTATTCCAATGACTCCATCGTCAACCTCGGTAGAGTCTTTCCAAAAAGCTGTTGGAAAATTTAATGACATTATATTACCCACTTGGGTTAACATATCCAGTAATCGCGGAAGCAAAAAGCATTCCATCATAACATGCGAAAGTATAAACGTTCGTCCTGCCGTTGTCTAAATGAGGAGGGCCTCCCGTCCCTCCCCACAATACTGTAGACCCAGATGTAAAAGTAGGTATAAGTGGAGCGCTGTGTGTATTTTTAACATACATAGTTAAAGTCTGCCCTGCTAAAGCTTCGGAAAAAGTATACGCAGGTGAAGTAGTGTCTGTTAATGTGTCATATTGTATATTAGAATCACTCCAGTTAACCGTAAAATCCGTTTCATGAGGCAAGTGTCTAGAGGTTTTATTTATAACTATATTATCTCCAGTCAAGCCTTGGCCATCCGGTATGGTTATCCCCCCATCTTTCATGGTCATGTCTCCTGAAACGGGAGTCTCGGTAAGTCGTAGAACTTGACCGCTAATCTCAACGTGACGTCTTCCAGAAAGAATTAGGTCCTCTTGTGCTCTGAGTAAAATATCAGTAGTATCATTTTTTTGAATCAAAGAATAAGAAGTCCCCTGAAAACGAATCCTGTTTGCAAGAATTATATCATTCCCATTCATGTTAATATTTTCCGTAGCGTCATAATCCCAAGGAACAGTAGTTGAATCAAACGCTACCCCACTACCCGTCATCAAAAGTCCATCAGATTCTCTAATTTGAAGGAAAGGATAAGAAGCTACACTTTGATTTGAAGCATTGCCCCAGTTACTTTTATCAATATAAACATCATCACTCCCAGTGAATCCAATAGCGTTTGAATCGGTATTCCATCCATCAAGAATAAAATTCTTAAGCTTTTGAGCACTTACTTGACAAGTGGTGTAAGTAGAAGGTCCTGTGCCGGAAACTATAGGAAACACCATATCGGTTCCTACTCCTACTGGGCCAAGTTCACTTAATTGAGATATTTTTTTATTCGCCATTTTTCCTTAAACCTTATTATAATATACACTATTTTAATAGGGAGGAATTAGATTTGTTACAAATAGGCTTTCGGTTTCATTTTGAAGGTAAAAACCGTCATCTTCTCCTCCTTCTAACAATATAAAATCTTCTAATTTCTCCATTCCTAATACCCCGCTTATGAAAAGTCCGTAAGACGATTGGTCATCAGGATTTATTTCAACATCAAAAGAAGCGTCAAAAATTTTATTAGAGCCAATAGATGTCTCGTATCCAAAATTATTTAATTTAGCTCCTTTAAAGGTGTATCTCAACGCTTCGTCTTGTCTATTTATCGGAATAGCTCCGGCATTAATGGGAGCGTCCGTGCTTTTTACACATCCCTGCGGGTCAACTTTTATAGTAAAATCGTAACCACTATTTATAGAAATAACATCCACTAAAGATCCACTACTTCCCGACTCTACTACTCCCCCTAAGGCTAAATTAGCAAAAATAGGGCTAGTAGCCTTATTATCTACAGGAAATTTATATCCTAAATTATCAAGAGGCTCGCGGTTTAAATTAATAGAAATATTGTAACTCTGAATATGAAGCTTATCAAAATCTACTCCCAGTCCCGAAAATGAATCAGTAGTTATAGTAATGTCTCCGGGCTTAAGCGCAGGATAGCCTTCTTCAGAAAGGATTCTTGGTATTACTACATTTTTTTCTGGACTAACCGTTCCGCTTTGAGTTTCGATACATGGAGCCTTAAAACCGCTTCCACTCATATCAAAACTAGCGTTATAAGCTGTATACGAGACAGAAGCTCCGGGAACCCTTCCTACCGCGCCTTGAGTTTGATAAGAATTTAGATAACAATTACCAAAACTTATAACATGATAGCCGCTTGCATTAGGATCTATAGATTGATAAATATCAGGTGCAGTAAAGTCTTCTTTAAAATAAGCACTATCTACATCATCTCCCTCTTGGTTAACAACAAGATATATATTCTTACAATCTCGATATTGATTGACTCCAAAATCTTCCCATGGCTGCCTTAAAACATAATTTTTATTCTCCTCAAAAAACCCTTCCAGAAGAGATACGTCTTCATTTACTGTATAATAAGGCGCCCCTTCTTTGGGAAAGGTAAAAACAGGATGATTTACATTTAAACCTAATCGAGCCTCATTCTTTGTACCACACAATAAATAACTAAAATTTAGGTCAACTGTAGGATGATTGATAATTGGCCTGTCTACCGTTCCTCTCTGATTTAATTTAAGGACATCGGTATGTGGTACATTAATAGAATAAGATACGCTCTGAACTCTATCTATGGGTTTTAGCCTATTAAGCTTGCGAACTAAAGAGCTATAATCATTAGTAGGAGGGCTTCCCGGCCTATAGGATAAAAAGTTATCCCCAGTTTCAGGCGTCGGTCCGACGAACAAGGCCTGACAATTGTAAATTACCGTTGGCCTTGCCATTATTTATCTCCTTCATAAATACTTGAATACAATATCCCTGCTAAAAAATCATCTACTTGGTGCTCGAGAGCAACGTCTTGAATTTTTTTAACCCTTTCATGATTCCTATCTGTTGGTTCGGCCGCATATCTCCCTGCTTTAGCCAGCCAGTTTTGAGGCTCTTCGTTAGCTATAACAATATTGGTTATTTCGCGAGCCACCTCTTTCTGCTGTTTACTCAGTCTTTTGCGATTATGAAGTTGCCTTAAGGAAGACTCCACTTCCAAATTAAGCTTATCAGAAAGATTTAAATTATCCTGTATTTTTGATAAACTAAAATTTAAGGCAGCTTTAGTTCCAACTGGAGTTTTTGTATCATTTTCTTTAGGCTTTTTGCTCCCAGATGGTCTTCCACTCATTTGAGGAGCTTTAGCTCCCCCTATGAGGGGTTCATACAAACCCTCATTTTTAAGCTCTTTAAAACGTTTTTGAGCTTCTACAGATTCTTCAGGAGTAGGAAACCGTCCTGACTCTATAGCTTGCATTCCTTCTTCCGCTGTAAGAACCCCAAGCTCAATTAAACGACTATAAATTCTAGAGTATACTGAAGTATCCCTTAAATCTACGTCTTCAAAATGAGCAGTAGGATAATTCTTAAAACCTAATTCTTTAGAAACTCGTCTTATTTCAGGCATTAAGAAGTTTTCTAAAAAGACCCTTCGACCTTGCTTCAGTCTCTCCATGAATACTTGCACTTTAATACTTGTGTTCGCAAACTTTTCATCACTAAGCAAGATGTTATTTAATCCCATTTGAATGTCTTGATTAACTACATCATATTTTTTAGGGTCAAGAATATTGCCAATATCTGGAATTACAAATTTAGCATCTGTGGTATAGTCAGAAATTAAAACACGACCTACAGATTCATTTTCAAAGAGCTTTTGCATGGCCATCAAATTTCTTTGATTGACTCCTCCATCAGCTGGCTTTGCTCCCATTGTGACTAATAAAATAGCTTGATTAGTGGTTCTGGCTACAGCCATATCCATTTGTTTCATCTCTTGTTTCCAGTTTATATCCTCCAAAACTGGATAACCCATTGGAACAGCAAAAGGTTCGTAATCCTGTTTTTTGTAAAAAACGGCTACTAACTTTTTAGTATTGAGGGGTATAGTCACTGCTGACATCCCCACGTTTTTAGTATCCTCTATAAGTTTTTTAGTTTCATCTGGAAGACTGTCAAAAACTTCTTTATCCTCTTCTGTCTGGGGATACCTTAAACGTTGCAACTCGTAATCAGTAACGACTTTATAATAAACGCCGCTACTAAATGAAATACTTCCTTGTAATTGAATATCCGAAGGATTTAAAATGATATATTTTGACGGAATTTCAAGATCTTCAGCTGCCTGACTTATGCCAAAAGTCTGGTTGATTTTAAAAACATCAGACTTTTCCATTTTTGCATTAAAACGATAAATAAAAACATTCCCAGAACGATAATATTCTCTAAAGAAACGGCTCTGTAAATCATCTATATTTATTTTTTTAAATAGGGTCTCAAAAAAGTCTCTCGATTTTTTACTACCTCCAGTGTAGTAAAGATCGCTAATAGAAAACTCGGTCATTAAATCGATAGTGTTTCTAAAAACGGAAAAGTTATAATAAGCTTTTTGACATAGAATAATAGTGTCCCTAACGTCAATGTTAGAATTGTTAGAAACTCCATGGGAATATTTGAACGGAATCATTCCGTTTTCGATATTTCTAAAACGATCAGTCCGAGGAATATCAGCGGCCTTGTTACGTCGCGTGCGAGTGGAGTTAGCCACCGCCTCCTGCATCGCCATCAAAGGCTCCGCGCCTTGTTCCGTTTTCTTCCTTACAGCCATAATTTACTTTAAATTTACACTTAACCAAGCATTCTGGGAGTAAATGTATGGTTAATTTGTTGCACTTCTGTATTTTTAAGATCATTATAGGCTTTAACGGCCCAATTTCCTAACATTAAAGTGGTGTAATTATCCTTACGAGCACGATTAGCCGAAGTACTTCTTTTAAGGTGCTGGGGCAGGTCAAAGGTTTGAATTCCTTTGGCTGTAGTCTTAACTTCAACTAACGCACATTGCTTTCTGGTTTGATAAATAATGTCATCTTGGAACTCTATCAAATCACCTTTATTTTCATAAGGCATTAATTTAATAGGAACGGCTTGAGACGAAACTTTGTCAAAAAAACTTCCACATGCTGCCGTACGAGAACCAAACCAAATCCTCTTATGGTCGATTGAAGCTTGAAGATATTCATTAGCTTCTCGCAAAAAAGTACTAGAAAACAACTGTTTAAAACAAATAACATTCTCTTTTTTATTATACTGCTGTTTCGCTGTGAGTAGCATTTTCTGATAATCTGTTCCTTCCTTATCGCTATTAAAACTAAAAAACTTTAAGTTGATATGAGAATCTCGAAATAGCTCTGACTCATTAGCGCTATCTATAAATTGATATCCAGCATTATCAATTATAATCAGTGAAAAATTAAAATGAGTCACTAGATAGTGAAGGTACTTTATGTGGTCTTTAAGATCCCCTCCAGCAACCGCATAAGCATGAACCAGAGTAGACTCGTTTTTCTTTTCGGGATCCAACTCTAAAACAGACATTGCAAAATAGTCGGAGCTAGGACTATTACTGAAACTAGGGTCAATACCTAGAATGTATTCTTTATCTTTCTCCCCCTTGATTAAAGTGTGTTGTTTTTCTCCGTCAGGAATGGTGCAGTCGTGCATTTTTTTAGCGCTAAAGTAGCTGTCGCTACCATCAGTGAATTGAGCACAATATTCCCGTTGAAAAGAAGAATTAGAAGAACCTCCAGATTGAGCTTCCTCAATAACTGTGCTATCAATCATGTCGCTAGGGATTGAATCGAACGCCATCTGCGATATGAAGTAATTAGACTGTTGAACGTCTTCAGAATAGATATTGTTCATCCATTCCTTGTAAGTCTTAAAAAGATTTTCAAAACTAAAACTAGCTGAAGAAAGTGCAATCATTTTAGAATTGTTCTCAAATTGAATTCTATCTTCTTCCTTCATTTGTCCTTTTTTAATTAAATCGTCTTCCATCTCACGTATTTTAATACGTTCGGCCATATCTTGAGGAGCGACCAAAAAAGGCATTAGAACTGTTTTAATAGTTTCTTCGGGTAATAATAAAAATTCATCAAGCACTAATATGTTTGCGCGAAAACCACGAATCTTTTCACCGCTTAAAGGTATAGCTGTGATAGTCCCTTCGTTTATCTTCCACTCAAACTGATCATTACGTTTAGATTTAGCCCCAAAGGCATGAGCAAGCATTTGAGCTTCTTTAGATTCAACTATTTTTTCAAGGTTATTAAATATAAACCTTGCAGTACGAAAAGTAGGTCCCGCAATAAGGATCTTGGTTCGGGGCTCAAAAATACATTGAAGAAAACAATATACTGCAGCGATGAAACTTTTTCCACAACCACGACCCCACACGCACATGCTAAAATTTCGATTGAAAAAAGCTTTTAAAGTAATTTCTTGGTACAGGGCTAATTTTATACCCGAAAGAAGTTCGGTAGTGAATCCCAAGTTAGACCGCATGAATTTAGCTAAACTTATTTTAGCCTGACGATCAGGAAGCTCCCCTTTTAAATTAAGAAATTCTTCATTTAAATTAGGAATAGATTTTTTGTATTTATCTGGACAGTACCACATTTATAATAATTTTAAATCATAGGCCAACTGTAAGTCGTACCTTTCCCTTAAGGCTCCCGAAAGTAAAAGCTTTTTTACTATTCTTACGCACTCATTCCTGCCGTTTACGAAAAGAAATTGTATGTGAGGAAATTCTTGAATTAAGTCTCTAACGTTATGAAAAATGAAATCAGGAGTAACTCGTGTATTCTTTTTGTAAACATGTTTAAGTCGATTAAAAGCTAAACAGTCAGAAAGATTTCTTTCCACTAAAACTACCATATAAGCTTTTTCTTCCGCAGCTCTATTTATTTCATTTTTAAATCTTTCGAGACCTGAACTTAAAGTCCCTATCAAGTCTGGAACAGATTTTCTTTCTATATAAGTATTGCGGGTTTTTTTCTTATCGTTTAAACAATAATCACCAAATTTGAGTCCTTTAACTTCTGTGGGAAAATCATTTATACGTAAAGGATTTTGCTCGCGTGAATCAATATAAATAAGGTGGTCTTTATTAAAAGTTTCTCTGTAATTTTTTTTGATTGGAATTTTTTCAAATTTATTTTTATATCCTATCTCCTCACATAATTTATAGTAGCTACCGAATAATTCTTCATAAAAAGGAATAGGTGGCATCGGTAATGTACGTAGTTCTACTTCAGTCGGAGAATAAAGAAGTCCTTTTTCTTTCTTTCTATTAACAAGGAGATCCCTACAATAAGCTTTGGCATCAGCCAGTGGAATTTTTTTGAGCCAATTTTTTAAATTTCTTTTATTATTAAAGTCAGAAGAAAAATACTGTTCTTTATTTTTAAATTTAATTAATTCTTTTGTATACTTATCGTAACGAGGAAAATACTTATGGTAATAGTTCTTAATAGATAATTTATGCGCTTTAATATGAAGGTGGAGCCCCCTATCTTTATCAAACTCTTTATTACAACTTCTGCATTTAACCATTTAAAACCTCTTCTTCGCTAATGCCCATAATACGCGATTTGATATCTTCCATTGAAGATAATCTTTCTATTTCAGATGATATGTTCTTTTTACGTATTTCAGCTATCTTTATCATTTTATTCCTTGACTCTTCATCTTTCCAAAGTTCTACAAGGTTTAAAATAGAAGCGGATTCTTGAAGCACTTTACTTAGGCGTTGACTTCTCTTTTCTTTTAATTCGTTAAGAAGTTTGGTCTGTCGATTAACGCATTGGTTGTATTCTGTTTGAGCTGTATTAATGGCTTCCACTAAACTCATCGCCATGCGTCTCCCCTCTGTGTCTTCGGCATTTTGATCTAATAAAGTCTGTAGTCTCTCAACCCTTCGTTGGATATTTGAAGCTATGACAACTTCCGCAGAAAGAACTATATATTGATCTACCTCTTCTTGAGAAAGATCCGATTTATCCCATGTATACCTTACAAAGCTACTCTCAAAAAGCTCCCTATCAGTTTCAACTGAATAGGTACTAATTTGATGTAAAAAACGAAAAGTATGCATATAGGCAATTAACGTAGATAAATTCTTTTTTATTTTAGGAGTAATCTTTTCTTTATCAATTCCATTATGTACGTACTTATTAACTCTCACGACAGCGCGTGATTCTGATTTTGGTGGAGCGTATCCTCCTTCAGCTGGAATCTCTTCGCTGTTATCGCTATATTTAACTTGATTAGGTATAGTGTTTATAAAGTCCGCCACGACTTTGTAACGCAAGTCTAGTGCTGAAATTTTATTATCATCAAAAATGAGTCTTGCCATATCCATTGGTTTCATGGCGCTGCAATTATTGGTAATAAATTCTTTTTGATCTTCGGTGAGTTCTACTTTCTCCTTGGGATAATACTTATGAGAGACTTTTGCTGATAGACTTTTTTTAGCAAGAAATTTCTTAACAGCCCTCCCGTATTTAGACCTACCGTCTCTTTTGTTTTCGGGAATATCGGGGAAAACAAGTTCTATTAATTCTGCAATGTAAGGAGGGTCGTCCACCCTTTTATTCCACTCTTCTAGAATAGCTAATTCTTGATCTTCATTTAATTGTATAGTATTCTCTTTCACAACATTTCTATTTCTCCATTAGAAATAATCTTTTTAACTTTTTGTATAATAGCTTTTTTTACATTTTTAATTTGTTTATAACCCGGGACCCTGTTTTTTTCATTAGTCTTATACCCCATGAGGGAAGCTGCTTTTTCTTCAGATAAATTGTCTATATAAAGCGCTTTATAAATTTTCCATTCGGCAGGCTTAAGCACTTCTTTCATTTTCTCATTTAGCTTTACCATTAAAGAAATAATATCTATATCATTATATTCAGCAGCATTAATTTCTGTAGAATGTTCGTTAATAGAAACTGGGAGCTTAGCATCGTAAGCTTGTTTTTTAGTTCTTACCCAATTAGCAAAAAGGGGACACGTTTCAGATTGTTTCCCATAAATATAGCACAAATCTCCCGATTCTGCAGCTGCGCACTTTAAACATGGCCTACAATAATTACCGTAATTGTTACGTATTAGATTTTTAATCTGATTGGATATAATCCTATTGATCCACGGATTAAGTGGCTTTTTAGTGTCATAAAGATGCCACTTTTTAAATATATGAATTCTTAGAATTTGGGAAACGTCATCGAAATCCATCCACGAAAGCGCAGTCAAGTTCCACTTGGATTTTCTTTTTTTTATTTCTGCATCTATCTGTTCTATATAATCTTCAAATTTAGGTTTAGGTGTCGGCATTATCGCGGCGAGATGAGCCAGCGTCCCGAAGGAAGTCCTGTTGTATAGTGTCCTTTGAGTAACTGGGGTCTACCTCCCTCTGATAGCCGTCGTCTAAAGCGTTAGGATTGGATCCTGCAATATCTTGAATTTTATGAGAACTAAGTCCTATTTGGCCCTCTAGTTCAAAATCTAATTTATTAATCCTCGGAGGCGAAAATTTCTCTTCTTCCTCGATAACACTATCTTTTGTAATCTTTGGTGAGTTAGTTTTAAAAACTTTTGGAGTAGTGGACTGACCCATTGAACCAAACAAACTACCGCAAGAACCACAAAACTTAGGTTTCTGAAGAGAATACTCTGTCCCGGACCCACAAGTTGGACAATATTGTTTCATGAATGATATTACACTAAATATATTATTAAAAAATATAGGTTTTTCAAAAAAAGTGTATACCTATATGGATATGGAAAATGTCAAATTCAAGACTTCGGATGGTGTAGAATACGAGTTAATATGGAAAAAACCCCACCATACTTATAATGCTGATGGCTTATGTTATTCTCCAGAAGCTGATAATCCTAAAATTCTTGTTGACCCAAAACTTAAAAAAAGACGTAAAATGAGCACTCTTATAGAAGAGGTTACTCATGCATTCTTTTGGGACAAGACAGAAAAAGAAGTAAGAAAATTCTCCTCTGTTCTTGCCGGGTTAATAAATAAACAAATTAAATAGTGTCACAATCTGCTAATTTTGAAACGATAAATTTAGTCAACTCTGATCGAACAATATCTTCTTCACTAAATTCAAAAGTGTGAATGCCCATGTCCCTGCTCTCTTTATTATTGAAAATATCATAAAGTTTGACAAACCCTCCCCGATTTCCATTTTTTAAATCGGTTTGCATGGGATCTGCCATAATAATGCATCTTGAATACTTACCGATTCTGGTAAGAACAGTTACTATTTCCCTAAAAGAGCTGTTTTGGGCCTCGTCCATCAATATAGCTTTTCCGTTCCAGCTCATTCCTCGAGCAAAATTAACAGGATGAATGGAAACTCTTTTTTCTTTCTGAAGTTTTCGCACGGTATCTTCACTAAGTAATTCGTCCAATTTATCCATAAAAGGCAAGTTATAATAATGAAGCTTTTCATCAGCGTCTCCGGGAAGAAACCCAAGACGAGAGTCTGAACTTTCTACCGCTGAACGCATATATATAACATCTGAAACTTTTGATTGATTAAGTAAGCTTAAAGATGAATATACTGCCGTTAAAGTTTTTGAGCTCCCTGCCGGACCTTTACATAAAATAAGACGAGTATTTTTGTCTTGAGAAATTTCAATAAAACGTTTCTGTTTTTCCGTCCAAGGTAATTCTTCTATGTAGAAATTATCCTTAGGTTTAATTGGATCTCGTTGATGAATCTTGATCCGTCCGTCCGCAACTTCGAGAGAATCAAAATTCCCTGCGCTTTTTACTTTTGGCATTATAGTAAATTACACTAAATTAGTGTAACATAAATAGAAAAGTTATGAATGAATTAACAAACGCTATTCCCGATATCGTAAATTTAACCTCTAATATACAAAAAGAAGAGGTAAAGGGCTTTTTGGAAAATTTAATCGGCGAATATGGATGGCTCTTGTTTGCGGCGGTACTAACAATCTTGGCTAAAGATATGATTATGAATTTTGTTCAGGGATTGCTTGTTTTTATGGGGAATGATTTTAATAATGACGACATTATTTATATTTCCGGCCGTCAAGCACGTATAGTTCGCGTCGGAATTCGTAATACGGTTTTTTACATGACAGACCGCCGGACTAAAATGTTGGTTCCCAACGAACAATTAAAATTACTAACTATTGAAAAAAGATTACCTAAAAACGGGGGAGAGCCCTATCTTGCCAAAGGTAGTGATTCTAATTTCATGGGATTTGAAGAAGTTCCCATAGCTCCCTCTCCTATGCAGGTGGAAGTAGTAGAGGCACCTTCTCCTCCCTCCAAAAGAACAAGAAAATGAAAAAAATAACAGCATTAGCATCTATCTTTCTCATGGGATGTACTAGCGTCCCCAACCTTAAAGAAGTTGATTTAAGCATAACAGGATTAGAAATGGAGTTCTATGACAACCGAGAAGCTCCCATCATTTTTGATTATAATGCGGACATAGAAAGAAGATACCAAGAAAGAAAAAATCGCAATAAAGTCACTAATTATGGAAAATTAATGCCCATGACTAAAAAATAAGTGTAAAGATTATTGAAAT
>CEQV01015728.1_pt1 | contig 11198 bp, 9 predicted proteins | sample 530971 | NCBI WGS metagenome assembly CEQV01 (sample SAMEA2621173, study PRJEB7988) | marine metagenome | biome: marine biome (ENVO:00000447); feature: deep chlorophyll maximum layer (ENVO:xxxxxxxx); material: "saline water (ENVO:00002010), including plankton (ENVO:xxxxxxxx)" | depth 100 m
TGACCTCACTGGGAACCTTACGGACCCCCAGAGGGCGTACAACGAGTCGAACCAGCACATGCAGGATATGGAGAAGCAGCAAGGCTATCCAATCCTGGTGACCTGGAAGGGGTCGGGCATCAAGTCCCACCGAGTGCCGAACTACCCCGGCCCGGTGATGGAGATCAACCCGACCTTCGGTCCTCCGGTTCAGATCCCCCCTGCCCAGCTACCTCAGTACGTCTACCAGAACGTCGAGAGCCGCCGCAGGGAGATGCACGAGATCGCCTCTCAGGGAGAGGTCTCCCGTGGTGGGGCACCCGGTCAGGTCCGTGGCTCGCAGGCCATCTCCGCACTGCTCAACGAGGACAACATGATCCTCAACATGGTGGCGGAGTCGCACTTCAGGTCGCTGGCTAAGTGCGGGAGGATGGTCCTCTGCCTTGCGGGCCACTTCTACGACACGAAACGAACCATCAAGCTGCTCGGTGAGAACTCTCACTGGGAGGTCACCTCGTTCATGGGGGCTGACCTGCGGGGCAACTTCGACATGCGGGTCACGGGCGAGCCCAACCGCGTGGACGGATCGAAGATGCGCCAGGCCGTTGTCATGGAGCTAGTCGCTGGTGGGTTCTTGAACCCCCAGGACCCGGCTGACAAGCAGCTTGTTCTCGACACCCTCTACCTCAACCTGCCGGATCAGCCGTTCGAGGACATGCTGATCGACAAGCGCAACGCTGAGAAGGAGGGCGAGGAGCTACTGGAGGTCGCCCGGCTTATCGCCAGGGTCGGACCGGAGGCAGCCCCCATCGCCATGGCGAGAGTCCCCATCGTGCGCGACTTCGAGGACCACGCTGTCCACGTCGCGGAACACGACAAGATGCGGAAGTCCAACGAGTACGAGGAGCTTCCGCCCCAAGCGCAACAGTTGATCGATCTGCACATCGAAGAGCACAAGAAATACATCGCTCAGGAGATGGAGGCGCAGATGGAGATGCAACTGATGATGTCCCAGAACGGTGGCACACCAGCACCCAAAGGGAAGCCGTCTAATCCCAGACCCGGTAGGACACAATAATGACCGACGACACAAAGCTGGGGGGCCCGACCAAGGCCACCAAGCGGAAACAGTCAACAGTGGCCGAGAGGCCGACCGCCAGTGACGCCCGCGCACAGCTTGCTGTGATGCGGGCTAAGGAAGAAGAGAAGGCACTTGAGCAGGAGATGGCAGAGGAGGCAGGGCACGACTGGTTCGTGCGCTGCAAGGGCTGCAACGGAGTTGCGGTCTTCCTGACTCGCCACCCGAAAAGCGGAACCGTCTCTCACGACGGTTGGTACTCCGACTACAAGGGAGTGGATGACAAGTACATGGCATCCGAGATCCCCTGTCAGGAGTGCGGCATGCCTATCCAGGCTGAGTTCCCTCAGGGGATCCAGGGTGGATGGGTTATTGGCGACCGTCACGTTCAGTCCATCAAGGACATCGAGCGTCGGACCCAAGAAGCTGAACGGGAACGGAAAGAGCAGAAGGCTATGCACGTCGCACGTATGTCGATGATCTCCACTCCCGCAGGTGACCTGTAATGTCTGAAGAAAAGCAAAACGATCAGGAGGTCCCGGACCAGCCGCAGACCAGCGGCGACACACCCGACCAGACTGAGTTCCTTGACGGCACCTACCGTGGACAAAAGGTGTCGTGGAACAAGGATGAGGCGCAGCGGCTTGCCCAGAAGGGGCTCGACTACGAGACCAAGATGGCTGCCGTCAACGCCGAGAAGGAGGCACTCGCCTCCGACAAAGGAGATTTCGACCGGTGGAAGGCGTGGCGGGAGAGTCTTGCGAACGACCCCGCTAGGGCTGAGGCAGTGGCGCGGGCCTGGCAAGATCCGCAATCCGTCCTCAGCCCACCGGCTCAGGAGGGAGAGATGGGGGAGGCCCCCCGTCAGGCACCTCCTCAGCCAACCGGACCCGGACCCGAGGTCTTCGAGTTGAGAAGTCAGATCGAGCAGCTTCAGTCCAAGCTAGAAACCTTCTCCTCCGATGCGGAGTCGAAGGAGACTGGCAGCCGACTCGAACGGGCCGTGGACGATTTCAACTTCCTGTCCAGCAATCCTGAAGCGAAAGACTCCGCGCTAGAGATGGCTCGCGGCCTGATGGCCCAGGACGCTGAGATGACCCCGGAAGGGGCCGCTCACGTTGCTGCCAGCAAGCTCAAGGGCATCCTGCGTGGTCAAAACCAACAGAAGCTAGATCGGAAAGGAAAGACCGAAGAGCTACGCCCGGCAGAGACCGGGGGCGGTACCCCTCAAGGTGGTCTTGAGCGGGAGAAAAAGCAGACACCCTACGGCCAGCGTCGAGTCAGTTCCCTTCGTGGGGACGTGCTCAAGACTCTGACCGACGGGGTGTTCAAGGACCGCTTCCCGAACGCTTTCTAGGCTAGGTCTGAGGTCAACAGGAAACCATGGCTATTACTGATAGCAGCACTGGGGTTGACTACTCCGGTGACTTTTACACCTATGTTCTTCGAAACCACTTCCTCCCGGAGGTGGCAGACGGCCTGAACCACGACTACGTCCTTCTCGACTACATGTCGAGCACGAAGGACACGTCGATGGTGCAGGGTAAGTACGTCCAGCACCCGGTCCACGATGGCCGGAACATGGGCGGCGTCGGCCCCGTGGGCGTTGGCGGCAAGCTGCCGACTCCCGGTGCCCAGTCCTACACTGAGTTCCAGTACCCGATGCGTTCCGTTTACGGTCGCATCAAGTTCACTGGCCTTGTGGCGGATGCTTCGGCTACCGACATCGATAGCTGGCTGCGTGCGGTTGACTCGGAACTTTCCGGTCTCCGTGACGACCTGGCTCGCAACGAGAACCGCATGCTGCACGGAAACGGTTCCGGCATCATGGGCGAGATCGCCACTGCCGGTGCTGACAACGTCACCCAGACTGTGATTTTCCACACTGGGTATGAAGGCCAGGCGACGATGGACTCGTCTGCTGTGGACACCACTCAGCACATCGAGATTGGCGACCGGATTGTCCTCTACAGCAGTGCTGGCGACGACTTCGTTCCTGCCAACTCTGGGTCGGACACCACGGCTGTGGTTACTGCGAAGACGGCCACTACCATCACCCTGGATAACCAGCTAAACACTGGTACTGACACGGGTCCGTTCTTCATCGTCAAGGCCAACGAAGGCACGGCGGCGGTTACATACGCCACTTATTCGTCAAGCGTTGGCTTTGCGAACGAGCCCATGGGCCTGAACGGCATCCTGTCTGATGGCGACTTCGCCGCCACTGCTGGCGCTGGCAAGAACACCGTCATCAACGATAGTGGCCTGACGGCTGGTGCGTTCCAGAACCTCGCGGTCTCTGGGAAAGATTTCCACCAGGCCCGCCTCCTCTCGAACTCGTCGGTCAAGCGGCCCCTCACTGAGTCGCTGATCCAGAACGGTCTCTCCCTCGTGGAGAAGTCGTTCAAGGGCAACATCGATGCGTTCATTTGCAGCTACGGCATCCGGGATGCGTTTGCTGACCTGATGCTCACCTACCGTCGCCACGTCAACAAGACCGAACTCAAGGCTGGGTTCAGCACTGTTGCCTACGGTGACATCCCCTTCATCCCGGACCGGGACGCTCTCCCGAACCGACTGATGGGCATCGACAAGAGCGACATCCGTCAGCACTGCATGGGCTCGACGGACTACCGCTTCATCGATGAGGACGGTTCCATCTACCACCGTCTGCCCGACGAGCACGCCTACCAAGCCGCCATGTACCGCCGGTACACCTATGGCGTCTTCTGCCGTGCGCGTCACCTTCTCATCACTGACCTGGACGAGTAGTCCTGATGGGGGCCGGGCCCGGCATGGCTCGGCCCCCTGAACTCTCAACAAAAAGGAAATGCCATGGGCTCTACCAGCCACCGCTCTCTCGCTACCGGAAGCCTCCTTTGGGGCATGGGCTTCAACCCCCAGATCGTCGTCGGGATCAACGACAACGCCTGCTTTACCGCTGAGTACGTTCAGGGGACTAAGAACCTCGTCGTCGGGACCAATGTTGACCTGGACGGGGTCCTGTCAGCTTCGGACTCGAACAACGACAACGCCTACATGCCTGGAGCGACTGCGCTTCAGTTTGAGAGTGAAGGCGGACCGACTCTGACGTTTGACGTGGTCGGTCGAAACCAGTTTGGGGAGTCCGTGTCCGAGACGGTATCGCTCGACGGCAGCACCTCGGTTGTGTACACCAACCACTGCTATTCGTTCGTGGAGTCCGTTGTGCCTACCGTGGTTACTGGGTGGGCCGCTACCAGCGATAAGTTCCGCATCGGTTTCGAGCACAACGACGAAGCTGACTGCCCTTATCCGCTTCCGTTCCGCGTGCGTGATGAGGACCACATCCAGGCCATCAGCCTCGCTGGTAAAACCTTTGACGGGTCCGACATCACCGTGTCCAAGGTCTACAACACGGTCACGGTCAAGAACTCTGCGACGAACATCCAGAGCCAGAACGACCTGATTACCGCCTCGATCTCTCTCGTCAACGGCGCTGCGGAGACGTACTAATGCCCCTGTCTAAGCAAGGCATTGTCACCAGGCCGTACGCTGGTGGCTCTAGGGGCGGCACGTCCATGCGGAACGTCAAGCGTCACGGATCCTTTCTGTCCGGGATGCGAGAGGTCGTGTGGAGCAGCCTTGTTCCGACTCACAACCAAGTTCTTGGTGACGGGATCAACCTGACATCCATCACTGCTGGCAGCCTGATCTTCGATCGAGACGGCGGTAACCCCCCTAAGGTATGGGCTACGGCTTTCCCGTCAGTTCCGTGCTCTGTCTGCATCGATACGAAAACCGCATCGGCCAACACCGAAGTGACTATCCGCATCGCCGGTTACGACCAGTTCGACCGTCTGGTGGAGGAGGAGATCTCGGTTATTGCAACCGAGAAGACAGCCCTCTCCAGTCACGCCTATAGCGAGCTAATCCAGGCGGAGGTCGTGTCGAAAGGTAGCAGTCACGTCACCGACCTTGACATCAGCGTCTTGGGCGCGTCGAACCACAGCGCACTTAGCGTGAACTGGACAAGTACGGATATCAACGCCTCTTGCCGAATCGGGCTGCCTTTTATTCCGACTGACCCCGGCGCGGTCAAGGCGATCCACATCCATCAGAACGGTGCCGCTGGCTATGTCCGGCGAACCAGCGACAACGTCTGGGAAATGCAGAACGAGAACGGTGGCGTGGCTGACTCGACGGCCTTGACGGACGCAGACATGTACGGCGGGGACATCGGCAACGCCTGCATCCTGCTCCCGGCAAACACCCAGAGTAATGGTCACGCGATGGTGACGATGGTTTTGGACCGAGACCTGATTCGGAACTTCAACTAGATATGGAAGCCCCCTCTATTTCTGCCCGCCACCTGAAGGAACTGGAGCAGAAGTTCCCCCACGCCTTCTACACATGGAGACGTGAGAACGGCTGCTTTGAGGTTTGGTGTGACGAGAGGAGGGGGCTCCCCCCCTACAAGTTCATGGACTGCGCCGGTCCCAGCGGCGAGTACCGTGAGCCCGGAGACTGGGTGATCCGTGCCCTGCACAAGACTGACCCCGACACGGGTGAGTATCAAGTGGGCACGAAGTACGGTCGTCAGAAGTGGCTGCAGAGCCTTGAGGACCGCGACTGGAAGCAGAAGCAGCAGCGTGCCCGCATGGAGAAGGAGAAGCGCCAGCTTCGGAACTCCGCACGCTTTATCAACAGGCACGGTCGTGTCGTTAGTCCTTACGCCACAGTCGAGCCCAAGGCCCGGCACATGAAGAAGACGCTCGGGGGGTGAAGTCGCTAAGGCGACTCATCAGGTCTTTCCTGGGGGGCAAGAAGAGCAGGAAACCAATGGACGACTTCCCCGAAGAATCACAAGAGACAGACGGCAACGGCAAGCCTGTCGTCAAGCACGTAGTCAGGGACTTGGCTGCAGCCGTCAAGATGCGGAAGGTCCAGGCCCAGGCAGATGAGCGTGCTCGCCGGTCTGAGGCTAAGGCTCAAGCTGAGGCCCGAAAGATGGAGGCTCAAGCAGAGCTTGCCCGTATCAAGGCCGACGACCGCAAGCGGCGTCAGGAGCTAAAGGCAGAGATCGTCCGTCTCCGCATCAACACCAGCGCCGTGGAGAAGGCAAAGACCAATATCGCCCTCTCAACTCCAGTTCTGCTAGCCGTCCTGATCGGTGGCTTCATCATGGCCCTGGCCCAGGGGACGATCCCGGAGGAGGCGACTGCTACCTCGTCTGCCCTGCTTACGCTCCTGGTCACTGGCTTGCTTGCCAACCTTCGCTCTGTCGTGACTGGCAAGGAGGAAGAGAACGGCAACGGCAACGGTCATGCTCCGACGCCGAAGAAGCCCGGCCCCGCACCGAAGAAGCCAGGTGAACCCAAGTGAGAGTCTCTCAGCTAATCACTCGTGTTAGAGACCGCCTCGATGAGGCGACAGCCAACATCTACACGGACGTAGAGATCGTCCGGTACCTGGACGAGAGCGTGAACGACATGTTCCGCCTCCAGGTGCAGCATGACGAGAGCTACAACAACTGTGAGCACAACATCACTGCCTCCAGTGACTCTCGGACACTGCACACGGACTACGTGGTGTACGACGTACCCACCTGGGTCCACAAGATCACGAGTGTGCGTGTTCAGTCAACGAGCGGCAGCCGCAGGGAACTGAACATCCCGGCAAGGACTCTGCACAACCGAAGGGGCACCTTCTGGGCGTGGCATGGACCTAACCGGATCATGGTGTACGGGAGCAAGTCAGGTAACGACTTGACGCTTGAGGTGTCTAAGGTCCCCGCCCCTCTGAACGCAGGGACCGTTGGGGCTGCTCCCTCTGGGGTCACCTACACGACTTCGTACTTCACATGGAACCATGCGGTCTCTGCGGAGACCCTGTACGAGGACGTCTACGAAGCCGACTGGTACAAGAATGCCACGTTCGAGTTCACCGGGGCTGGCACCACTACAGAGATTACTGGTCAGGTGGTGACGGTCGCGTCGTCTGAGATCCTCTACCAGGACAGCAAGACAAACACGGCGATCACTTTAGACAAGGCTCTGCCTCGTGCTGTCGCGCAGAACGACACCTGGGAGATGCACGCCGAGATCCCCTCGGCTAGCTCTGGGTACCTGATCGCCCTGGCTGCGAACAAGGCCCTGATCCGCAAGAGCAACTGGGAGGCTATCTCTTCCCTGTCGGCTGATCTTGAGCGTGAGCGGGCCCGGTTCATCGAAGCCGTTACGCCTCGCCAGGACCAAATCCTTCCCTACGCAGGGATGGAGTTCGACCCCGTGTACGAAAAGGATCTCGACAGAGACAACTACTGGTAAGCCATGGCTCACAAAGACAGACCTAACGATTCACACCTGCGTTCCAGGTGCTGCCTCATTGCCGAGATTGACATCAACGCTGCTGCGGTCATCACTCAGTACGCATCCGTATCCCTCCCCGCTGGGGTTACTGGCGTGACCCTTGCCTACGAGATCCATGACGGCGGTTCCTCTGGAACCAATGTCAGCTTTGAGGTCTCTGGCAGGCCCACTGGTGGGACCGCATACCATCAAGTGAAAGACGCTAACACCATTACTCCTGGGATGTACGCCGAGGGCACTGCTGTAGCCAAGTGGGAGGAGTGGAAGGTCAACTACTCCGCCAAGGCTGGCACCTTCGATGCGGGGAGCACTCTCAAGGTCTGGATCATCACCTAGATGCAGCAGAAGCAGAGGATCTCAGTCCGTCCCATCTCGGGAGGGATCAAGGACAGCCGCAACCCTCTGCTTCTGTCTGATGGTGAAAGTCCGTTCTGTGAGAACGTAGAGCTAAACCGCGAGTCTCTGAAAGAGGTCGGCGGGGTAGTCAAGTTCAACAACCAGGCGGCCCCTCCCGGTTGCATCAGGACCGTAGCGCCTGAGGAGCACCAGCCCCTCACCAGCAGGGTGGGCACCACCAACGTCTCCGTGCCGATGCGCGGGTACGTCAACATCCCCTACTCCAGGGAGCAGGACATTGGTGGTCAGGTCCAGCACGGGACCGACAGCTACGACGACTACCGTGGTAGATCGTTCGACCTGAAGGTCAGCTTCAAGATCCCGGATGGGACCAAGCTGTACGGCCCGTCAGGAACTACGGGTCAGAACTACTACGGCAACGGAAACGAGGCCCTGGGCGAGTGCTTCATCATCGCCCAGAAGGGTGGCGACAGGTTCCAGGCTATGTCCTGGGCTCTAGGAGTGGTCAACGTAGGCGACAACGAGGTCTACGACATGATTACTGGTGGGTCGAACTTCGGTGAGTCGAAGTCCACCTACCGCTTGGTGTTCATGTGGCTGGACGCCCCAGAGTTTTCCTTCGCTGACCCTGCGGCCACGAATGTAGACGACGGCAGTCATGAGGGGTTCAAGTATTCCCTGACTGACTCCAGCAGCGCCGCAACCATCTTTGGCACTCTGGCGTACCGCTCGTTCGTGGTAGACCACGCCATTGACGTGGGCACGGAGTACCACGTCAGTCTGTCTCTGGAGATGGACTCTGGAACCGTCGCTGATGCGAACACAGCCTTCAATGACGACGGCAAGATCAAGGTCAACGTAGCTGAGGGGCTTTCCACTGCTCCGAATGAGTACACCTACACGGTCAGTGGTGCGGGCAACTCAGGTTCGGCGTCTGGTCTGCATGTGTGGACGGGCCCCCAGGACAGCCTGAACTACTTTGCCCGCTACGGGGTCAGGTACCAGGGACGCGACGACATGTACCTGGGCCTAGGCCAACGGATGATCCCGTTCATCCCTGGCGGGTCTGTTCCGTTTGGCATGGACGCTTCTCCGCTTGAGCACGGTGGGTTCTCCATGAACACCATTGCGGGCGTCAAGACGTACATGGACGCCAACGTCCCGACTGCTGATGCAGCCGTGCTCGGAACGATTACGAGGGGGTCCGGGGACGGGTTCTTCACGATCTCCAGGCGGATGGTGACCAGCGGCGGGACGACTAACTCGCTGGACGTACTGAAGTCTCCGTTCGGTGTCGCCTCGTACAACTCAAGCGGTCCATCGATCAACTACGGGGCGTGGCAGGGCCAGGGCAAGTCTTCCACGATCTACAACTCTGAGGCTTTGCGCGGCTACCACGTAGTCGAGTCGTCATCCTCTGTAAAGCGGATCTCTACGATCTCTAGCTACAGCGAGAGTGGCTCCGACTACAAGCTCAACTGCTTCGACTTGGATAATGCCAGTGGCACCCTCGGTGCCACTGAGTATTTCATGTACCCGTTCCGTTGGCACCAGCGGGACCTACTGATCGCTGACTTCCGTATCTACGCGAAGCAGGGTGCGTACACGGCTGATCGGGCCAAGTGGGGTCTGCGTTCGTCTATTGACTTGACGGACGACAACGAGCCCAACATCGAAAACCTTGTCGGCTACTGGCCCTTGGATGACGGTGGCGGCGGTGTATGCAAGGACATGGTGGCCGCAAACGACGCCTACCTGGCCCCGATGCAGATGGGTGTCTCCAAGAGGGGCACTCGCGGAGACAACCAGATCTACCTCTCGGGCGAGGGCGAAGCGATCTGCCTGGACCTGTCGGAGAACCCCATCTTCGAGCGTGAGTTCCTGGAGAACCTCCGCAATGACAACATGGGGATCGCTGTCCAGGTCACGATGAAGCTGACCGGGGCAGAGTACAGCGTCCAGCAGGTCCACCCGGACCCAGAGATTGCAGCCGCACCACAGCTTGTTGCCGCATGGGGACCCCCTCTGATCCAGTGGGCAGTGAAAGATGCTGCTGGGTCGGGCATGGCCTCTGACCCGAATCCGATTCTGAACTTCGGCTACATGAGCCGTAGTGCTAACACCGCGAACGACAGGTACCGCAGCCCGCTGGGGTTTGCCTTGGAGGTCGCTGACCAGATGGATCAGTCGGCGCAGTCGATGCACAGCGCCATCGATAACGCTGACCAGTTCGACAAGGACGGTGTGCCCTGGGCCGGTAAGACGATTACCTTCCAGGTCGGCATCCAGCCGGGCTCTAGCGCAGGCACGTTCAAGGCCTACGTCGCTGGCGCTCCTGCGGGCCTGCTGGTTCCAGAGGCGACCCTGAAGGGCAACGACCCGAACGGCGAGTACGTCCTGTACACCAGTGATTTTTCCATTGAGGACAAAGACCTGTCTCGCTCGGTCATCACCATTGGTGGCGGCTGGGAGCCTAGCTCGTACGGATACCTGGGAACGAACGCCCGGATGATCGTAGACGAGGTCAGGGTTTTCGCAGCCCCTGCCCCTGGTGCGCTGCCCGCTGCCTCTGGCGACATTATCAACGACAGGTCTGGGAAGATCCTGGGCAGCCACAGCCTGCCACTGACTGAGCTACGAGAGGAAGACCTGCTTCACGACCTGGGCCTTGGCGTCAGCCAGGTTGACGTGACGGATGGGTCTGCGACGGTCAAGGCCACGTCCAGCCTGGAGTTCTACAAGGGGGACCCCGAGAGCACGGACAAGTCCGTTGAGTCGGCCTACCTTAGGGTTGCCCAGGACAAGCATCTCAAGCGCGAGAAGGACAAGCTTGGCGTTGAGCAGGAGGAGTTCTACCGGATCAAGTCGGTGACCGGCTCCGCATCGTCAACCAGCGGCCAGTCTGAGATCACGCTGCACACTCCGTACGAGGGTCAGTCCCTTACGAACATCAACGCTCAGGCGTTCCGGGTCGTAGGCTACACCTCGTTCGCAGATGGGTTTGAGGAGGTGGGCCTTCCGTCATCGGTGGGCAAGGGATTCGATCCCGGCACAGCCACCGTGGATGACGCCATCCTGTCTACTCCGCTTTGGACTAACCGGGCCCCTGTGACGGGTGACTGGCGCGTGCGCCTGTACTCTCCTCTGTCTGGCATGTCCATTCACGACGTAGCTCCGTCGTGGGAGGGTGGCATTGTCGAGGGTCGCAGGAACCCCATCCGTGGCCTGCACAGCCTCAACGACAAGCTGTATGCCCAGGCTGGCAGCACCGTCTTCGAGGTAGACGACCGCTGGAGAAAGACCACAGACGGGTCAGACACCCTGACGTGGCTAGAGTTCCGATCCCAGGAGGTCGGAGTAGACCGGCTCCATGCGCCTCTGGCTGGCGACCGCCTTGTCTTTACGGACATGGACGAGGTCAACCTCAACACTGC
>CEQV01007425.1_pt1 | contig 11196 bp, 14 predicted proteins | sample 530971 | NCBI WGS metagenome assembly CEQV01 (sample SAMEA2621173, study PRJEB7988) | marine metagenome | biome: marine biome (ENVO:00000447); feature: deep chlorophyll maximum layer (ENVO:xxxxxxxx); material: "saline water (ENVO:00002010), including plankton (ENVO:xxxxxxxx)" | depth 100 m
CGCGAACAATGCCGCGTTTCGTGTTGTCATGGGATCACTGACCCCAAAGCCGCCCATCAACCAATGGACTGACATAAGCGAGTCGTAGCACTCGCCCGTAATGCGAGCAATGACCCGCTCGACCTCGTACGTTGGACCTTCGTCAACTCCACACCCTCTTTTGAAGGTTTCAGTGACACGGACTGAGTCCGTTTCATATACGTTCCAGTTTATGGTAGGAACGCTCATATCGTGAGCGTCCATCGAGCCGCCTTCGACCCAATTTTTATTTATACAAATATCTTTCATGATATCCTCTAGTGCTAGTTGTGAGGCAAAGCTAGACAAAGGGATCCCTCGATCCCCCGCTAGCTCTGCAATGTGCTGTGCATTTCTCATACTTATATTATAGCCCTTACAGAGATCAAAGTACAGTCAGAAACTGTCCGAAAAAATACCTCTATACTCCTGGCAGAGCCGGGCTAATAGAGCGGTCATATTTTGTCCTTGACTTTTCACCGGAGCCGCAGATAGTCCACCCGTCGCAAAGGCGTTTCGCAGAAACCTCCACCAATAGGGTGGACGGACTATCTTTTGTTTTGTTATTGCAATGTCAATATGGTTCTGGTATAAGGTACTATGCAATATAATGTCAATCGTTTTGCGGAGTTGCCGCTGTATGGTTTACCTGTAGCCGTTTTTGATTTTGAGACAACGGGTATTGATCCAACAGATTGTCGTGCTATCGAATTGGCGATTGTACATTTAAATCTAGGTCACAATAATGCAGAGGTAGTATTTAACGAGCGTTTCAATCCTGGCATACCCATTCCGGATGAGGCGGCAATGATACACGGTATAGGGGACAGTCAGGTTCAGGATTGTTCATTTTTCTGGGATTTCTGGCCTGAGATAGATGGGTTATTGAGGGACAGAGTTTTGGCAGCATATAATCTACCGTATGATTGGACATTATTGAATGCAGAATACAGACGGAATGTTAGTTGGCAGCCAACGGCTCATCAGCATACATCGTATGGAAATCAGTTGTTTGGGATTTGTGGTTTGGTGATGGCTCGTGCGATGGACAGTGATCTTCGTGGAAAGGGCAGTCATCGTTTAGGTGCAGTGTGTGGTCGACGTGATATTGAGATTAGTCAGGAGCATAGTGCGATAGGGGACACGTTAGCCAGTGCCCAATTGATTGAGACGTTGATGTCAGAGATACGTCAAGAGAGGCAAGAGAGATTTGCGACGCTGCGTGATTTTTGGGCGTGGCAAAAGATGAAGGCTATAGAGCAGGAGTTTGGTTTACGCCAGTGGTTGTTGAAGAAGGGTATAAAGAATGATGTATGGCCTTGGACGGACTATTGAGATGACAAAGGGTCAACGAGCGTATGAGTATCGTCAGCGATTTCGGTGTAGTTGGTCGGTAGTTGCTGAGAACATTGGGTATTGCAACAGTCAGTCTGCTTTGAGAGCAGCGAGGAATTACGCAGACAAGACTTCTCAGCCTTGGCCTTTGAAGAAGGCTTCGAAGGGGGCTTGTATATATAGTTCACGGAAACATGGGATAACCTGGATGGCTTTAGCGAGAACGTACAATCAAGATATAGCTGCTGTTCAGAGATGTGCTTACAAGTGGGCTAAGCGGTATGGTGTAGTATGGCCACCAAGATAAGAAGGACAGAAGCGGCAAAGGCAATAGTGATGTCATTGATGCAGGTGATAGATCCATTAAATGAGGCGAGTGTTCGTCCAGAGGACATCGCTCATTCGTTGGCATTTATTCTGGTAGCGTACAAGGTAAATGCTGGTTGGAGTACAGAGCAGGTGTTGCAGTTGATCGAGCATTACATTCGGGAGACAGACAAGTTGATGCCTTCCGATTTACCACCGGATGATGGAGAGTACAATTAGAGGAAATACTCAGATGCTTCGTAGTATATGATGTGTTCAGCGGTGTTCTCTTCAGCGGCCAATATTTTACAGATCCATATAAAGTGTGTGGTATCGGGCTTACGTTTATTGGCAGTCCAGCTGTTGACGGTATTTTCGGATACGTTTATTTTGTTTGAGAATGCGGCTTGTGTCATCTTGTTGTTTCTGAGTTTTAGCTTTAGCCATTTTCCGAATGTCATAGAATCTCCTAGAATGGTATGGGCCAGATTACGTTCGGGACATCAGCAGGTATATTTGCACTTTCGAGTCTGGGGATGACCACAGCACCTTTTCCGTATGCGTCGTGTCCCCAGCAGTGCCATTCGGGATGTGCTTTTCTGGAGAAGAGTTCGATTTTGTTTTGGGTTGGGTGCATTCTGGAGATTCGTTCGATGAATCTGGTAGGTTTAGCTGAGTGACGTTGTCTTCTTTCTTGATAGAATTGTCGTTCATTTCGAGTTCCGCGAGGTTTAGGGATAGCGCCTTTTGTTCCGACGATACAGATTTCGACGGAAGACATGGTGTAGTATCCTGGATTGGTGATAAGTTTTTCCCAAACGAAGCCGATGGTTTTGTATTTAAATCCCCAGGCTTTGAGAACGTCTATGGAGATATCGAGTTGTGGACCGGTTGTCCACATGTAGCATATACAGTTTTTGGCCGAGATGTGTTTAACGTTCATATTGCAGAGTTCATCTGGTTTCATAGTTGGGTAGTGGTCAGATGCAGAGCCGGTGTCATTCATTCCTTTATCGGTAAAGTTTCGTCCATCGTAGTCCCACGGAGGGTCACAGTAGATGACGTCGAATTGTTGTGGTGGTTCATCGGTGTATTGGAATTGTTCTTGTGTGTTTGGTAGGAATAGGTTTAGTTGTGTCATTTTTTCTTTTTGTCCTTGTGTATGCCGAATGAGGCGTATGGTTCTTGTCTGGTAATTTGTTCTATAAGTTTATCTCTTTCTTCTCGTGATGATGTAAGGTTTCGGGCTATTTTTTCGACGGCCCGAACAGAGAGGTCCATAGAGTGGAACAGTTCTTCTATGGTACCGTCTTGTTGTTGCCATTTTTGGAGTAGAGTTTGCTGTGCATTGGGCAGTATTTTCTTTCGATTTTTGGTAGTGTACCCGACGGATCCTAGTCCGATGCGTTTTGGGGTAGCGTCCTTTGTAATTTTTCGGATTTGCGGTTCGAGTTTAGCGACGATTTCTTTAGCAGCGATGTATTGTTGATAGACATCATTTGAGTTGTACATAGAATCGAAGTGTTCACAGTGTGGGGTATATGGGCATTTAACACAGCCAGCCCCTGGGTTTGGGTTAAGGTTTTGGTCAAGTGTTTTGATGGCGGTGGTGATATCATCTTGCCATTGTTGCAGGAGATCTTTTTGTTCGTGTGTGTCGATTGTTTTTCGGAAGAAGCATTTGAGTCTGAGGTTTGCGATTTCGAGGGTAATAAAGTCGGGTCTATATAGTAGCCACGTAACGACGGCTTGACATCTTCTTTGGAAACTGTCTAGTTCATCGTAAGTGGCGACCCAAGAGGTTTTGTAGTCTGTGACGATGGCATTGACGTATGTATTGTCAGTTTCGTGGTCATATTCTTGTACGATTTTGACGACATCGAGTAGGGTTCTGAACTTAGCTGTTTTGTCGTAGTAGTCAACATTGGCCCAGTTTTCGGTGAAGGCAAAAGGGTGTTCGTGGTGTATGTTGTCTCCGCTTTCGACGGGGAATTTTTTATGCCAGTTGAGAGCGAGAGTTGCTCCATTGAGTGCGTCGATGAGTGGTGCAGGAGGTTCAGGGTTATTATCATAGGCTCGACCTTGAGAGCAGTATTTTTCGACGATGTTATCAGCGATAATTTGTGGATTTGTGTCTGGATTCTTGCCAATTTCCTCTAAAATTGCGTGTGCAACGACCCCCGTATGAAAGATAGATCGATCATAGGGGGTGTTTTTCTTCCACAATTCGACAGCATATGGGCAGTGATTGGAGTGCATTTTTATGGTAGTTGGGTGATATGCTGGCATAATGTCTTCTTATTTATTGATTTGGTTAAAAAGTTTGGAGAGATTGGGGTCTTTGATGGTTCCTGTGAGTGGGAATGTAGGTTTACAGAGTACGTTCTGGTTACCTTCGAGCATAAGATATCGCGAGGTTTTCTTTTCCTCTTTATTTTGTGCTGGGTAGAGGAAGCCGACGAAGTTAAAGAACTGAGCGATTTCTCCGGATGTTTTTTTGCCGTCGAATGCGGGTCTGAGGTGTCTTGTACCGGTACCTTCTTCGTATGTAGTTTCGAGTAGTGCGAGGCATACGATATGTTTTGGGACTTGTCTGAGTGCTCGTATAAAGCGTCTCATATAGTCAGCGAGCTTCCCCCAGTCTTGTAACTTCATAGCGTGTCTGCCTTTATTGGTGAGGTCATCTTTACAGAGTCGTTGCACTTCGGTGAGAGAGTCGATAACTATTGTATCATATTTTGCCCATTGTTCGGGTGAGTTTGTGATACTGCTGAGAATATCGCTGAGCATTTGTACGGATGATATGTGTATGAGGTCAGCATTTGGGTTGCTGTGCATAATAGAGGTTTGTCCGTTTGGTTCGGTAAGCAGGACGAGTGGTTTTGGTGCGGTCACAGCGAGGAAAGATTTTCCGGCCCCGCTGTCTCCGTAGATGAGGCAGTTAATTTGTGCTTGTGCTTTTTGTTTACCGGCATTTAGAATTTGAAACTTCACGTAATCTCCAAGGGTTGTGTGGTTCAGTAACAATAGTATTGACATTTGTATGGATTGTCAATACACTTCTGTTATGACCTTGGATGAGATATTAAAAATACTCGATAGAGAGGAAGCTACACGTGTTGCTGAGTGTGGTCGAAATGCGAGTTGGCATTGGTACAAGGATGACCATCGTCGTAAAGTTCCTGGCATGCCTATATTGGTAGCGTGGGCTGATCATTTAGAGTTATCGGATGCAGATTTAGGGGAGTTGATACGAGATGCTCAGCAGGTCCGAATACAGATTTTGGAGCAACTTGCGCAAACAGACAAGCGACGTATAGCTTCTCGCAGTATATTGAGGAAGGAGCTAGCGAAAGAGATAGCTCAAGAGTTACAGGAATTACGGAATCAGAATTCAGCAGAGCGTGCTCGTTTGATGCGAGAGAAGGAAGAGATTTTGCGTCGAGAGACGCAGGAGCAGGAGCGTCAGTCCAAGCGAGACGACAGGTTAGAGCAGATAAAATTAAAACTAAAAAAATTAAGGAGATCCAATGGGGATTATTGAGCAGAAGCGGAAGTCAAGTCGCAATGTAAACGCTTACAACAAGCGTCAAGAGAAAGATCAAACGAGTACAACGGCCAAGATTTTAGATCTTACGTATTTAAAGAAGATGATTGACAATGTATATCGTCATCACAGAACGGAAGTTCCGACCAAAGAGTTAAAGCATCACAGGAGGTGGACATATCTTCAGGAGTATCGCCTTCAGAATCTTCTTGGTTATGTAGACACACCGACATTTGTATATATGTTGGAGTCTATTTTAGAGTTTGCGATTGAGTCTCGCGCAGCAGTTCAACCGAATGCGAATTGGGCGTTGTATGGTTATGAGTACAAGTTAGAGATAGCAGAGCAGACCAAAGATCGCGCAGTGGGAAAAGATCGAGATGGGAAGCCTCAGACGATTGCGATCACGGAGGATGTACAGTTATTGGTCATCGCAATTGAGTTGGTGGACGTATTAGGAAATGAGGACGTACAGTATGATATGGGTCGTCCTAGGCGCCAAACAGAGAATCAGTTGAGTCCGAAGATGTTTCGAGAATTGTTAGAGGCTCAAAACTCCAAGGTTATAGAGACACAGCCGTCAGAGTCGAGCAAGGAGTATCAAGAGAAGCTAGATAAGCAGCACAAGAAGATCACAGAGCAGGAGGCGTCATTGGATGAGATGCGCACTCAGATGCAATCTATGCAGGAGATGATGGCTGGCTTGATCACGGAACTGCAGACTGCGCGTTCAAATGATATACCAGCTAAGGATACCCCAGTAAAAGTGACGAAGCGGACGAAGAAATGAGACGAAGTACGGCTGAGCAATTGTTGCGTCTAGTAAAAGCGAAGGAGCGTTTACGAAAGCAGAATGATCGTCGGCCTGTTCATCTCCGTCAGACGAGAGAGCAGATAGACAGTTTGGTCCGTTTAGCATCGAAAGAGGGTAGGATTAATGATCACGGTGTAATTTTAAAACGGAGTTAGTGATGAAGAAGTTCAAGCCCACAGAAGATCAGGTAAATATACGTAGAACGGCACGGTCATTGTACGACAGTGGTTTATATTTGGTTGGAGAGTGGGTTGCTCGGATACCGAAATTAACGTTATCGAAGTGGCGACGTTGGGAGGATATGGATGGTTTCTTGGATTGGTGGTCGGAGTTACTTCCTGAGCATGGTGGCATAACGTTGTCAGATTTACGAGCGTTGGAGTTTGAGGCCAATCGGACTTTAATGCGAGCATTGATGGAGGGTGATATGGTGGCCACCAAGATTGTAATTCAGATGGTAGGCAACGCCAAAGAATCTCAGCAGATATCGGACAAAAGTTTGGACGAGTGGTACTCTACACCGGACGATGTAAATGGCTGGACAGAAGAGTGGAACTAGACTCTATATTAAATGATCCTAAGCAGTTTATTCCTCGGCTTCGGTTTGAGGATGCGGAGGCCAATTTAACGAATTTCAATCGACCATTTAGTGAGCAGGTTGCATTGATTGAGGCGTTGAGCGATCCGACGATTAGGACGATTGTGGTTTTAAAGCCTCGTCAGATAGGTATTTCGACGGCCAATTGTGCAGACACTTGGTTTCGAACGTTTACGGCAAAGAAGCCGATCAGGACGATTGTGGTTGCTGATCACAACAAGACGACGAAGAGTATTTTCAAGAAGTTTTGTACGTACTACCATCATATGCCGCAGGCCTTGAAGGGGGCAAACCCGTTTAAGATCAATCAGAATGACAAGACATTGGTCAGTGAGCGGACGGATGCTTTGATTGATCATATGACGGCACGTGGAGACACACACGGACGTGGTTGGACGTATCAGAGATTTGTTGCAGAGGAGTTGGCATTCTGGCCACATCCAGAAGAGGTATGGTCTGGTATAAGATCTACTCTTCACGGAGGTGCTGACAGCAAGATAATTATTGTTTCCACGCCTAACGGACCGGGCAATTTTTATCACGAGCGTGTTTTGATAGCTCAGGAGGCTGAGCGGACAGGAAACAAGAGTATCAAATTTTTATTTAGTCGATGGAGTGATCATCGGACATACAGATTGGACCCACCGGAGGGTTGGGAACCGGACGAGGAGGAGCATCAGTTAGGGCAGCAATACGGTTTAGATTGGAGTCAGTTGTACTGGCGCCACGAAATGATCTACGGTGTCGAAGGGATGGGTGAACGCAAGTTTCGTCGTGAGTTTCCATTAACGATTGAAGATGGTTTTTTGGTATTGGAGGGTTGTTGGTTTGACTCAGACTACCTAAACAACCGTCTTGAGGAGCTCCCGACAAGTGAGAAGGTTGAACTTCGAGTTTACCGCGAACCTGAGATGGGTACAGAATATGTAATTGGTTGTGATCCGTCGTGGTGTACGGGGGGTGATTATTCAGTTGCGTGTGTTTTTAGCGAACATGGTGAACAGGTAGCTGTGTTTGCGACAAATCAGGGTGGGGAGACTCGTTTCGGGGAAGAGGTCAACAATTTAAGTCGTTATTACAATCGAGCGAGGGTGTTGTGTGAGGCGAATACTGGTGGTGCAGGTCGTGTCATCATCCGGATGTTAAATCGAGAGTCGACTCCGATATGGAAGACGACAGATGGTAAAGATTGGGTAACTCACAAGGGAAATAAGGAGCACGCGTATAGTTTCGCTCGTCAATTAATCAATGGTGATGGTTTAGAATTAAATGATCATCAAACGATACAGGAGTTGATGCACGTGAGAGAGGAACGTGGTAGAATAGAGGGTCAGGACGGCTACCACGATGACCATGCAGACGCTTGTGTGCTTGCGATTTGGGCGTTACGTCGGTTACCAGGGTTTACAGGTAGAGAGAAGCAGAGACCGAGAAGGTTGCGCGGGAAGCGTAATCCGATGGATAGAATTAGGATGGGAACATTATGAACAAGGATCAAATCAAGGATTACAATTTCAAGTCGGACCAGTTGCCCCCATCGGTTGTGATGGAGCATTTGCGTGCTCACGATGCACGTATGGATGATGAGCAAGCGTATATGGCTTTGGCTAAGGCGAGTTATACGACACGTTTTTGGCGTTACATAGAGGGCAAGGAGGATTTGAGTCACAGTTATGAGATGTCGAAGCTGGATCAAATCGAGGTCAACCGGATTAAGCCTGCGCTGACTGGATACTTGGCCAATCTTTATCCACGTCGAATGAAGGTAATCATGGCGAAGTCTCCGTACACGACAGGAGACACGACAAAGGCTGAGATGTTGGTTAACGATTGGTTAAATATACCTACAAATCGAGAAAGAATACTTGCCGCGTCAAGGCAAGCTCTGCTATATAAAGGTGCAGGAGCCAAGATTGGCTACGATCCAGCAGAGGAGGGTTTGAATCGTGTTTGGATGCGTGTGTTCCCTTATTGGGAGATGGTCCTTGATTCTGATGTACATGATTGGGATGATGCTCGTTTTATCGGTCATGTTAGTTATCAGCCGCGCAAAGAGGTCGTCGAGAAATATGGGTTGGATGATGATCTTGGAGGAACTTCTCGCGAGGATTATTTGGGAGCTTACTTATCAGATTCGAAGAGAACGTATGCTAAGGATCAAAATGCGGACGATGATTCGACAGCGTTTGTGAGGGTTTTAGAGCTTTGCAATTTGGTAGATGATTTTTACGACACAGATGGCGCTAAATACAAGGGCCGTTTAGAGATATATGTATTGGACAGTTATGAAGAGGCCAAGCCGGTCTATATGGGTCCACTTCCGTTGGTGGATGGAAAGGGCAAGCCGTTGCCTCACGTAGTTCCTTTGATATTTGAGCACGAGCCGGAGTATCCTTATCGTGGATTGGCGTATGTAGAGCAACTTCTTCCGCAGCAAAAAGAATTAAATACAATGCGTTCATATTTGGCTCAGTCAGCGAGGAGAGATGCACGGATGTATTTGGCTCCGAAGGGAGTTTTGGATGCAGATGCGATGGACAATTTAGCGAGTGGGGAGGATGGGTCGATCATTGAGGTAGACGAGCAGTATGCAGGTAATCTTGCAAATGTAGTCATTCCTATTCGGCACGGTCCGGTCAGTTCGAACATTCTGAACACAATGAATTTAGCGGAGCAGGATTTTGATCGAGGCACAACGATCTCTCCAGCTGCTTTGGGACAAGTTACAAAAGCCACAGCCAGTGAGATTATGGCGATTGAGGGTCACACTCAGTCAGAGTTTGGTCGTCATGCTGAACAAAGGGACCTCTTTTTGATACGAGTAGTTGAGCGATGTTTGGCTGCATATACAGCAAGCTTGTATGATGTTGGTGACTCGGAGGGAGCGGAGCAGGACATTGACGAAGAGGGTATGGAGCTAGATGACAAATCTTTACAGGATCGACGAGAGGATTCAGGTGTAGCCGATGAAGACTTCCAGTCGCACACGATGTATCATCCAGAGACAGGCGAGGAAGTTCGGGCTGAGACAGAGGATGATCATGAAGAATTAGGGGAAAAGGGGTACACTCACGATCCGATTGAAGAGATTAAAGAAGAGGAAGTGGATCAGGAAACGGCCACCATAATGGATCTTGCAGCGAATGTAGAGCCAGAGCGAGAGCAGGCAGAAAAGTCTCGAACAGAGAGAAAGCTTGTATTATTGGATTATTCTGGAGAGGTGGTAGAGGTTGTACCGGAGGATATCGACAGTGATTTTGACATTGGGTTTTCTGAAGCAGGGCGATCGCCTTTATCTCAATTGGAGATGCGGAATAACATCCTGCAATTATCCGACAAACTCCTGCAGCTTTTACAAGTTGCGGAGCAGTCACAGGGTTCTATGTCCGCGCTGGCAGTGGAGATGTACAAGACCATCCATGAGCAATTCGAATTCCCCAAGAATCTTTCGTATGATTACATTCAGGGACAACTTACTCAGCAAGCTGATGGAGTCCCACGGGAGGTATCAGCAGATCAAGCTGAGGCTCCACCAGAGGGTCAGATGAGTCCAGATCAAGTGATTGAGCAGTTGAAGGCAATGCCACCAGCTCAGGCTTTGGAAGCGTTGAAGCAGATATTTGCAGATGATCCACAGGCTCAGGAGATGATTGAGAAGGCATCGAATCTTCCGGAGCAGCAGCAAGCACAAGCGGTTCAGATGTTAATTGAGGCTATTGAGGTACCCGAGCAATGAGTAAAGAATTTTTAGTTTGCAAAAATTACAGATGTATAGAGTGTAGAAATGAGGGTGAAACCTATGGCTACATTCAGGGTGATGATTTTTTAATGGAAACATTTGATCCCTGTGAGCAATGCGACAGTATGAATATCACGTTCCTTCTCTCGGTTCCCAGTATAGAGGATACGGAGAGATACCCGTATTTTGACAGAGGATTAGGAATGGTTCTAGAGAGCAAAGAACATCGACGAGATGTTTGTGTACAACGAGGGGTTGTCCCTGTTGATGGTGATATTAACTTCTCAGACGACTATGGAAAATTAGAGCGAAAGATAGCAGAAGAGGATAAACTTGTAGAGGATATGCAGGATCGAATTGACAATCATCCTGGGTATGCCGAGTATCGAAAATTAAAAGATAAGGGGTGGACCCCTGACTACAAACATCGTGAGCAGGGTGTAGCGCCCGGCACAGACCCTTTCAATGAGGAATAAAATGCAAGAAGAAATGAATGAAGAGCAAGCACCGATTGATTCTCCAGAAGCCGTTCCGGCAGCTCCCCCACAGGATGATGCAATGGCACGTCAGCAAGAGCAGATGCAACAGATTGCAGCTACGGCTCCAATGCCTGAGAAGCCGTACACCTATAAGGCGATTGATAAATTTGCAGACTCTATGAATAATTTTGTTAGTAAAGTTGTTCCAGAGATGTCAGCAGCGGAGTATAACCCACCAGAGGGCGAGAAGCGACTTGATGGACCGTTACCACCGGAAGTGTATGTTCCATTTGCAATTATTATGGGTTTTATTTCTCAGTTGGGTGAGTTTGAGAAGTTCATTACGCCTCCTGAGAGTTT
>CEQV01010599.1_pt1 | contig 11177 bp, 28 predicted proteins | sample 530971 | NCBI WGS metagenome assembly CEQV01 (sample SAMEA2621173, study PRJEB7988) | marine metagenome | biome: marine biome (ENVO:00000447); feature: deep chlorophyll maximum layer (ENVO:xxxxxxxx); material: "saline water (ENVO:00002010), including plankton (ENVO:xxxxxxxx)" | depth 100 m
CAAATAGTTATAAATGGTATAGTAAATGCGACAAAATAACTCAAAAGATTCAAGTGCAGTAATTAAGCTGACAAAATCTGAAATAACACATACTATAATGGCGTTAGTTATGGCTAAGCAAGCGTCTGCTAATTTAGGAAATGAATATTATGAAAAAATGTTTGATAGTCTTTGGAAGGATTTTGAGAGGATTAAGAAAGAAATACTTGAAGGAGAGCAAAATTTTGAAAAATAAAAAAATAAAATGCAAAAAACATATTCCGTTTTATCAGCCGTATGAATTTGAAACAAATGTACCTGAAATGTTTTTTTGTGAAAAGTGTAATAAAGAACTACCAACCCCCGAACCCGATTGGGATGCGATAGGTAAGGAGGTTAATTTATGAGCGAAAAAAACAAAGTAATAATTGAAGAGCTAGACGGAGAAAGAGAGGACAACTTATCTGAAATCCATGCAGACCAAGTTTTATGGAAAATATCACAATTAGAGAACGAAATTGATGATATTATATATAAAAAACAAGAGTCCTCTGAGTTTTACGACAGGAAAATTGATTCAATTCAAAAACAAATATCATACAGAATAAATTTGCTAGAAACGTATATGGTAAGCTCAATGGCTAGTGGAAAGAAGACAGTTAATACCCCCAATGGTTCTTTAAGAATGACTACTAGGACTTTTAGGACTTTTGGAGAAGACGATGAGTTGGTAAAGTTTTCTTATAAAAATAATATCCCAACTAGAGTTACCGAAAAACCTGACAAAAAAGCTATTTTAAATTATATTGTAAATAATGGTGATATACCAAGTGGGTACTCAGAAAAAATAGAAACTAAATTTTCTTATAAAACCAACAAGCAAAACAAATAGGAGACAATATGCCAGTTAATATACATGGAAAAGAATATCGAACAGTAGCGGAGCGAGTAGAGCTTTTCCATCAAAACAATAAGGATGTAGAAAAAAGTATTATTACTGAAATTTTACATAACGATGAAAACACCGTTATGATGAAAACGACAGTAACTGTAAATGGTTCTACATATACAGGACATGCACTTGAGGTTTATAATAGTTCAATGATAAATAAAACCTCTGCTCTTGAAAACTGTGAGACATCTGCAATAGGTAGGGCTTTAGCTAGCGCAGGTTTAGGGGGAACTGAATTTGCATCAGCCGATGAAGTCACTAACGCTATTAGTCAGCAAAATAACGTCAAAAAACCAACGCCTAACAATAAAAAATCAAACGATAGTAATGGAGAAATAGATTGGGAAATAGGAAGAGAAAATCCAATACAATTTGGAAAATATAAAGGAACGCCTTGGAAGGAAATACCTTTAGATTATTTAGAATGGATAGCGGAAAACTCTGACAATGAAAGTTGGAAATTTATGGCTAATGCTGAAATCGTTACTCGTATAGCACAAAATTCTAGCGATAAACCAAAACAAGCTCCTGTTGATGAATCTGAAGAGTTTAATGAGGCTCAAACACAGGAAGGAGAAGAGATTTTAAATGAGCTTGATAGTGAGTTTTCAAGGAAAATTGAAGAGGTTAGTAATGATTTGCCATTCTAAAAAACCAACACAAAAAGAAATTATACTTGATTTTTTGAAAAAAGAAAAAAGTATAACATCATGGCAAGCAATACAAGACTTTCATATTACGAGAGTTGCTGATGTTATTTTAAGATTGAGAGCAGACGGTCATAATATTGAGACAAAAAAAATAACCCATAAAAACTCTATTACAGGAAAAGTTATGCAATATGCTAAGTATGTTTATCACAACCCTACAATTGTTGGAGATAATTATAGTCTTGCTTTGTCATAAAAAAATAATAAACAAGGGGAGTTCTAGGACTCTCTTTTCCTCTCTCTTTCTAGCTCCCTTTGTTTATGCCTAGTAGAAGTAAACAAAAAGGAAACCGATTTGAGAGAGAGGTCGTTAATATGGCTAAGGATTTTGGATTAAAATCTGAGAGAGCTTACGGTAGCGACGGTAGAGCTTTAGGTGAAAATAAAGAAGTTGATGTTGTTGTGGGTGAAAATAAAAATAAATGGAGAATACAGTGTAAGGTTAGAAAAAATATAGCGAGTTGGGTAAAACCTGATATTGAATTAGTTGATGCTCAAGTTGTAAAAGAAGATAGGGGTACAATATACGCTATAATACCATATGAAAAATTTTTAAAAATTATATCTAGTGAGAAAAAAAATGGAAAATAGTTATAAAATTGGAGATAGAGTAACAGCTAAAACAGTTAACTCTGATGGAGATACTGTTTTTATTAGTGGAAACATTAGAGCTATTACTGATAAACAAGTGTTTATTGAAAATAGATTTCCAAAAATAGAACATTTTTCTGTAAAAGTTGAAGATATAATCGTTAAGCAAAACAAATAGGAGAAAATATGCCAAGAAAAACAGGAAAATCGCCATCATTTCATATGTATGCAGGTGATTTTTTATCAGATATGAATGTAAAACTAATGAATATGACCCAAAGAGGGATTTACATAACCCTACTACTACATGAGTGGATTGAAGGCTCTATACCGTCAAATATGAAACATTTAAAGAAGCTCTGTGAGGACTGCAAGGATTTTGAAAAGCATTGGAAAATGGTAAGTCCTTGTTTTTATGAAGAAAATGGGAAAATGTATAATCCAAGACTTGAAGAAGAAAGAGCAAATATGTTAGCAGATAGAGAGAGAAAAAGTAAAAATGGTAAGAAAGGTGCTATGAAAAGATGGCACAGCAATAGCACAGCTATAGCACAGCCATCTAATTCTAATAAAGAAATAGAAATAGAAAAGGAAATAGAAATAAATAAAAATAAAAAAACTATTTCAAGAATAACTTTAAATAAAGAATTTGAAAATGAATTTTGGACTTTATATCCTAGGAGAGATAATAAAAAAAGAGCTAATGATAAATATGTACAGCTACGAAAAGCAGGCGCTACAAAAGACGATATTTTAAACGGATTAAAGGGATACATTAAACAATGGAAAATATCAGGAACTGAACCTGAATATATTCCTATGGCTAGCACATGGCTACACCAAGAAAGGTTTAAAGACGAATTAATTACGAACACAGAAAGTATTAAAATGCTTAAACATAAAAAAGAATATAAATGGATGTGTAAGGAATGTGGCAGTGAAAAAACCACACAAGAAGACCTAGCTGGTAAATTTTCAATATGTGAATGTGGCGATGGTTATTGGGAATCTAGGAATAGCGTACTTCAACAGCTAGCAATTGAAAAAGACGCTAAATCCAGACAGGTTTTAAGAGAATCTGGAAATGATGCTAGAACAAACGATAATAGTAGTAGTAAAAAAGATATTAATAGCTTAGTTTCTAATTTAACTAAATCATTTGGGGTGCGGTAATACATAATAAGATGTATATGGTTGGCGCTAGAAAATCTTAAAGAAAGGATGACAAGACGCACCCCAAAAAAATATCAAAGAAGTGATTTTTTTGATGGCAAAAAAGCAGATGATAATATTAAATACTGTAAAAAATGTAATAGATGTTGGGAGATTACAAGACAAAATAATAAAAAAAATATGTTGCTACATTATGATAATTTTCCAACATACAAAAGACAAAGAGAAATATGTTCTTTTTGTATAAAAAAAACTAAAGGCGCACATGTCTCATAGGTTACTCACAACTACAACAAACCTACTTATTGCTCCGCATAGCAATCTCCTCATGTGCGCCTTATCTTTGAAACAAGAGGAGTTATTATGGTAATGTTAGATATAGCCGAATGGATAGTTAATTTATTTTTACTTGGCGTGTCATTTATTTTGTGGTGTATAGGGTTTTTTATGGTTTTAATGTTATTAGAATTATATCAAAAATATATTAAAGAAATATTCAGGAGGAGTGATGCCTAGAAAAAAGAAAAATATTCCCAATAATTTTAAAGGAAAAGAAGATATATTCTTTAAAAAGATAAGAGATGGATTAAAAAAATTCCTTGAATCGCCATTTAAATGAATAAAGAAATAATTAAATTAATAGAGGATAGATTGGAAAAGGGAAAACGAGAATATGAAGACGAGTTAAATCCTTTTGACGGTAGAGATTGGATTGATGAAACTTTAGAAGAAGTAGCTGATGCTTTAGTGTATATAACAGCTAAATTGATACAAATAAAAAAGGAGAGAAAATGAATAATTTTTGGTTACAATCTCTACAGGAAACCGCATTTGATGTGTTTATGGTTACTATTGTTCTTTTTGCGATAATAATATATCATTATTTAAAAAGATGGTATGATGCAATAAAATACAAAAAAACAAAAGAAAAACTTAACGAGATTTATTATAAAGTTTGTGACATCCAAGAACGAGTAAAACTATTAGAAGCTAGAACGCCCGCAGCGACGCCCGCAGCGAAGACTGAAGCGAAGACTGAAGCTGAGCTAGAAAAGGATTAAACATGCTTAAAAAAGATTACCAAGAACAAAGAGACCATTTAGGCGCACACCTTAAAAACAGCGCTAGCAAAGTATATCAGGTTACAGATGGAATATTACAAATTTGTCAATATGCTAGAAAAGGTAAGTTGGGTAAAGGAACTGCCTTTAAAGAAATAGAAAAGCTTGCGCTAGAACTTAGACACTGGAACGATGTTCCTGCTAATGTGAGTTACAAGTTTTCCCCTTTGGGTGTGATGGATAAAGAAGAGGAGTGGAAAAAAGAAAAAATAGAGTCTAATAAATTTATGTTATCAAAAGATGACGCGGATAATAAAATTTACCCAACAACAAAAGATATAAAAACCGCGCTAGCTACATAAATAAAAGGCGTGGTTGTACCTATTCCGACATTACCTCAATCTAGCTTTGTCTTTACATACTGCTACATCCCCACAAATAACGTCATCCCAATTACGAATATCTCGACCTTGCCATAGTTGTGTGGCGTAAACATTAATATTTTTATTTTTTAATTTACCCTCTTCATCCATAACTATGTCTGCATCTCCATTTTTAGATGTAACAATCTCTATGTAACCACCTACTATTTCTTGTAATTCTTCTAGCGTGGGTTCTTTTTCTGTTATTTCTACTATTTTGCATGTTCTCATTTTTTCTCCTTTGTTTATGTTAATTCTACTTTGATTTCTAAATATTTTTCGTCGTCCATTACAAAACCAATCGCGTTTTCTTTTAGTTTTTTCTTAGCTTTTTTAATTGAATCCGCCTTTACAAACCCACTTGCGGTTATTGTCCAATGATATTCTTTCATTTGTTAGTTTTCCCCCTTTAATCTTCCCTCGCCGTCTCCAACAAAGTTTTGTTCTTTTAATAGTCTTATAGCGTTCAAGCAAGCGTTTCTATATCCTATGTCAAAAGCTATAACTTCGCCATCGCTATTTGTATCCCAACCATCTATATCAAAATCCCCATCTTCATCTCCATAGTCTTTAGTTAGTTCTTCTTCTATGTCTGTAGCTAATTCGCCAAGTTTATTGACTACTAGCTGTTTTTCAGCTAGCATATTGTCTATTATTTCCTCTAAGTATTCTGCATTTTCTCTAAATATGCTCATTTTTGCTCCTTTTTTTCTTTTTTAAACACCGCTATGTTTAAATCTTTATATTTTTCATAGTATTCACTTTCATTATCAACATTGTAAAATTCCCAATTTGTATGACCAAAGGTGTCACGACACCAATCGTCTATATATTCTGTTATACATTTTGCCATTTATTTCTCCTTTGTGTAAAAAGTTTTAGGATTTAAGTTGTTTTTTATTATTTCTACGATAGTTACATCGTTTAAGCTGAAACAATACTTACAAGCTAACACACCACCTTGAAGACCGACGCTATCAATAAAACGATAATCTTTTATTTTTATTTTATGCTTATTACATATATGACACTTCATTTTTACTCCTTAATTATCAAGAAATTCCTCAATGTAGCACTCTATTGTATCCCAAGAAACTCCCATGCTAGCATCGTGTCGCCTTTCAACGTTTTCAAGTATCTCCATACAATCTTCGTCGGTGAGTTTTGCAGTGTGTTCGTATTTTTTAATAAACCAATCGAGCGTTTTTAACTCATGTAATGCATGCTTAACATCGTCAATGTGCCATATAAGTGCGATTGAGTTTTTATTATTAAAACCATCTCGATATGTTATTACTTCGCTCATTTTTCCCCCTTTGTTATTTCTTCTTCCCACAAATAATCTTCTGGTGATTTTTCTGTGATATTTTTTTTAATAAAATCTAGGCATTCTTCTCTCGTTTTAAAGCGCATCCTTCTGTTATTTTCGTCTAACAAATATTCATTCCCATTTATACTTATTCCGTTTATTGGTCTTGCAATAAAATATTCCATATTTCCCCCTTACCAACTAGCGTGGTATGTAAAGTTGTTGTATAGCATTAACTCCCTGTCTAGGTCTAAATATGGCGCTAGAACACCTATTGTGTATTTTACATCTTCGTAATACCACTCATTTATATCAACATCCCCAAAGAAAAAACCACTTTGTGGTGGTAGGAGTTCAGCGCATTTATTAAGTTCGCCATTTTCATAATGTGTAGCTACTAAAACGCATAAATTGTACAATTCTTCTATATGCTCCCAACTTACTTCTAGTGGTTTGCAATCGTCTATGCCATCATTAGTACAATTTTTTATAAACCATCCATGTATTGCATTGGCTTTTCGCCAATAGGCTACTTCTTTTACGATTTCTGTTATATCGTCATTTTTAATATTGTGTTTTTTTGCAAATTCGCCACTTAATTGCAAAGTATGGGGTTCGTTATGCCCACCTTTTACTCGCCATTTACCGCCATAATATATATTTTGATACAAGTTCATGTCTAAACCCATATTTTCGCTCCTTTTTTTATTGTTTAATTAATTATTACTTTCACTAAAGTTGCAGTAATAATTAATAAAGCCTAACTCTTTTTGCATCAGAGCATTTATAGTTATAAATGTCTTCAATTGCCCTGTTCGCATCTACAATATTCCGTATAAGCCTTAAATTTCGTATTAATTCAACAGGCTTTTGACTCAGCTTGGACATAAATCGCTTATAATCGAAATTAGATGTTTTAAAAAGCTTTAACATTGCATACACAAAGGCTCTGTTTTTCCATCCGTCGTAATATTCCCTACAAGCTCTTAGTCTCTTCGCATTGCTCCGAGCTAGCTCAAAGTCTTTAACCTCAAGCGCTCCATCATAAAACATTTGACTCATAAATTTTTGGTCACTTGTGTGGTCTGCTAAAATTGTAAGCGTAATAGAATGACCAAACCCAAATTCTCTTCTAAAAAGCAAGTATCTTTTGTAGCTAGCACAACCCTCAGAAGCAAAGCTTTCTGCATAATCTGTTTCACTCCATGTTTTATTGTCTTTATTAAGTCGCTTAACATCGTCTATTGTTAATCCACTTATTACGATATAATAAACAGGCAATTTTAAATTTTTAATAGCCTCAAATCTGTTTTGACCGTCAGCTATTTCGTTTTTTTCATTGATTACAATAGGTACTGCATATTGTTTTTCGGACATGCTTTTCATAAGTCTGTGTATATGAGCCTCATAAACATGCCTGTTATGTTTCATTGGTTTAAATATTGAATAATCATTCGTCATAAGAACTTCGTTAACTGCTTGGTGTGTTTTTTGCATTTTATTTTTTGCCTTTTTATTTTATTGCTTAATACAAGTGGGGATAGACCGAAAAAAACTACCCCCACTGCTCCCATTATCGTGCTAGCTTATGCTTGACCTTGATGGTCTTCAAGAGCAAGAAGACCCTGTACTATATCACCTGTTTTAGACAGGTCAAAAGCCAAGCCTTTTTTCGTAGGGATAAAATCTTCTTTGTCTTTTAGTTTCGTCCAAACTCGTATCTGTCCAAATGTTTTATCATTTACAGTATCTTTGGTGATAAGAATTTTGGTTGAATCTGTTAGTGTTATTTCGTGAAGTGTCATATAATGACTCCTTTTTTTTGGGTTATTGGTTATGCTTTGCCTAGTTGATTGCTAGCCATTGCCATTTTTATTAATTCTTCGTCTATGTCCTTGGGTAATTCTATTTTTTTACCAACAGAGACCGACACACTTTGTGTGTTTTTGTCTTTGTTTTTAGTTTCGACTATCAATTCCATTTCATCAGATATGGCGTTCATATCTCTCGCTAATTTTGTTCCGTTAAAAGAATGCCTTCCATCTGTACGTTTTTCTATTGCATTTACCAAGGGCATTATTAGGTCGTTAATTGATGCAGTTAATTTTCCTGCAATTTCAATTCTTTTTTTGGTAGATATTTCGTCCAAACTGCTTTCTTTAACAACTTGCGCTACAGTTCCTAATTGTATAGTTGTACACATCAAAATAATTTCTTGAAATATGTCTTGTATTTGGTTGTTGTCATCAGTAGCTACATGGATTTTTTTTATTATTTCCTTTAATCGGTTTTTCATGTTCACCTCGTTGGTTGTTTTATTTAATTAATTATTACTTTCACTAAAAGCTCAAGTAATAATTAATAAATGTTCTTGGTTTTTCACACTTCCCAATCGGTTATAATCGTTATAGCGTCTCTAGTGCCATACTGTTCTAGCCTATGCTGTTCTACGTTTTCTTGAAATGTTTTTTTGTTATTAAAATACTTTGTTATTTCGTCAGCAAATTCATAATTCATATTAGGCTCATCGTTAATAGTCATTTTCTGCTTTTCGCTACAATTTCCACATATAGCTGTGCCACCTACTAGCACACCTCCAAAAGTATCTGCTCCTTCGTTGCAAAAATCGCACACTACAAAATTTTCGGTTCTAATTACGGTCACTTCTACTCCTTTTATTTAATTAATTATTACTTTCACTAAAGCTTCAAGTAATAATTAATAAATACTTTCAAGTTCTGATAGTGATTTTTAAGATTTATCATAGTTACCCCCTAAACCATTTTGGTTTATTTGCTAGTTTTTGAAGTGTTTGCGCTAGTCCGTCAATAGCCTGTTCGGTTGTCCTGCAAAATCTCTGCTCTACGGTATGTATTAGATTAAGTTCTTTTTTGTAAGCGTCTGTAGTTTCGCACTGCCTACCTAAGCCAGTGTAAAATCCGTATTCTTTATCCATTAATCCGAAACAATAATCCCTAAATAATCCCGAAAGACCTGCACTCATAAGTCTATGTATATCTAATGGTTCGTTAGGCATTTTAATTGGTATTGACATACCAAAGTATTTCCAAGATTTGTTACCGCTATATCTCACAAAATTATAAGCTAGCACCTCGACAGCAAAGCCCATTTTAGTTAGGACGTCGCTAATTAAAGCTAGCGTAGCCCCAAGCCTTGCAAAGTCTTTTTCTTTATGTTTCCATGATATTGCCATATTCATTCCTATGCGAACATTAGAACGCTGTGATTTTCTCTCGGTAGTAGACCAATATTGGTCTTGCCCACCCATTAATCTAGCCATGCTTAAATCGTCCCCATCGTCTCTCACTACTCGTCTACGTTTGCATGACAACCCTTTGCCTGTAAATTTGGAGATTCTGCCATCCATATCCATTTCAGAGCGAAGTTTTTGATAAAGTCGAATAACTTTATTAGATGTTTGCCCAATCGTAAGCGCTCTATGTAGGTTTTCTCGCCCTACGACCTCACTGCCATAAGTCCACTTTTCACGACTAGAACCCTCTTCGCCTATTTTTTTCCAAAATATTTTATTTTGGTAAATGCACTTAAGCATAGTCCTCATATTAGGCATGTGGATAATAGCGTGTTTTCCTTCAAATTCATCTTTAACAATTTTCGGTTCTAGTATTTTGCTATAAAGTTCGTCCATTATTTATACTCCTTTTTTAGTTCTTTGATATTAACCTTATCAAGTTCCTCTTTTGTCCATCCTGTAGTTATAATGTCGAGTAACTTGCTGTTATTTTTTCCTGCTAGCATCCATTTTTGTCCGTCAATAAAAAGCCTAGTGCTAATAGTTCGTCTCACATGATTTTCATTACATCTTTTGCGAAGACTCCAAAGACATTCAGCCATATTTGTGAAATTTCCTGCTAGCGCTCTCTCTATGTTTTTATCATAGTTGACATAAACTTTAACAGCTTGCAATCTATCTAGCGTAGCTAAGTCAAGCTGTCCTCTCCCTGCAAAGTCGAAGTCATTGCCATCGCCCCATGTATTACTTGCTACTGCCACATGAAAGTCGTTATGTTTTCTAGCAAATGGGTTCTCTTTATCGTTTGGTGTCGCTAAAACGCCTTGATTATCTAGCACGCTATTAAATACTAGACCAGCATTTGCATCAAATCCGTCAAATTCGTCCAAACATAGAAATCTACCATCTCGGAATGCTCTTGATACTGAGCCATCAATGAATGTGCCATCAAATGTCATTCTCCCTGTCATATGAGATTCTGTAACTCCTGCGCTACCTTTAAGATATTCGTAGTTTTTATCGTCGGTAGAAAACCCCAATGCTTTAGCACATTGTTCAATCAAATGGGACTTACCAGTCCCACTCGGACCACATAACCAAACTCTTTTAAAGAGTTTTAAGCATTCTAGCACAAATGGAAACTGCTTATGTTTAAGACCTGATACATCTTCCACTTCTACATCGTCGATATAGACTTTTATAGGTCGCTGTAAAGAACTGATTTTTTTATCTACCTTGTCGGCTAGCTTATCAGTTTCGCTACCAAAAGCTTTTATTAAATCGCCCTCTACTTTTGATACTCTATCGTATATCCCATCTCCTAGCTTTTCTGCTACCTTATCGGCTAGCATATCTTCTAGCGAACCACTTTGTGGTTGTGGTGTAGCTGTCTGTGGCTGTGGTGTAGGCTGTGGTGTAGGTTTTTGTTCGGTTTTTGGTTTACTGCCATCTGTGATGAATTTAATTAATTCATCTTTGGACGTTGTTTGTATCCAAGATGTTTTTAGACCACCCTGTTTGCATTTAGCTATCGCTAATTTTTTGACCCTACTGTGAGCCATTGCTCTAAGTTCACTTTGTGAATAGTTCATGTTTATTCCTTTGCCGATTTCGGCTGTTGGTTAATTGTTTTATTATTTCTAGCATTTTCACTTACAGCTCAATGCTAGAAATAATATTAAAGGGCGACTCTCAGCATTTGCAGA
>CEQV01014641.1_pt1 | contig 11145 bp, 13 predicted proteins | sample 530971 | NCBI WGS metagenome assembly CEQV01 (sample SAMEA2621173, study PRJEB7988) | marine metagenome | biome: marine biome (ENVO:00000447); feature: deep chlorophyll maximum layer (ENVO:xxxxxxxx); material: "saline water (ENVO:00002010), including plankton (ENVO:xxxxxxxx)" | depth 100 m
CATTGCATCTCGTTTAACTACATAACGATCTAAACGAAATACTCTTATTTGATCATTAGGAGGTAAATAAAGAAGCACATTTCCTGTAACAATAAGTTGTTTTAATGCTTCAGATACAGGAACTCTAAGTCCTCTAACTTCTATTTCTTGCATTACCATACGTTCAATCTTTGCAAGACCTTCTTCTGCTTGAGACTTTTGTTCAGCTAACATAGCTTCCAGTTCAGCATTATCAACTACTAAACGAAAGAAGGGTGCGTTAGGAGGAAGTAAAGACATAAGAAGCTTAGAGCTTAAATTATTTACTCCTTCTGCTCCTATAGATTGATAAGGTGTAGTTATTTCTGAGGAACTTTCAAAACCTTCTTGAGGAAGTAAGGTAGGAATAGTAAATAAAGAAGCTTCTCTACCTCTTCGGAGATAATTATCTCTGTCAGTTAGGTATCTAGAATATTTTGATTTTACTTCTCCTTCATCTGGATATTCTGCTTCTATATTAATAGAAGTTTTTGTTTGTTTCTTTTTTTTGTAAGCCATTATTTACTGATTCTCAAGGATGATCTAGCTCTTTGTTTAGCTTTATTTACTCCTAAATCTTTTTTATCCTTTTTAATTTTTGCTCCTTTAAAAGCATCTTTTTTATCTAATTGAACTATCTCTCCTCCTGATGCAGGATTAATAAAATTACTAAGTTCTTGAGCTTTTTCTCCAATAAAATCTACTGCTCCACTAACATTTTCTGTTACTAAATTTCCATAATAAGCAGCTCCTCCTGCAAGATCTCCTAATGTTCCTCCTGATCCTGTTCCCATACTTGATACTGCTTCGGTAACAGGAGCAAGATTAGTAGTAGCTGTGGTAGCTACATTTTCTATTTCTCCAGATAATGAATCTGCACCAGTTTGTAGAGCATCTCCTACTGTATCTGTAACTGTTCCTACTGGATCTGTTATTGCATCGTCTACTTGTTCTCCTACATTACTTATTGCATCAGTTGTAGTACCAATAGGATCTGTGGCAAAATCATCTGCTTTATCTATTGTTTGAGCAATAGTTCCTCCACCTCCTCCACCTCCTCCGCATAGAGTAAGGTCACCTTCGTATTCAAAAGAGTCTGAGGATTGTTCTACCAATTTACCATCTAACCACTCATAGATTATTTTGGTATATATTTTCATAACGGAACGTAGTATTGGTAGCGGATTATAATTTCTTTGTTTACTAATTTTGCTAATTTCTTTGCTACCTGAACGAAATAGTCAAGATCAGTAAATGCAGTAATTCCTTTGCAATCGTTTTGTAATGCAAAAGTGGATATAATGGGATAACCATCTACCCATCGTTGAATTATAGTTTCTTTATCCACATCTTTAGTACGAGTTAAAGAAAATAATAATAAAGTTTTTGTTTCTGTAAACTCACAAACTTGTATATGTGTTAGTAATAAATACTCATCGTCATCATCAATCCATAAATGCATCTGATGACTAAATGGATTCATTAATCTAGAATAAATTCCTTTTAATGTTTCTTCTGTGTTGTCTTTAAAGAAAGCTAATCCTCCATCTGTAGAAACCATTGCTTCTTTAACTTGTTCCTTGTAGGTTTTCCAGTTCTCTTTTATTTTTCTTTGACTTACAAGTTTTAACATATCCTCTTTATAATTTTATGCAGCTTTTGGTTTTGTAATTCTTAGATTCATTCTTTTTTTCCTCTGTTTATTAGCTTGAAATCGAGGGTCTTCATGTTTAATACCTTTTCCTGCTAAAGCAGTAATAGGATCTAACTCAACTTTCTTAGGAGAACTACTACCTGTTGGTATACACATCGTCTAAACTCTCTTTATAAGTTGAATTAATAACATTTATAACTTCTTGTTGTCCTTGAAGGAATCTAATATATTCTATACTACAAGATTTATCAGTAGGTAATTTATTAGGGAAGGTATCTTTGAGCCAATCTATAAGATCTTCTGAAATATTGTATGCTCCAATCATTTAATCTCCTAATAATATTAACCCTTTCTTCTAGAGTAGTAATTTTGTATATACTAAAACAAAGGGTTAATTATTAGTTACTGAATTTATTAGGTAATTTCACATGCTCCCCCTGAGCAAGAAAGCTCTTGGGAAGAGGTAGTAAAATCATCCTTTTCATATTCAGAAAGTTTGGTCCAGTCTAAGGTAGGCATCTTTTTTAAGAGGGATTTATACTCTTTTTCAGAGCAGTCTTGGTAGGGTGCTTGCTTATAAATGTGGTCAGAATAAGGTAAGAATGAAACTCCTGATATAGAATCAAAGTTTCGATATACAAATGCTCCTACTTCTAGCCACTCATCTTCTTTTACTGAGATTGTTTGAGATACTTTATGCTCAGTAAAAGCTTTAGAATAAACTGAATGTAGAACTAGTTGATCTATTGCTGAAAGATCATTTCTATATACTGCATTTATAGGAGACTGCATAGGAAAAGAAAATACATATCCAGTTTCAGGTTTAACTGCATCATCTTCATAAGGAATTCCCTGATCTACCATCATCTTAGATATCGGATCTTTCTTATCTCCTCTAACAGTTCTGATATAGTACGGATTATGTCTTGTATGTATACCAGAAGCAGAGTCAACTAATTGACTTACTGTTCCACTAGGTTTAATTGCAGTAATAGCAGCTGAAGGATTAATACCTATTTCATCTGCTACTTCCTCGTTTTCTGATACTGCTGTTTCTTTAAGAGTTTCTAATTTACTAGCTAATCTTTCATGGTTATATTCATGACCATTGGTTAGTTTATTATCCATAATTCCAGTTAATGAAACACCAAGTAGTCTTTCTTCATCACAATTTGATTTCCATTTGTTAGAAATATACCTGAAATTAGTAAGGGTACTTTGCCATGTTCCTAGAATTGTAGCTAGTCTGACCTTACGTTCTATATCTTTCCAAGAATCTTCAGGTCTTATTACTGCCTCTGTTAAATTACAGAACTCTCTAGGTCTAAGAATTATTTCAGAACAAGGATTAGTACCAAACTCATACTCAGTATTTCTTCGTTTTCCTAATTTTTCTGTGTGTTTTTTAGCATTAAATGAGGAAAAAATACCACGCTCACCAGACTTAGACATATAAAGACTTCTCCATTCCTTTAAGAATGTTCCTAAGTCTGGTTTTTCATGATAGTTTGCTGAGTTATTTGCTAGATATCTTTGGGAGTTTTCATATCCAAACTCTCCACTCTTACAATTCCTGAGTTCATCATCTCCAAGATCTGAAAGAGAAAGAAGAGCACTCCTTCTAACTCCTCCTACCACAATACACTCTGCAATTTTACATACAATATCGTGACACTCTAATGCACGGAGTCTTCTACCTGTTGCTCCTTTAAATTTTTCTATAGTAAATTGAAATAAAGAAACCAATGGCTCAGGACCTGATGCTCTTCCTCCAAATGTCTTGAGTACTGATCCTGCTGGTCTGACTTCCGATACATCCCAAGTTGGAATTAAGCCTGTCCATAAAAGTGAAAGTAATTCACGGAACGCTTTAGCCCAACCAAGTTTAGAATCTCTAACTTTTATAATAGTATCAGTAGGATGTAGCTCTCCAGGAACAAAAGGAAGTTTGTGGATGTGCTGAGTTTCTACAGAAAAACCTACTCCTGTTCCATTCATAAGTACATATAAAATTTCATCAAAAGATTTTACATTATCTACTGGAGTATATGCACAATTATATCCTGCAATATTTTCTTTCTTTAAGGCGGGTCCTGCTGTCATGAGGCAACGCATGGAAGGCATTACCTCTAGATTTAGTACAGCTTCTTCCAATTCTATGTAAGTACCAATAGGTATTTCATAGGAAAAATTTTCTTTTAGATGTTCTGTAAAGAATTTGAAGTATCGAGACACAGTTTCTTCCCAAGTTTCTCTTCGTTTTTCTTCAGGTAACCATCTTGAGTAACGACTTAAATGTATATACTCCTGATATTGTGTAGGTAATTTATTCATTTTTGATCCTCTCTCTTTCAATAAGTTTTTCAATGTAGGTTCTAGCTTTTAATAAATCATTTACTCCTCCTTTATGAGGATAACGAGAAACATATTTAATTACATTACCCTCTAAGAAATCTAATTCATTTGCAATAATATATTCTAAAGGTTGAATACCAAATCCAACTTTATCATAATGTTTCGGATTAGTTACTTCCTCTTTTTCAAATCGAGAAGTATTTAATTCATCTTTTAATACAACAGGTGTATTATTTCTCGCTTGAAGTTTCTTTATATTTTCTTGATCACCTCTACCAAAATCATAATTTGTCATTTGTTCTCCATAGATTAGGTTCATGAATTATTTTATTATCTTTCCATAAGATAACTTTATTATTTTTCCTATCATACTCACACTTCCTGAGTATTCTAGCCATACGAGCATTTAGTATAGCTTCTTCTTTGGTTGATCCTGCTTCTTCAAATCTATTTACTACAGTTTCCCAAAGATCTTTTCCTTCTTTTTGAGCTTCAGTTAAAAGTTTTGTAGCTTTAACTTTACCCACATTAGGACAGCCTTTATAATTATCTACAGCATCCCCTATTAAAGTCTGGTAATAAAAATTAAAATCAGCTTCCTCAATATCTATGTAATATATTTCTTTCGTTTTTTCATTCCAATGATATCCTGGAATAGTCAAAAGATCTTTATCTTCACTAACAATTACATATTCATTATCATTTTCTGTAGTAGCAATAATTCCTATTACATCATCTGCTTCTAGGTTTGTAAATTGTCTGTATGGATATTGTTCTTTACAATATTCTAAAGCTGCTTTAAAGCAGATAGGTTTTCTACCTCCTTTTCGGTTAGCTTTATATTCAGGATTAATATGTTTCCTGAAATTTTCTTTATCAGAAAAACAAAGAATAGTTCTGTCTGCATTCATATCTTCTACCAATGAATCTACTTGATCATCTATGATATGTTTTACTGTATCTAAGTCAGACCATAATAACCATTGATCATTTCCCCAATCTACTTCTTCTTCCGCACTTCGACAAGCTTTATAAAGTAGAATGTCTGCATCTATTACTGCTACTCTAGCTGAATATTTCATATATCCTCTTATAATTGTGGTGGATTGTTATATGTCTCAAGATTAGTTAGATCGTATGCGTAATCCTCGTAATCTTTTAACATTACAGTTTGTGTTATTTCTCCCTTACCTTTTAATGCAGAGAAAGGTATAACATAAATTTTTGGAAACTTTACTGTGAATAAAAAATCAAAATCTTTTTCAGTATAACGATATTGTTCTCTTTTCTTTTGACCTTTTCTTCCTCCTTTTTCTCTTCTTAAACTTACTGAATCTTTTTTCTCTGTAGCTTTAACTTGTATTGTAGTCCATGAATCTCCATTACAAACTACAAAGTCACATCTACTACTTGGATTACAAGGTTTAAATACTTCGTAATGCCAACGATGTAATATATATTGTACTAAAGATTCTCCTGCCAAGCCGATAGTTTGATTAGCTTTACCTTGAGATTCTCTAATGTGTTTCTCCCCAATTATTCCCGATGGAGTACTCTCCTGAGAGTGGGATTCGGAGTCCAAATCCAACTCCTGTAGAGGTAATTGCCTCGACACAAATTCTACCGATTTCTTCTGCATAGTTCTCCTTTACTGTAAGTTGAACTTCATCATGGACAAAAGCTACTTGATCGTAATCTTCACCACGTTTGAAGCCTTTTTTATTAAGTAGAGAATGTAATTCTACTACCCATTGTTTACAAATAATAGCTCCTGCTGATTGTAGGAGTGTATTGAGAGCTGCGTGTTTAGATCTAACAGGAACAAGTCTACCATCTAATCCTCTTATAGTACCTTGTTCTACTGCTTTCTTTTGAACAGCTTCTCTTAGTGATTTCAATGCAGGAAGTTGAGATAAGAATTTTTTCTTTAATGAGTTCCCTTCTCGCCTTCCTTTCCCCACGATTTCACCGATCTTTTGATCTCCTGCACCATACAGAAAACCATATATGAATGTTTTCGCCTGATCCCTCGTAGATAATCCGGCAGCTTCCTGATTAACAGTATGTATGTCCTCCTCCAGAAGTTTCTTACCATATTCACCATTGTCATACTTAGCAAGATAATGCGATAAGCAACGCAACTCAAGACCAGAGACATCAACTCCCAATAGTTTCTGTCCTCTAGTCGGAATAAATAAAGCCCTGCAATCTTTCCCAAAGGGTGCATTTGTATTTGGTACTTGAGCGAGGTTTGGATGCGAATGAGATGCCCTTGAAGTCGATGCTCCCATCGTGTTGACTCTGCCATGTAATCTCCCCTCCTTTACGAGTTTAAGCCAAGCTTGATCACCTTCTGCAAGTTGACCAATGCGTTTATTAATCATTAGATATTCAGACATTAACTTAGCTTCTGGATAATCTAATTTCCTAAGAATACTCTCATCAACTTTAGGTTCACCAGTAGGAGTAAACTCTTTAGGTTTCCAACCTCTTAGTTCTTTTAGTCTCTTAGCTATGTGTTGCCTTGAGTTCGGATTAAACTCTATAATTTTTATCTTGGTATAGAGTTCATTCCTTCTAAGTCCTTCATTGATAAGCCATGTTCCAAAGACTTTTTTAAGTTCTTCAGATAGTTCATCTCTTCTCTTGGATAGTTTGGAGTATAATTTGATAGCATTTTCTTCATCAAAACTAAACCCAGTTTTTTCCTGCTGAAAACAAATGTCGGCAATACTATGTTCCAAACGTATGGATTTTTCTGATGGTAATTTTGACTTTAAATTTTTCCATAAAATATCCGTGAGTTCAACATCGTTCTTACAGTAGTCTATCATCTCTTGGGAGAGTTCCTGGAAGTCTTCTATTTCATTACCAAATTCTCCCTTGTAATGTTCAAGACGATATCCCCACGCTTCCAGAGAATGAGATCCCCATAAACGAGGTTCTAATCTACGAACTGAAGCATCTTCATTTCTGATGTCAGAATAAATTAAACGAGATAGAATAAGTGTATCAGTTACCTGATCTATAGGCACACTTAAACCATAAAATCGTTTTAATACTTCCAAGTCAAATCCTAGAATGTTATGTCCTATGATATGACTAGTTCTTAATTTATGTACTGCTTTCTTTATTTCTGAATCAGTAGTAGCTACCTCTATATGATTAGTAGATTCTACTTTCATAACCAGACAATGTACCTTAGTACATGTATCTAAAAGACCATCAGTTTCTATGTCTAAGATTATATTTTCCATATTAGAAATCCTCCTTTTCCTCCTTTTCAAATCCATAAGATTTAGCTTCTTCTTTTGAAGCAGCTTCGGTCATTCTCCCTGTTTCTTTTGAATAATGAAGAGTATCTGCAATACCAGTTTCTCCTGTCCAACGATTCTTTAATATTCTAACTGTAGTTAGATCAGAATTTTCCTCATCTTGCTGATTACGCTCACATCCAATTACAATATCTGAAAGTTGAGCGATACCATGAGATCCTCTAAGTTGATTTAATGATGTTCTTACTCCTTCTTCGTGACCTTTATCTCCTGTGGGTCTACGGAGATGAGAAACAAGAACCAAAGAACATTGGACTTCCTCAACTAAACTTCTCAGCTTAGTCATTACAAAGTCTAACATTCTACGCTCATCACCACCTTCCAAACCAGATAATATAATGGTGATATGATCAAGGATAATGTGAGTACATCCCATTCCCTTAACGAGGTATCGTACCTTGTTGAAAAGATTGGAGATTTCCATACTCCCCCAATGATCATACATAAACAAATTACCAGTTCCCAATACGTTATCAAATCCATCTTTCAACTCCTCTTTAGTGTATTCTACATTCTGTAAATGAATTGGCTTATTTAAGTACAAACCTATAAATCCAAGTGCAGTTCGTTTTGTGTTCTCCTCAAGAGCTAAGTAACCTACCTTCTGGTTACGGAGAATTAATGAGTAAGCTATTTCTCTACATAACTGACTCTTACCTATACCTGATCCTGCGGTAATGGTTACTATCTCTCCTTTACGAATGCCTTGTGTCATATTATTCAAGCCATTAAAAGGATAAGGAACGGATTCAGATTTCTGAGAAGTTGATACTAATTCCCAAGTATCTTTTCCGTCTATGATTCCGTCAGGTCTATAGGATTTTGCTCCCCATATAGCACTTATTATATCTGCTCCTCTTCCCTCCTTGATCATCTCATTAGGATCATTAAGTGGAAGAGTTGCTATCTTCACTTTTCCTGGACTAAACAACTGGACACATTCATCCACAGCTTTCTGTCCTGCTTCATCCTGATCAAACATTAGAATAACTGATTCAAAATTTTCCAAGTATTCTAAGTCATTCTGGATTGCTTTCCTAGCTCCAGCAGCTCCAGTTGCAATAGATACAACAGGCCATTTATTTCCTTGTGCCTGAGAAACAGACATTGCATCTAGTTCTCCCTCACAAATCGTAATCATCTTACCTTTTTCCCAAAGGTGCTTTCCGTATAATCCTGCTTCCTTAGTGTTACCAAGAAATAGAAAGTCCTTGTTAGGAAAACGTAACTTTTGAGCGATTACATGTCCATCTTTTTTGTAATTTGCAATCTGAACTTTCTTACCTTTGAAAGTTCCTGTTTCATATCCCCACTTGTCCACAGTAGCTTGATTGATACCACGCTTTTTAAGTGGAAGACGTTCTCCTTTTACTAAATCCATTGAATAATTCTCCTCTTGTTTAGTGTTATTTTCGTTATCTCCTTTCTGTCTGTAACCGCATCCTGGAGTAAAACACCAACCATGCCCATCATCGTAGATTGCTAGGTTATCTGCTGAACCACATCTAGGACATGGAGCATGGGAGATGCAAGTAGATTCTTGTTCTCCCATAATTCCCCTTTAATTAGAAAACTGGTTACACGATGCTAATAAGTGATGGCAAAAAATGCCTTATATTATTAGTTTCCCCTCTACACCTACCTCACCAGTTTTATTTTTCATGAATCCAAGAGTTAGGAACTATTGATTCGGCATATAGAAAATCATACTTCTCACACCACTCTTTACAAGTGAACCTTCCTCCTTGAACTTTTTTACTTAGTTTTTGAAATACAAATCTAATGTCTAATTCGGGATGTTGTTGCTTTATAAGTCTGTGTTTTCTCTGATCTTCAGCTTTAAACCATCCCTTGACTTCTATTAAGATACCATTCGGAAGCAGAAAGTCTGGAGTATATCGTTTTGGAACTCCATACTCTATTTTGTGAGGTTCAAAGATATACTTGACTCTCTGCTTTTCCAGTTGATCTGCAACCAGACCCTCTAAATCAGACCTATAACGATTAAAAGTCTTCTTCATCGTCAGAAGTAGATTCATCTTCGCTGGTTACAAAAGGATTCTCAGAAGGTTCTTCCGATATAAAACCTTCTTCCTTAGCGAATCCTGAAGTATCAGAACCTTCGTATTCAACCAGATCAATAACCTGAACTGCATTGAAATACATGGTAACTCCTGACTTCCCATTTACAGTATAGGGAATAGGAGAATAAGATACTTTGACTGTTGATCCCCAACCAATATCAACATTACAGGGCTTCATCTGAGAATCAACTACCATGATCTTAACATCACGAGACTCTCCATTTTTCCCTCTGATACTAGCTTTCTGCTTGAACTTGAAGATGATATCATCTCCATCTTCCTTGTAGGGAATATACTCAGAAGGCTTTTTTCCTGAAGACTTAACTTCCTCAGCAATCCAGTTATCAATCTGAGCCATCCAATCCTTTGCTTGCTTTGACTTAGCAGGAAGCAAAAGATTAATCTGATACACATCATAATCAGGATGTGGTCTTTTTACATTTACCCATTTACATTTTGCTTTGGGCGAAACCATTTTAGTTACTGCCATATTGTTCTCCTTATTATATATTATATATTATACAGTATATTGATACGATTTAAATTGATTTATTATTTCCATTTGAATAGGATCTAATCCATCATCTTCATATTCTTCTTCTATATCCTCCTTTTTAAAAAATAGGTTAATAAGATATTCTGGATCTATTCCAGAATTAGTAAGTTCAATATAAATATCTACAGGTAAAGGTTCTCCTGATTTTAATATTTCTATTGCTTGATATTCTATATCTTTCATATTTTCCTTTCTTATATCTAGAGTAGGTAAAAAGAATTATTAACAGAAAAAATAAGGTGATCTTAACACCTCATGAATATTTAAATTTCCCATCTTAGGAGGTTCAGGAACTTCATCCAATACTTCCAAAGCAGCTTTATAAAAGTCATCCAAGACATCATTGTTCTTATAAATGTCTACGAATGCTTCTCTTAGAAGCTTTGCCATCTTAGGAGTATTTTTTGCATGAGTTCCATAACTGTCATGGATCATTGCATAACTACTTATTTCCTCCTTATTACATAGATGCACAGTTAGGGTTAGTGCTGAGGCATCCAGAGAATGTACAAAGTTAGGTGCTGATCCATTTACTGACCTGAGTACATCTATCTTTTTACCATCCTCTTCATAAATTACAGGCTTCAGGAGCTTACCATCAATGGTAGTGTTTATCTGTCTCCATTTAAAAGCCTTGTAATGTTGGTAGATATAAAGTCCAGTTGGAGTTTTCCAAATTACAGGATAACCTTTTTTGGAAAGCTCAGAACTTACATCTCTTATCCAAGTCATAGCTTCTCTTGCAGAAACTACAACTTCTCCTATGGCATCCCAAACTAAGGTAGTAATCCAGTTTATGTACTTAGATAGAGATTCATTCTCAGGGATTCTGAGTTTTTCTCCTTTCCTGAATTGATCTTCTACATATTCTTCAACATAAACCATTGCACTAAACCTAGTTCCACCATAAGGAACAACCATTACTGGTCTTTTTGTCATCTTACGATTTATAAGACCAGATTCAAGCCATACTTTTGCTATGGGATCATCCAAAGAAGCTAGTTTTTTGGTTTCCCGAAATACTACATCTGCAACTTCCTGGTAAATGTCCTGTGGAGATGATTCTTTTGTTAAGTTTGTTGCTTTACCTCCGATAGGACATCTCAACATAGCTGAATAATGCTGTAAACCATTGTTAGAGCC
>CEQV01005632.1_pt1 | contig 11118 bp, 2 predicted proteins | sample 530971 | NCBI WGS metagenome assembly CEQV01 (sample SAMEA2621173, study PRJEB7988) | marine metagenome | biome: marine biome (ENVO:00000447); feature: deep chlorophyll maximum layer (ENVO:xxxxxxxx); material: "saline water (ENVO:00002010), including plankton (ENVO:xxxxxxxx)" | depth 100 m
AACTATTTTTTTCGTTAAATAACTAGTATCCATTACTATATTAGTACCAGATCCAACAGCACCGTCTACAGTATCTGTTATACTATCACCCCTCTTTGGCGCTATAGCACTTAATGTTAAAGTAACGGCTTGTTGTTGTGTAATAGTTTTTTTAATTAACTTAGAGTTAGAACCACTAGAAGTGTTTTCGTCTATAGAGTTATCAGTTTTTCTACGTTCAACATAACCAACGTGTCTAGTTTTTATATCTTTACTATCTTCTGCAAATAATAAAATTGTATATACATGAGTTTTTGATGCTATATTCGAAAAATTAATTGCACCAGTATACGTGTAACCCTTTATAACACTTGTACCTAATCTAGATTTAGTAGAAGACCACGTATTTGTATTAAAATTATAATAATTACCATCAGCATCGTAAACCTCCATGCTAAACATTGCTCCATTGTCTCCAATAATTTCAAACTGCCTTATTTCTCCGTTAGGTGGTAAATCATCAATATTTATTTCAAACCTTTTAATTGTTTTGGTTGGAGTTAATTGTTTTGTTTTTTGTTCTTCTAAGTATTCAATAGTTTCATTTTTTAACAATGTACCCGTATCTGTATATGAATACCCTTCTAAACCAGGTTTAATTGTTTCAGCACATCCGCAGTCACTTTGCATTGTGTTAGCGAAATTTATTTCTGCATTAAGGACCTTATAATTAGTTGAATTTGGATCTAATTTATTAAGTCTATTTGTCCATGTATCTACAGTACGTTTCCACCATCCACAACCATCGCTTAAGTATTTGTTCCACATTCTTTTTAGAAATGTGTTTAATTGATTTTCGTTCTTATTATCAATATATGTTTGATATATAGTAGAACGGGAAATATTAACCATATGTTCGGCTGTACATGCTAATGTATTTATAGCTGGTTTAAAATTTCTCAAATCTATACCGTGAAGTATATTTTTATTCTGTTTAACATTGTTATAAACTGGCTTAGTAAGAACTTTTTTTTGCTCTTCGTCATATTTAGTTTTTACTGGTTGTGTATACTTTTTATATGCCATAATATATGTTATTTACTATTTTCACTTACCTCAGAACCAACAGAAAATAATTCTGCAGGTTTAGTTGAATTATTCACAAAGTCCATTTCCATATAATAACCCTCTAAACTTGAGGTATTAACTTCGGGATTTTTAGAAAACATTATATAATCATTTGGACTAGGTAAAGTGGGGCCACCACTACCCTCATACTGCACATCTATGTAATCAGGCCCAATACTAAATACTAATCCAAACAAAATAATAGTACCATTACTTCTGTCAAAAGTACTTCCACTACCAGCGGGAAGAACCGGAGTGTAATATACACGATCCCCAACTTGAATAGATTTGTTTTGAGAACCAATATTTCCACTAAAATTTAATCGATAAAGACCTAATGCCATATTATTTATATATTTTTATTATTACCATTTTAATCCATCTAAATTTATTGCGTCAGGACCCTCGTTAATTTTTATTTCTTCTCCGTTTTGACACATTTTATATATTCCCCATTGTACTGTTGTACCCGCGCCAGTTCCCTGAGCATCGTATCTTGTTGGGAAGAATCCAGCGCCAAAATATTGAGCTGGCCAAGTCACGGCAGCACTCTGATGATGGTTTAAATTATAACTTCCATCAGGAGCGTACACAAAGTGAGTTGGACCAGCATTTATCCAGTTGTAACCACGAAGTCTAATACCCGCAATACCATTATATCCGAGCTGATAATTATTAGTGGATGCGTTTGGCCCATATACCTCATTAACAGGGATTACATCCGTATTGTTAAATGTTGTAGGTCTTGGATTAGTGCCAGGGCCCCATGTCTCCCCTAAGTTCCATTCAAATTTATGATACGCTCCTTCAAAATCTAGTCCAGTCGCCGCGCTTTTTTGCGGGCCAGTGGTAGATGTACATCCAACTGGATCAAAATTAAACGGAATTTCACTAGCAGGATATAGCAAAGCGTGCGATGAACCTGTTCCTGAATTTGCTAAACTTGGATCTGGCAATAGAGTATCTTTATCATAACAAGCCGCGGTACAAAGATTACCATTTGTATCATGATGATTTTGACAAGTTTCTCTATAAGGTCTACAATTATTAGCATCATGACACATAACAGCCATTTGATAATTATTCCACCACAGGTTTTGGGCACTATTTAGACTTGGTACCGAATCGTCGCTAGTATTCCAAAATCCTGCATCGTAGTTACCTGCATAATTCCAGTCATTATTATAACCTTTAGGAAGAAAGTTACCGGTATTTAATCCCATCAAATAACCCGGTCCACTTCCACCAATATTAACAGCTGTTGTACTAGGCGCGGCTGTACCTGCCATATCCATAGGATAACCATATAGTTGACTAGCAAAAGCAGGTCCAGCAAACGCTTCGCAAGCATCAGCACCAGTTGGTTGTTGGTCAGGCCAATCATAACCTATATCACATCCTGGCGCAGAACAACCAGCAAACGTGCAGAGATAAGTAGATTCAACGTGGTTGTTTACTTTTGGATCATGATTTTCAGCTAAAAAACCGATATTACCACCAGTACCATCTATACATTCGTCAACATAAGTAGTTCCGCCATCATAAGTCACTGAAGTAACAGCTGTTCCACTGCTAGTATATGTCTGTGTTAAATGATCATATACCGCGTCAGAACAATGATTATTAACGTCAGGATTTATACCAACTGTCGTATAATTACAGCCATCATACTCACACCAATGTACTCCAATTTGTTCCTTTATATCATATGTACAACCAGAACAATAATTTACAGCTGTGGAATCTGTACAACCATAATATCCCTCTTGTCCCTGTATCCCATTAAATTCCAAGAAATTCATGTTTGAATCCATGAAACTACAACAATTATCTGGTAAATTAGCAAACGGTCCATCTCCCAAACGCCACATACCCGCGTGTGCTTGCCAATTACCTGGATAACCAGGATGGGTTTCTGCTATCGCTTGAATACTACACCAGTGATGCGCCTCACCTGTATAAGTGTCACTTCCATTAGTACAAGGAACCGCGGCACCTTGATAAAAACCATCTGCTTCACCAGTATCAGAAGTTGATATTGTACAACCATCATAGAAACAAACACTATTATCAGCAACTGTACAAGTATCACAATAATTAACTGCTAACGCATCTCGACACCCAGTAGTAGGACCTGATTCTGTTGTTAAACCCATTAATTCTGTAGGATTAAAGTTTTCAGTTACAACAGTCGCGGCACCTCCAGGATGGCACGTTATTTCGTATTTAAAATCATAATCCGTGTCTGGTGTTAAACCAACTACATCATGAGCCATAGTATAAACCGTGTTACCTAAATTATCAGTTCCATGAGTAGCATCTACATATCCCAACGCGTTGAAAGATGAAGAATTTTGTATCCAAACACCAGCACCACTCCCAGTGTCAGACGTTCTATAATATGATCTAAACCAGTAATCCTCACCCTCAAATGCTGGCCAAGTAGTTGTAGCTGCATCATAATTTGAATTGTGTACCCGTGGATCATATACAAAACCTGGTGTAGTTATAGTTGATACATCAAAACTAATTTGTATTTGTGAACCTGTAGGATTATACTCCCACGCGTAATAAGTACCATCAGAATAAGAAGTGCTAGTTGCCCAATTGCTAAAAACTGTAGAAAGATTATCTCCTGGACAATATATACATCCTTCTTGATACGGGGTTGCGTCAGGGTATAAAGCGCCGTCATTATTGATAACGTTACTTGCGGGATCACCACAATACAAACAAGTAGCATTATCAACTATTGTAGTATTTGGATCATAATTTACAGCTAAAAGATCAAAACATCCTGTGTATTCACAACTACCATCATCTTGAGTCGCGCATGGTGGAAATGGATTTACCATGTGTTTAAGAGGGTTAAAACTATTATCAAGATTCCACCATTGATGTGTAAATGGTATTTGATTACCATTTATGTCCATGGCGTAAGATATATCCGGCCAAGTTGGTAAAACCCCACCTTGACCATCATCTGTATTAGGTGGATTGTTACCAAATATTCCAGGATCATTAGTTAATCCTCCAGTATTTATAATACTAGTAGTAGGTATAATAGATTGATAAGGTATTGTAGGGTCACAACCATCTACATATTGTTGCCAATTAGCATCCACCCAAGGTTCTGAAGTACAATAACCTGTTTCTACCATTCTAGGTATTAAAACACCAACTCCATTCTGGGGTGGATTTTGACCATTGTCTCCAAATATTGTTGGAGCAAAACTCCAATTTGGACAACCGTAATTTGTACCAATAAATGGACTACCTGGTAAAGTACCATATGGATGATAAATATAACTAGGGTCGCCAATTAAAGCTAGAAGATCTCCATGTGGAGCGCCAGTATAGTTTGTTAAATCATCCCAACCATCACCCTCAGCTATTTGACCAGGATTTGCTGTAACATAGTTATCAGCAGTAGGAGCTATACATCCTGAGTAAACACAAGAACTATCTTCAGTGTTTGCTGTAGAATCATAATTATCTGCATTCGGATCCATACATCCATACACAAATGGAATACAAGTGTCAGGCGTATTTGCTAATGGATCGTAATTAAACATTGTACTATCCATACAACCAAGAAACGTATAAGTACAACATTCATTATAACTTGCAAAACCATAACCCGTGTAAGGTTCGTAAGCCACAGGGCCACACGCAATATTAGCATTTGCATCTTGATTGTTTGCTGCAACACCTGGATATGGACTCATGTCATTTGGTAAAACTTCAGTACCAGTAGATAACACTTCTAACGATACCACACCATCATCAGTACATCCAGGATATAAACAACTACCATCGTCAGTGTTAGCTGAGGCACCATAGTTGTATGCTAGAGGATCTGTACAACCTAGTATAGTACCAACACAAGGATCACTCGAATCCGTTTCAGAAGTTTCATTTATCGTTGCGCCTGCGTCATAATTAAACGCAGCCGGATCCATACATCCATAAACGTATTGCACTACAGAACCACCAGCAACTCTACCTAAACCTTGTATATTTGAATTACCAGCATCTAAATTAGCTTGCCAGTTGCCGTTGCCAAAATAATCTTCATAATTTTCTCCTTTTATATAATTGAAATATTTTCCTTCTTTTTCAATAAATTCGTTTAAAGTACCACGGTGTAAGTTTGTTTTTATATTGCTAACAAACCACCCGTTTCTAGGTTGGTCATTGTAATGTAAAAAATCATGCCATCCACCAGCATATGGAGAGGCTATGCTATTTCCAAATAAATCATTGACGGTTTGTACCCCCGCCTCTATTTGTGCTATTTGAGATTCTGAACCTTCGTAGTTAATTGTTTTAAATGATTTAACGCTTCCTGGAAAATCATTTAAAATTACTTTTACATGAGAAGGTGTAAAATTACCATAAAATGTATTTGATTCAGGTAAAAAAGCACTTATAGCTACTACAGTACCACTAGGCGCGGTATCACCAGGGATATGATGCATGTATAATTTACCATTTTTAAAAGTAAAATATTCATTATTACTACTTATACCATACTCCATATTTACAAAAGACTTAAAACTTACCCAACCTTTTACATCTTCTCTAAATGTAACTACATCTACTTGAGTAGAAGGAGTGCTTTGACTTATTTTAACATTATATTCGTTTTTCTTATTATCATAACTTCCAATTATTGGTGCATTGCTAAGTCTTAATTTTTCCCTAAACCAAGTTTTCATCCCATGGTCAGATATAGCGGTTAATCCATCTTTAGATAATCTAATTATAGAGCCTCTAACTTTATCTGCAAAGTAAGCTCTATAAGATTCTGACGCAAAAGATTCTGGGTTGTTTGATATACCGTATTCACCTACAAATGGCACTGATTGCCCTAACACATTGTTTGTAGCTACTAAATTTGGATTACCATCAGCATTGTATAAAGCGTCTTTATTTGCTAATATTTTTAAAATTTTATCTTCACACAAAGTTATTAAATCAGTGTCTCTTGAATGTAATTTTTGAATACTACCATATATTGGATTTATATCTTTGGTTATTTTTTCTGCTTGTATAAACTGGTTTAAATTGTTTACGCCTGTTATAGAATTATATATACCAGAGTATATTAATCCACTACTACGATGTTCTTGTGATATTTCATCTTCAAAGATAGTAGACACTTTAACACCGTTTGTTACAAATGGTAAATTAAAGTTATCTCTAATTCTATTTGATTCAACGCCGTTTAAAAAAGAATAACAATTACTCCAATTCAATATATAATTTGTAGGTGTATTTGTACTTAATGCAACTAAATATTCCCAATTAGTTGAACTTCCAGGATTACCATCACCATCAGAAGTATCATCACCCCAAGTTGAAGTTACATCGAACGCTACCCATACCTCAAAACTCACTCCATTTGGTTTAGTTATTTTTAATTTAGAATTAGCACTTGGAAAGCCATTTAAACCACTAGTTTGATCAGATAATTCTATAACTAAATATTCTCGCTGAAGAGTATCATCAAAATATGTATAATCTATAGAAACAACTTCTACTTCAGAATTTAATGTTCCAATACCATTTATTAATTCAACTTTAGAACCTATTGGTATTGTTGTTGGCGCGGTTTGTGGAGTTAAACTCCAAGGGTTGTAACCACTAATTTCGTAATAAATATCTAAACCTGATTCTTTTTTTGGTTCAGTTTCCCATATAGCTGGATTATCTGGTAAATCTTCAGAAAAATCAGCGACTTCTACAAACTGCATGCTATAACCAACCGCTCTTAATAAATCAGCAGATTCATCATTTGATTTGTGTAAACTAACTCTATTAGCTGAATTAGGGCTATAACCATTGCATTTTGCTTGCTCAAATCTTACTAATTGACCGTCGGTAGGTGTTATACAGTGAGTTTCATCAAGCGCATTAACATAACCACATAATACAACTTTAGTATAAGTTGCTTGTTTATCTACACTTTTTACCTGAAGAACTGGTGTGGTGTCATCTATTGTTGCGAACGTTAAAACACTACCACCATTATTGTATTGTGTAACAATCATTCCAGGTTTTATAGTTACATTTTGTTGAAGGGTGTTATTACAAGTGGCTGCGTTTGATTCTAAATAAATACAATAATCTTCTAAGGTTCCTGCTGCCCCGTTATCCGCCGTGAAAGTATTAGGTCCTATCTCCGCGTTTATATCTAATTGATAACCACCACTTATAGGTCCAAATGTATCATCATAAGGAATCCAACCAGCTTCTGGTGTCATACGTATTTCCCAGTTTTTTCTTTTATTTATAGATAAAGAAAACATATCTGGATCACCTACAGTTCTTACTCTTTCATAATTAGCTGATCCCCATTCTGTTTTTTCAGTAATAGTATAAATTCTTTTTTCAGGATCATCTTCCCATCTAAACTGTCTCCCAACATTGTAGTTTTGAACCCAATTTACAGTTGCTTGATCATTGTATTGTGAATTTGCGTTTTGCTCATGGCCAATATTCCAAAATTCCCATTGGTCATCTCTACCCCAAAAGTTATTTGTTGAATTTCCAGTACCAGACCAAGGATTTGCTTGATTTGATGGGGCTATAGGACCAAGTGCAAGTTGCATTCTCCACGAGCTACTCCATGTCGTAATACCGTGCCCAGTGCCCGACAAAGTAGAATCTATGTCCCAAATCAAACCACCTCCACTTTGTTTTCCATCATATGGACCACCATCTATAGCCCAAACTTCATTCGGAATATGTCGAGTAAAATCCCATGGACCAGGATTCGTAGAGCCCCCATGTCCAGTTGCGCTAACTGAAAGATTTCCAATTAATTGATAATAAAACCACTCCACTTGGTTTGTTTGCGAGGGAACTAGATATTGACTTTCGCGCATTGTCTGCCTAAGAGCTTCCTTCCACCAACCTGGATATTTCATGTTTGGCCACATTTTAAACGGTGCGTTTGGATCAAAACCATCTGGCCCACAACCCTCGTGATCTACACCAACTCCTTGAGGCCAAGGGGCATGTTCAAAACCAAAACGTCCAATAGGATAAGTATTAGCGTCATCACAGGCGTTACCACTAACCATAGTTTGACTTGCACCAAACCAACAATAATCAGCATCTTTTTTATTATAGTTTCTATAATAAGGAGCCCATTTACCAAAACCACTTCGGTAACTATCTGTTCCAAAATCAAGTCCCGTTTGATCTTCATCATGTAAATCATCGTGATTAGAAAATAAAGCATATTGTGTTCTTTGATCAATAACTCTATATTGTTGGAGCCCTTCAATTGTATCGGATTCAAAACTTCTTTTAAAAACATCATCACTAAATATTTTTACAAAAAATCTACCATCATATTTGGCTTTATTTTCAACTTTATAATGATAAAATCTAATGATAGCATTATCAGCTATACCGGTTACATTTAAACCGGTTGGATCATCTGCAATAAAATCTACGTCATGACCAAGTGGCTCATTTAATATTATGTGATAATCTTCAGGGGTTCCAGTTTTGGTTATTTCTGAAACTCTATATCTTTTAGATTCTTGCCCTGATCCAACAATGGCAAATTCTACCCACAATTCTCCATCTTTTAAGTCATGTAACCATGAACCACTACTATTCCAAAAACCTTGGTCATAATTTAGAGTTAAAGTTTGTGATCCAAAAACAGGGTTGTTAAGTAAACCTGAATAAAAAACATCATTTGTTCCCGCCACATGAGTAGCGCTTACCACAAGCCTTTTGTCTATTTTTATAAAATCTGGGGCTTCGTTTTCTATAGCTAATATTTTATACCTAGCAGGTTCTGCAATTAACTCATTTGATTCTTGTGCTTTTTTTAATATTAAAAATGTATCTATATCAACCTTGTTTCTGTCTGAAGAAGGAAATGATATCCATCTATTACCATCTCCAGCGTCATACCAACGGTCCATAGCCATATTGTAATATTCTCCAGAAGTTTCTTTAATAAAAAATTTATAATATAATAGATCGCTATCAGTGAGAGGTTCGTTATTAGTTTCTAAAGTAACTTTTAAGCGATTTGCTGTAGCGGCTTTATCTTTTTCTAATTTAAACGTAGAGGCTGTATTTGTTAATATAGGTGTTTCTCTACCATATCTATCTACAAATAAAACGCCAAGTTGGTATTCTCTTAACGATTTTATAGATCTAACAGCTGATACAACTGATGGTTGTGGAAGATTTACAATAGATATAGATATATTTGGTTTATAGGCTTTTACTACTGGTGCGCCTTCCCAAGTATTTACCTTAACGTCATGCCCCTGCGTGTAATTACCATAAACAATTCTATTACCAGTAATCTCTTGCGCTAAGGCATTAAGAGGCACGTTGTCCCAAGGTCTTAAAGATTGGTTTTCAGGTAAAATTTTATTTATAGTCTCGTCTTTTACTTCGTAATAATTTAAATCCCAGTGATTAAAATCATTACCATCAATAGTAATATGTTTTTTATCATCTCTTTTGATAGTATCAACCACGTAAACAGCTGTGCTACCCTCTTCTTTATATAAAATATCAATTTCCTTAACGTCTAAGGGCATGTCTTCAGTTATTAAATCTTTAATCACACATGAAGACAATTTATTTGTCATACCTATATTATATCCTTTTTTCGGATGGTAATCAAAAGATCCCGCAACAAAAGCAACTTCACTCCAAGGGCCAAACGCGGAATATTCATTGTCTTCGTATTTATATCTACAAGAAAATCTAGGAAATTTAAATTCAAATAATTTTTCTGATTCATCAAATAGATCTACGGCATATTTAAGCTGACTGTCTAATTCTGCCACAGGTGGTGTTCCGTTTATATTTGTGATTTCAATTTCAACTATTATTTTACCAGCTCTATCAGTGCTATTCCATACGCTTGAATCGCTTATTAAAGTTGGATTATCAGAATTAAACCATCCTGTTAATACACCTTTAATTCTATAATCTGTTATTGGTAAAGGTGGAACATTTCCACTAGCTGAATACTCTTTTAAAACAACTTTTTGCCCTTTAAACGGTTTGTTGTTATTAGTAGTTAGAGATCCACCTCCTCCAACGATATTTGGCACCCATTCTAATTCAAAATCTTGATTTCCAAATACATCTTCTAATAGTTGTATTCTCACCTTATCGCCAACTGTTATATTAGAAAAATTATTAGGATCATAAGCTCCAGCGCTAGAGCCACCTGGTTTAACCCAAATAATATCGTCTGATAATTGAGAAGGGTCATCAGATATTACAGCTACAGCTGTATACGAAAGATCTACACCTGAACCCAGTGCTACTTGATTTTCTATACGGAAAGTTTTTAAATCTAAAGTTGGAGAATTTGATGGTGATTTTTTTATAACAGTAATATGTTCTTCTTTTATATCAACACTTCCATCAGGTGTAGAAAATTGAGTATGAACTGTCCCGTTTGGGTTTGTGTTAGATATACTACGTGTTATATTTATTTTTCTTGGTTCATTTACACCGTCTGTCCAAAAAAGTAAATCATCTATAATGTTTATACCCGTTATAATTTTATCTGGAAATTTTAATGTATCTAAATTTTGATCTACAAAAACCCATTCGCATTGCAACGTATCATTGTTACGTCGAATAATACCATCTGCTGTGTTAGCTTTTATAAACCAATATAATGTGTTGCTTTTTTCATCAGAAATAGCTCCAATACATTTCGCACCAGTGGGTAAAGTAAGAGAATGCCAACTACCATCATACACATGGTATGTTGCGTCTATATTACCTAATAAATTAGTAATACTACCCGCGTCTCCCCCGTGGGTATCATAATGTGCGGTAATACCAGGTTTGTCACTTGTAGAAACCTGTATGTTCATTGCGTCTCTATATTCACCTTTAGGAATAAGTCTTTCATCAAGATCTTTATTCATTCTACCCCTGGTAAAATTATGTTTGATTTCTGGCATTTAATTAATGTTTAATTTGTTTTGATTTACCTCT
>CEQV01037290.1_pt1 | contig 11117 bp, 11 predicted proteins | sample 530971 | NCBI WGS metagenome assembly CEQV01 (sample SAMEA2621173, study PRJEB7988) | marine metagenome | biome: marine biome (ENVO:00000447); feature: deep chlorophyll maximum layer (ENVO:xxxxxxxx); material: "saline water (ENVO:00002010), including plankton (ENVO:xxxxxxxx)" | depth 100 m
GAGGGCTTGAGGACAGAGGCTAGACAAATGGAATTGTTGGCGCAAGGAAAATCTAAAACGAAATACTCAAAACATTTAGAAGGAAAGGCGGTGGATTTAGCTCCCTACCCAATTGATTGGGAAGACAGAGATAGATTTCATTATATGGGTGGAATGATTAGAGGAATAGCTAAACAATTAAATGTTTCTGTTCGTTGGGGCGGCGACTGGGATGGTGATGGCGAAGTAAAAGATAATGGTTTTGATGATTTAGTTCATGTGGAGATTAGAGGGTAATGAATCCATTAGAAACTGTTACTGAATCACCTTTAAATATTAGTCTTCTGCAATTAATAATTCCAGAAATAAAAGATGCTATAAGAAAAGTTGCTCCTTATGGTAAAGGATATAAACTTCCTTTTTATGGCAAAATGAAAGCTAAAAAAGATTATGAAAATTTATTAGATGCTGTTGACGATGAAAGACTTCAATTAAAAATAGGCGATACTGATGTTTTTGATTTTAGAGAACATTTTGCAGCTGGTAAATATGAACAAAAAAAATGGCATGAGGGAATAAAATATGACGATATTATTGGAAATGTTAAAGAAGCATATACAGGCAAGAATGTAATTAAAGTTAGACCAATAGAATGGTTTGAAGACAGATATGGAAAAAAAGAAGGAAAAGCAAAACAAATGCAGACAATATTTCATGAATTATTACATGGAATTGGACAACATTACGGAGAAGGTAGGAATGTTCGTAGCGAAAGATTATTATCAAGTCTTTTATTTCCAGAAAGCACAGGAAGTTATAATAGACAAGCAAAAAATTTATATGAAAAATATTTAGAAGGTAACTAATGGCTAGAGGTAATAAGAAAATAGTAGACCAAACACACGACTTATATAGAAAAGCAAATAGCACTTCTAGGAGAAAATGGGAAAATACATCACAACAATCATATGAATTTTTCTTAGGAGAGCAACTTACAGAAGACGAACAAGATGAACTAAGAAGTGCTGGTATGCCAAATTTTACAGTTAATAGGATTACTCCTGTTATTGAAATGATGAAATTTTTTGCAACTGCAAATACTCCTAGATGGCAGGCTGTCGGAGCTGAAGGAAGTGATTCTGATGTAGCTGCTGTGCATTCTGATATTGCAGACTATTGTTGGTATAACTCAAATGGTGATAGTATTTATGCTCAAGTAATTCAAGATTCTCTTGTAAAAGGCGTTGGATATATACAAGTAGATGTAGACCCTAACCAAGATAGAGGATTAGGGGAAGTTGTTTTTAAAAGAGTAGAACCTTTCGATGTTTATCCAGACCCGACTTCCAGAGATTTTTTATTTAGAGATGCATCATATGTAATGATAAGAAAAGACTTGCCAAAGTCTCAAATAGAGAAATTGTTTCCTAGTAAAAAACGACAAATAAATAGTGCAAATAGTGATTCTGCTGGACAAAATAATTATTCAAATAGAGATGCATTAGAAACAGATTTAATATTTCCTGCTGATTCTGCTGGTGATTCTTATGATTCTACTGGCGAAGAAAGTCCTATAGTAGATTATTATGAATGTTATAGTAAAGAAAAAATATCATTCATGAATGTATTTATTAATATGCCTCCAGGCCCTGATGAAATGGAAGAGCTAAAAAAAGAAGTTGAAATAAACTTAAAAGATTATGAAGCAGAAATGATGGTTCAAATAGAAGAAAAGGCTTTACAATTAGCTGAGTCTGTTCAAAAAGGAGAAATAATTGAAGAAAGAGCTCAACTTGAAATAGAAAGAGCAAGAAGAGAAGCATTTGCTGGAATTGAACAACAAAAAATGATTGTTCTAAATAAATTAAAAGAAAAAGAATCTAAGATTGAAAATCGTGTTATGTTAAAAGAAGAATACGATATACTTATGGAAGATAAGCAAATAGCTGATACTATTGTTGATGCAATTGATTTTTACGAAGATAGAATTAGATTAACAATTGTTGTCGGAGATAAGTTATTATATAATCAAGTTCTTCCAATAAAAGATTACCCAATAATTCCTTTTGTTTACCAGTATACTGGAACTCCATTTCCTGTTAGTGCAGTAAGTCCACTAGTTGGAAAACAACAAGAATTAAATAAAGCTCATCAAATTCTTATACATAATGCTAATTTAGCATCTAATTTAAGATGGATGTATGAAGAAGGTTCTGTACCCGAAGATGAATGGGAAAAATACTCATCTGCTCCCGGTGCTTTATTAAAATATAGACAAGGATTTACTCCCCCTACTCCAGTCCAACCCCTTCCACTAAATCAAGCATTTTATGGAATTACCCAAAACGCAAGACAGGATATGGAATATGTAGCGGGAGTATATTCTTCAATGCAAGGAGATACAGGTTCCGGGCCTGAAACTTATCGTGGATTGCTACAAATGGATGAATATGGAACTAGAAGAATAAAACAATGGATGCAAAATGTTATAGAACCTGCATTAGAACATCTAGGAATGATATTTAAAGATTGGGCTCAGGATACATATTTAGCTCATAAAGTATTTAGAATAGTACAACCAAATAATATAAATGAAGAAAAGGTTGTAGAAATAAATGTTCCTATATTTAATGATTTTGGTGATTCTATAAATAAATGGAATGATTATGCAACTGCACAATTTGATGTAAGAATTATCGGTGGTTCTACATTACCATTAAATAGATGGGCCTTATTAGAAGAATATTTTAAGTGGTATCAATCTGGATTAATTGATGATATTGCTATGTTACAAGAAACAGATGTAAGAAATAAAGAAGCTATAATTAAACGTAAATCGGTATATATGCAATTAAGAAATAAATTAGAAGAAATGGAATCACTTGTAAAAGACAGAAATGGAACTATAGAAACATTAGAAAGACAATTAGTACAATCTGGTATAAAACAAAAAGTACAAGATGCTGATATGTCAATACAAAAAGATGTTCTTGAGAGCGAAGCTGCTCAATCATCTTATAGAGATAAGTTAAAAAATGAAACAAATACAAAAATGAAAGAACTAGGAATGGCAATAGGAGCAAGACAAAGAGAAATTGAGTCTTCAAAACCTGATGCTAAAGAATAGTTGATTTTGTTATTGCTACTAAATTAAATTAAGGAGAAATTATGGCTGACAATAATACAGATAACCTAGCTATGCTTGAAGATAATAGTATAGATAGTCCTGATAATAGCTCGCCAAAAGCGGCTGACGATTTTTTTGAAGCTCTTGACCGTAAGGTAAATGAAGGGATACTGGAGCAAGAAGATGAACCAGCAGAAATGCAAAGTGAAAAAGTGGAGGAAACCTCAGAAATGAGCCCAGAAACTAATTCGCAAGAGCATAATTGGGAAAAGAGATATAGTGATTCTAGTGCAGAAGCTCAACGACTTAACTCTCGTTTAGGCGAATTAGAACCCTATGTACCTGTTCTCGATGCAATGAGAAAAGACCCCAACTTAGTTTCTCATGTGAAAAACTATTTTGAGGGTGGTGGTTCAACCCCTAAATCAGTAACAGAAAGACTTGGTTTGAATGACGATTTTATATTTGACGCTGACGAAGCTGTCACAGACAGCAATTCTGATTCAGCAAAAGTTCTTCAAACTACAATAGATGGTGTTGTACAACAACGTCTTGGTAAGTTTGCACAAGAGCAAGAAAGTCAGGTTAATCGCGTGACGGCTGAAAAAGAGTTTAAAGCAAAGTATGATATGAATGATGAACAGTGGAAAGAATTTATTAGTTTCGCTAATTCTCGTTCATTGTCTTTAGATGATATATACTACTTAAAAAATCGTGAAAACCGTGATAAAAATGTAGCTGATTCTGCAAGGAAAGATATGACCGAGCAGATGAAGCGAGTTAGACAGAAACCACAAAGTGCATCTGCAGTTGGTGGAGCAAGTAGGTCTGATAATGTATCACAAGACGACCAAGTATTCAACAGTATTTTAGGATTGGACTCTGAACTAGAATCAATGTTTGGCTAATGCCAATCATTTAACTAAACTAAGGAGTTTATTATGGCTTCAGACGTATTAGGTATAAGTACCTATTCTGACGTAGCAGCTTGGTCTGATGGAACTAGTAAAGATACTGGTGACCTCAGGCGGAAATATAACTTCGGAGATAGAGTTTCTGAATTAGCAATAAATCAAGACCCTTTCTTCCGTTTTGTATCTAAAGTTGCAAAAAAGCCTACTGATGACCCTGAGTTTAAGTTCACAGAACGCAGACACTCTTATCATAGACGTTACGCTTATGTAACGGGCTGGGTTGAAAGCAATGGAACAGAAGTAGTTGGTGGCACTGGCGGAGATGCAGATTTAACTGCGTCTAACGATGGTGGCGCACCTGACTCTATGACAGCTGGAGATACAGTTAAAGTGTTTATGTCAACTGACTATAAATCTGCTGGTAACGCTCAGAATATTTATGGTCAATCTGGTAGCAAAATAGATATTGGGGCTAGTGGTACTAGACCTACTTTCTTTATGCAAGACCAAGTTGTTCGTATACCTTTGTCATCTACTGATGGTGGTGGAGATGCTGGTAGTGAAATTCTAGGCCGTGTAAAATCTGTAACAGATTCTCTTACTAAAGATAGTAGGGAATGTGTTATGCTGGAATTAGAAGTAGTGAAAGTCGCAGCTTCTGGCTATAATTATTTAGCTGGATGGTCTAGTGACGAACTTGCTTTTGGTTCTTCAGCAGTACAAGTACATGGAAAGAAAATCGCTTCAGAACTTGAACCTGTAAGGAGTCATGTAGTAGGAACAGCTCATTCACAAGGAGCTGGATATCCTGAAACATGGAAAGACCAACCGTTTAGCACAGGATTTGGATTAACTCAAATCTTTAAAACGTCGTTGGCAATGGACAATACAACTCGTGCAACAGTGCTGAAGTACGAGCCTAACGAGTTCGCAAGAATATGGCGTGAAAAGTTAATTGAACATAAATGGGATATCGAACAAGCTTTGCTTTTCGGTTCTCAAGGTTCAACTAATGGCGTTCAGTATACTCAAGGTGCAGTTGATTTTATTTCTAATTATGGAAATGTTTTCAGCTTGACATTAGCAACAAAAACTCAAGATGATTTTCTTGATGATTTGTCTAATTACCTTGACCCAAGATACAACAATGCAAATGCCTCTGTATTCTTTTGTGATACTGCAACATACAATTGGCTAAATAAGCTAAGTGGATATTTTGCAAACAACATCGGCATGGTTGGCCCGAACAACTCTTCGCCTGATGATGCATCATTAGGTCGTTATGACTTTGCTAAGCAAGGTTCTTTAAAACGATTTGGTGTTGCAATTAACGTAATTTCTACTCCATACGGAGATATGAAAGTCGTTAGAAATGTACACTTAGACAAGAGTCCTATTAAGATGCTTGCCGTAAACATGAGGTATTGTAATTACAGACCTCTTGCTGGTAATGGTCTTAATCGTGATACAGCTATTTATGTTGGAGTTCAAACTCTGGAAAATAGTGGTGTTGACCGCAGAGTTGACTTAATTCAAACCGAAGCTGGGATGGAATGGCAAATGCCTGAAGCTCATGCTTATTGGTCATAACATAAGGAGATAATCTATGGGATATTTAGGTAATCCAATGTATGGACAAAATAAGCACGACAGGCAAGCTGACGCAAGGTTAGGTGCTGTAGAGCATCTAAAACCGGCATCAGATGGCACAGTGGCATCGCCTTCTAAAACACTCACAGCTAGTGACGCAGGCAACTATTATATTGTTGATATCTCTGCAAATACAGCAGCATTTGTTTTACCAGATGCAGCAGTATCTAGAGGAGCTATCTTTACATTTATAATGTCTATTGAGAGTGATGCTGAAGCTACTAAGGATTTTATCCTTGCTACTGCAGCAGCTACCACATACTTAATGGGAGCCGGCATTGATGGCGGTGGTGTCCACGACCAACCTTCTGATGATGATTTTATTCAATTAGATTCATCTGATGGAGCAGTTGGAGCTGGTGATAGAGTTCAAGTCATTTGTGATGGTTCACATTGGTATGTATTAGAAGCAACTGCTTTAACAGCTGGTGCTTGGAATACTGGAACTGCTAGTCGTTCATAATCTGAAATTCGTGAGGTAATAACACGATATAATGATTCATATAATGGGGGGCTGTTGTATTGCACTTCAGCCCCCACACATTGAAAGATTTAAAATATGGCAACATTTGAAGCACAAGTAGAAGGACAAACTGGATTATCAATAGATGGTAGCAGTTCTCCTACGCAAACTGAATTAACACAATTTTTAAAAGATGGTGTTATAGATGTTACAAGTAGATGCCTAAGTATTAATCCTAGAGAAGCAAATAATTTTTCTAGAGAAAGTGCGGAACAAACAAGTAATGGAATAAATGTTGGTTCAAGTAAGATACTTTCAGTTGTCAGAGAAGATGGAAATGATGGTCAATGGTATCCATGTAGAAAAGAAAATATTGGATTACAATACAAAGTAACAGATACTAGTAGTTTACACTATGCATCTAAGTTTAATCCAGTTTATATGATTACTCAAAATAGAAATGTTCATGTATATCCAGCTCCATCAACATCTGGAAATGATACATTCAAAGTTTTATATGTTAACTATGACCCAGAAGAGTCAGATGGAACTGATTTGCAATATGATAGCACTGGTATAAAATGGTTTCCAGATGATAAAGTATATTTAGTAGTATTATATGCATCAATAAAATCATTAGAAAATTCATTGTCTGCTAAAAGTTTACCAGATGCAATTACAATTCCTGTTCTTCCATCTAGTGTAAGTTTGTCAAGTGTAAGTACAAGTTTACCATCATTTACTGAACCTAGTGCATTTGTACCACCTGCTTCTTTAGCAGATGCAAATGTTTCTTTTAGTGAAGTTGGAGATTTTCCTGCTTATGTAAGTCCATCTTTTAGCGCTCCTACATTAGGAAGTGTTGGAAGTTTGACATTACCTAGTGTACCAGTAGCCCCATCTTTAACTAGTAATAGTGTATCTTTTAGTACAACGGCTCCTTCATATAATGAGCCAGTTCTTTCGTTAACTACATTTCCTACAATTACTTGGTCTTTTCCAAGTGTACCAGTAGCGCCTTCTATATCAGCTCAAACAGTTGCTGATTTTTCTAGTAGCGCTCCGACATATACACAACCAGTTCTTTCTTTAGCAGATGCGCCTACAATATCAAATTTAAGTATATCAGTTTCTGCTCCAACAGTTCCTGTTCTAAGCTCTAGTAGTGTTTCTTTTTCATCTTCGGCACCTACATATACACAACCTGTATTATCATTAGGTTCAGCTCCGACTATTTCAGATTTAAGTATATCTGCAGCTCAACCAGTAGCTCCATCATTAGCAAGTAATTCAGTTAGCTTCAGTACAACGGCTCCAGTTTATACAGCTCCAGTTGCCTCTGCAGATTTTAGTACTGTAGATACATTTATTTCTACAGATGAAGATACTGAATTAGCAAGCGCAAAAATTCAAGAAATTAGCGCTCAAATAGGCAAATATCAGGCTGATATACAAAATCAATTAAATAATTTTAATGATGCAAATATAGAATACCAAGCTCAATTGCAAAAAGCAATGAAAGATGCTGACCTTTCTCAAGCAGATGATAGTCAATCAATTCAAAAATATCAAGCTGAGTTACAAGTTTATCAAAATAATATTAATAAAGAAGTACAAGAATATCAACAAAACCTAGAGGGTGATTTGCGAGTATGGCAAACTGAACGACAAACAGATTTACAGAAATATGCTAGTGACATACAAAATAACTTAAATAGTTTTAATCAATCTAATGTAGAATACCAAGCTGATTTACAAGTAGCAATACAAAATGCTCAGTTATCTCAAAGTGATGATGGTCAAATACTTCAAAAATATTCTAATGAAGTTCAAAGTTATCAATCACAAGTAAGTAAAGAAGTTCAGGAGTATCAACAAAATTTAGAAGGCGATTTAAAAGTATGGCAAGTAGAAAGACAAACTGATATTCAAAAATATTCAGCTGATATACAAAATGCAGTAAATTCTTTTAATAAAGAAAATGTTATCTATCAAGCAACTGTGCAAGAAAAAATACAAGAAGCTCAACTTGCTGATTCTAATGAGGCTAAAAAACTTCAAAAATATCAACAAGAAATAAGTAGTTATGGAGCTGAAGTAAATAAAGTTGTTAATGGAAATAAATCTCAAATAGATGAATGGCAATCAAGAAACGCAGCTGAAATACAAAAATATGGAAGTGATATACAAAATAGATTAAATACATTTAATAAAGAGAATGTAGAGTATCAGGCCCAGCTACAAATATCAATACAGAATGCTCAATTATCACAAGCAGATGATGGACAAAAATTACAGAAATATTCTTCAGAAGTAGGTTTATATCAAGCTGAAGTAAACTCTAAAATACAAGAATGGGTTAATGAAGAATGGAATCAGAATTTCTTAAAATATCAAAATGATTATGCATCATTATTAAAAGAATATGGAACTGATATTCAATCAGAATCAGAGCGAGTAAAAAATGATGTTCAAAATTATCAACAAAAAGTTGCTAAAGCATTACAAACATATCAAGCAGAGACTGGATATGATGTAGCTAAATTAAATGCTGATATTCAAAAAGAAAGTCAAAGGTTTACACAAGACTTAGCAAAACAAACTACTTCCTATAAATCAGATTTAGAAAAATATCAATCTGAAGCAGGAAAAATAAATCAAGACAATCAAAGTAAAATTGCTAAATTCAGCGCAGAAGTTCAATCATTTTCAGCTGAGCTAGCAAATAAAGTACAAGAGTTTACTTCTAGATTACAAAAGTCAGTTACTGATTATGGATGGATGGAAAGTAGAATGGCAAACTTAAAAGAACAATACAACACTGCCTTTACTATAATGGCAGGAGCAGTTCAACAACAACAACCAACTGCACCTCCAGAACAGCAAGGGCAACAACAACAATATAGGAGATAAACATGGCCGATAAAGTAACATTTGCAGTAAGTTGTACTCCACAAGAAGAATTGACAAATGAAAATTCTGGAACTACTTATGTAATTGCAAGTGAAGTAAATAAATCATTAGGTGGTAGTGGGACTGCAACATGCGCTAGCTATGCTGGGACTGCAGCTGACCAAGGCTATTTAAATGCAACTGTTAATTATATGGAAGCAATAGATTCAGCAGATACAACTGATATTAGTTCTGAAGGTACTGCGACTTTTGTTTTTATAAAAAATACTGGTTATACATTTAGTTCTGCAACAGCATTAGGAGATGCTCTAGATAAATCTTTAAAAGTAATGAGTGGTTCAACTCTTATTTCTGTTTTAGATGCTGGAGAAGCAATAGTCTTAAAAGATGACAATGCTGGAATAGCGTGTACAGGTATTCATGTCAGAACAGTTGATACAGATGGAAGTAATAATACAAGTGCAGGTCATTTAGCTGTAGAATATTTAGTTGTAGATTAATGACTGTTAAAGAAATGATGGAAAGGTCTGGTGTTAATAGTACTGGACTTGCTTTAGCATGGATAAAAGATGCTATTCATACTATTAAGTCTTCTCATGGAGAAGAAATAAAAGTAAATAAACAGAATATTATTGATGGTGAAAGAGAATATATCTTACCACTTGATATGGTTGCTTTAAAATCTATATCAGTTAAAGATACTTCTGATTCAAAATATAAGAAAATAAAACGTCTGTCTTTTGACCCAGTGGTTTCAGAAGATACAGACCCAGAGTAAGGAGAGATTATGTTTGTTAGTTCAAAGTCAAAAGAAGAAAAAGTAAAAACAAATAATGTTATTAATAAGAAACCAGAAGATAAATTTGCAATGCTTTTACAAAAAATAACTTTATTAGAACATAAATTAGATAGTATGAATAATGTCGTAAACAAATTGAGGAATAGAGCTGGTGTATGAGTTATAGAACTCATAAATATTGGTTTTATCAACTTCAAGGAAGATACATACATCTTTGGCAAATAGCAGATGGTTCTGTTATTGATACATTAGGTGATTATAAAATACGTCTTCCAGCAGAAAGAATAGCTCCACAATTAATTTATCCAGATGAAGATATTTCTAATGGACTTAGAATTGAATATACTGCATTTTCTGAAAGTGATTTATTTATATCAGAATCATTAGAAACTACTTCAGCTAGAGCATCTGGAACGGATATTAGTTTTGCTCTTTCAGGAACAAGAATAACTTCAGATAATACTAATAATTTTTGGGATACAACAAGCGGATTTGCAGTAGGTGATAAAATTAGAGTAATAGGCTCAACTAGTAATGATGGTGATTATACTATTGATAGTTTTAGTGGAAGTGGTAATTCAAATATGGTTGTTTCTGGTTCTACATTAACAGATGAGAACACTGGAGAAAGTATTACAATATATCAAATTCCTAAGACTGGGGCTACCGCTGATGAGTCTGCTCATGTTAATTTAAATAGGATGTTATGTCTTGCTGTTGTAGATTTTATGAAAGCAAAACAACTAGAACTTCAAGGAGATATTCAAGCAAAAGAATATTATATGAAAGAATTTTGGAAAAAGGTTGCTGATGACCAAAGTAATAAAAGAAATATATCTATCAGTACTCCTATTCCAACCTACTCAGTTAGGTAAATATAGACTCATATGCCCATGAGAATTGTCAAGCTCGGTAAGGCATAGAAAGGAAACAAGATGGCAGGTGTTCAAAGTTGGAGCGTCAGAGAAACTGGCTCTCCTATTTCCGTAGCAGAAATTAAAACAGCAACTAGTGGTACTGCAGTATCATTTACATCAACTACACGGGCCTTAATGGGTATCGTTGTACCAACAAATTCACATGATTTAACATTAAATTTAGCTGGTGGTGGTTCACTAGTAATACCCGGAGCTGCTGTATCAGCTTTATTTGCTCCCGGTGCAATTGTACCATTTGCTTGTGATTCGTTTTATTTTGGTAGTACTGAAACTGGTTTTAAAGTCGTAGGTATTCTCTAATGTCAATGAGTAGACCCGCCTCGTTATCAGGCGG
>CEQV01007706.1_pt1 | contig 11090 bp, 6 predicted proteins | sample 530971 | NCBI WGS metagenome assembly CEQV01 (sample SAMEA2621173, study PRJEB7988) | marine metagenome | biome: marine biome (ENVO:00000447); feature: deep chlorophyll maximum layer (ENVO:xxxxxxxx); material: "saline water (ENVO:00002010), including plankton (ENVO:xxxxxxxx)" | depth 100 m
TTGACCTCTATACCGTTTTTTCATCCTCGGTATAATTCACAACAAATTAGTCGGCTGTTACCATTGCATCCTGTACGTTATCAAAAATTCCATCTGCCCAGAACGTCCTGTTTAACGGCAATAGTCGCCGTGCATACATGGAGTCTTGACGCCCCATTTCTCCGTCGCTCAATCCGGAAAGCAATTTGGAAGCCGTTTGTGCTGTCGTAAACGTCGGCCCTCCAACAAGCCCGAGCTTCCGCCCTAACGACGATTTTGCCCCGTCATCACCTAACAACGGCGCAATACCGAAACGCCCGTCAGAGAGCGTTTCCAGCCCTCCGTTAATATCAGAAAACCACCCCAAGACACCGGAACGGTCAATTCCGCTGCGAATATACATGGCTGTGGATTTGGGTTTTCCTCTGCCCAGTTGTTTTTCACGGATCATTTCAATCATAACACCTAGCGCAACCAATCCGCCTGCCCCCAGTACAAACTTCAGATCCGGTTGCTGTAGACCGGGAACCAATACTCTCGATGTTGCCGCAATGCCAAAAGACTTAAACTGAAACAACACTTGCGCCATTTGAGGAGACATAAACAAATCTTCGGCTTTTTCAGCCATGCTCAATGGTTCGTCACGCAGTTTCTTTTCTTTTCGGGAAAGCCTTCGTGCGCTTTGGAAACGCTCAAGACCGCCGCCCATAAAGTTCGGCATTTCGCCTTTGCCCGGGGTGACAATAATCGTGTTAATTTCTTTACCCAATGCCGCCAAATAGACATTGGCTGCACCCCTGTCTGTCCATTGCGCGGTTCGGGCAATGCGTACTTTGCCTTCGCTTAATCCAAATTGCTCAAACTGTGTGGCAATGCGCCCTGCCATTTCATCACTAATACCCGCACGGGCAAGTTTGGCTCCCTGCGCCTGCGTTAACTGCATATAGTTTATTGAGTCATCAATAATCCGGCTTCCTGTAATTAAAGAAGCCATTGTTTTAACGCCTACATTCCAAGGGTTCATCAAGGATACGTTAAAAAACTGCTGTGTGGCTGTTGCCGCCATGCGCTCAAACTGGCTTGTTGCGGATAAAGCGTCCGAGAGGTCTGCAAAGATAGCGGCCCTCATGGACATATACATATCCAACGCCTCGCCTGCCAGCTGCGCTTCCGCTTTTGCCAACGGAATTGCATCAATATTTTTTACAAGGGCATCAAAGGTTGTGCCGAAAGACCGCACCATGCCGTCATACATCACAAGACGGCCCACATCGGGAACAGCTGCTATTGCCCCTGTTAAATACGACACAGCACTGTGCATCTTTGCCAAACGCAATCCACGGTTTGTCCAGCTGTCGGGATTATCCGGTAAGCCGTATGTTCCCCTAATACGGTCCCGCACCACTTTAATATCCTCAAGCTCCTGATCCCTGCGCTTGATTAATCTAGCTTTCTGGCTTTCTGGAGCCGCTTTAATTAAATCATCCCATTCCTTGGCAGCGGCAGTTATCTGACGGTGCATGTCAATCGATCCAAAAGCGCGAGTAAGCTCTACATCAGGCCCAACACGGGTCGTATAATATTTAGCCAGGGCAAATATGTTGCTTTCAAGAAAATCGCCAAAAGCCGCATCAGGTATATCTCCTAACTGGCGTTCCTTTAAACTGGACGCACGGCCTGTCAGCATTTCCTCAATAGCCCCGACAATATCCTCATCGGCATTGCGTGACGTACCGTTTAATATGGCGTTTGTAATGTCATCTGCTTCCTGTCCGGTTCGACCATGCTTTGCCAAGATTGCTTTAAATTCGTCAATGTTGGCCCGGATCATGTCCTTGCGGTAAATGCGGTTAAGAAAATCAGGACGCATTTCCATCGTATCCATTTCTTGAATACGTTTTGTTAAGTCGTCCATTTGTTCTTTGTGTTGCACTTCCAGTTCTTTGCGTAGCTTCTGATTCCCTCCGGATTCTTGCCATATCCGGTTTTTTATCTCCCAAAGCTCCCGGCGGAGTTTTTGGCTAAACATACCGGAATGCTGTGCCGCTTCACCAAAACGCTTGTATATTCTATGGTGCCAGAGGTTTGCCGCTTCCGTCACTTCATCAATCATGTGAGGCGTTCCTGTCGGTGTCAGGCCACGTTTAGCCCTTCCGACTTCCTCCAGAAATTCCCCAAAAGACAAAGCTCCGTCACGTCCCCGCAGATCCCGAAACTGCTGACCAATAACAGTTTTTGCAGAAGACCCCGACACACGCTCCCGATAGCGCAGCCATATGGCCTGCGTTTCTTTCATGGTATCAACCATCGGGGCAATCCAGTTAACCGCCACTTTCCGGTCTACGCCAATAGCCGTCGCTTCATCCGATAGGTTTTTGACCTGAAAAAACGGATGTTCCACAAGGTGGGATATAAAAGTCTTCGCCGTATTACTGCCCTTTTGCAATATACGCTTTACCGGACTATCGGGCATGTTCTCCAAACCAATACGAGTTTTTACCAGTTCCTCCCCTTCGCCTCTTGCGGGGGGTGGCCCTAACGCCTCATCTGGCGTTCTTGCTGCACCAACACTTGCCGCTGTCGGCGTTTCCCTGACAGGAGGATTATAGAACTCGTCATTTAAAAGGTTTCGCTCCGCATGCAAAATATCATCATTGGGATTTACAGTCGGGGAATGAACATCATCAATTCGGCCTGCATCCACAAGAATTTCGTCTGTTAAATCATCAAAAGCACTATCTGTAACCTTGTTCACTTCTGCCATGTTATTTGGCACACGGCGGTTTGTCGCCGCTGCAATAATCCGCTTTGTACCCATAATCGCAGTCGAAAGTCCGGTATATCCACCAACCGCCATAACAGACGTTTCAGGAGTGCGTTCCGGCTGAAGTTGATGCAAAAGAATTTCATCTGCGCCAAGAATACCAATACCGCCCATCATCTTTGCCAGACTGTTAACTTTTAACGCCGCATATAATCCCCCCGGATTTGTTATTGCTCCGGTTAAATATCCGGCTGTCCCCCAACCGCCAGACATTTGCCGCTCATTAAGCTCCTCTTGACGTTGCATAACCGTTTCATAAAACGCTCTGGCTTCGCCTTCACTTGTTACGGTATAGGCATACTCCCGCCATTCGGGAGGCAAGCCCTGCACATAAGGACTTTTTGCCGGATCATAACCCGGGGTATCGCCAAATTCGTCTTTTGCCGCAAGACGTTCTCGCGCAATCGCGTCTGTATAATGCTGCCCCCGCAATTTCATAGCAACGGCAATAGGCAACCATTCTTCTTGAAATGACTCCCAAAAATGGCGCGGACCTTCACTTGATGAAAAATCAAAAAGTCCTGGCGGTCTTTGCAAAGGCGGTTTTGCCTTAACAAGTTTGGGATTAAGCATCTGCTCTCGGGTTAAGATGCTCATGTGCGCTTCTTATATTCTTTGCGGAATTTTTTAACGTAATTTCGCTCTTTTGCTGTTAAGGAGCGTAGCTGTCCATCCCATTTTTTTGCACCAGAAAATCCTTTGTTCCACGCTACCGCAACTTTATCGAGGTCATTGTTAAAATATGTTAGCAATGCCTTAAACCGTTCTAAAGCGTATGCATTTTTGTCTTCAATGCTGTTACTTTTTGCAGGCTTTAAGCCCAGTTTAACCAATTCTATATCTTGCGTTCCCGTAGCTGTTCCATCAGTTACCTGATAAATTCCCGTGGCTGTACTTCTGGGTTCCATATTCTTTAAATTTTTTCCGCCCGAACTTTCAATCATGGCGAATGATTTTAGCATAGCATCCACATTAACAGATGCTGGCTTTGGCGTGGGTGACGCAACTGAAACGCCCGTATCAAGGTTTTCCGCTACGTCATCTTCGGGAGCCATATCTGGGTCAACCGGAAGAGGAAAACTTTGACCGCCTGCATCCCGTACCATCAAATCTTCTGGCTTAATGTTATCTGGCGGCAACCCAAGCTGTGCTTTTGTAGGCTCTGCACCGCTCATATCATATTTCGGAGCGGGTGCTACAAAATTTGTCAAAGTAGGATCATTGAAAAGGAAATGTTTTATTCTATGCGACAGGCTTCCCCATTCTTCTTTAAGGGAAGTTTCTATTTCTTCTTCGTCAAAACGAACATTACGCAGCCAAATTAAACCCGCTTTTTTATCACCTAACTGTAAGCCTATAGAAAATGTTTTTTGAGACACATCGTCAGGCTGAACAATAACACGGTCCTCTCGTATAGCTTGAGCAAAACGCCCTTTATCACCAATTTGATCCCATAGCGTTTCTCCAGCATCGCCGCCCTCAAAAATACCAAATTGGGCTTTTAACCCCCATGCGTTTACAATCGGTTGAATAATTTCGCCCCCAAAACCAAGTGTAACAATACCAGTTATGAAGTCGAGAAGATCATTATCAACGTCCCAAAGATCAAACCAATCAAAGAAATTGTCAGCTGTCAGCTTGTCATCAACATCTAAATCAGTTCTGGCTGCTTTGTCTTTTATTATGTTAGTAATTTTTTCTTTTTGATTAAGCAACAAGGCGCGAATTAGCTCTGCCGGATCTTTTACTTTGAGATCTTTTGCGACATTTTCCAATGTCAGGCGACTGAATTTTGCACCGCCTCCTTCATATTCAGTAAGTCCTCCGCCAGAGGCTTCCACCGCTTTTACTGCAAGCTGAAGTGCTAATTCCTGATCCGTGCTGCCGTCACCACTTGTTCGTTCAATAATGTAATGCTTTTTAATCTGGGCAAGAACACTCTCCGGCACTTGCTGTATGGATACATTTTTGTCCAACACGCCCGTACCGACAAACTCCTGCCCTTCAATACCTCCGAAAAATTTTGTATTGGCATTAAGAAGGCGATCCCAAGCACCAGCCTCATCACCCATTTTTCTTAACTGGATGTCTAGCAAGTTCATAAACTTTGGATCTGCAACAAATTTTTCTGCTGCTGCCTTACGTTGATCAACTTCTTCTGTTGGCACGACTAAATCTTTTGATAATCTGTCCCACGCTCCCGGTGTTCTGTCTTTTTGGCTATCTGCTGTTTGTGCCGCCTTTTCGATTCTAAGAACATCGGCTTGACTCATGCCAGGAACGACAATACCTCGCGCATGCAATGCTTTTGCCGCTTCAGCAATTTTGACTATTGTTTCCTGATCGTGGGCGTAAACTTTCCATGATTTAAATATGTCCGTAAAAAAATCGGGAAGACTTACCTTAATATTCGGATCTTGTATAATTTCGTGTATCGCCGCCGGATCGAGCTTCGCCAGATCAGAATCGGGTGCAAGATTTTTTTCCTGTAATGTCGCTTTCCAGTAATCTTGATTTTTAGGATCACGCGATTTTTTCTTTGAATATGTACCATTACCAAACCGAACCGTATCAAACTCATTAAACGCCGTTTTCATTGCGTTACGGTTTGTTTCATTCCGTGCAAACTCACCCCATCTAGACCAATTATCGTTAGCCGCCCAGTCATCAATATCTGCAAGCGTTACAAGATCGTCGGCAACCATTGCCCTCCATAATCGCATCATGTAATTTTTATACTGTTCCTTGTCCTTTTTTTCAGTTTCAGTTTTATATTTTTTAATTTTAGCGGTTCTAATAGCTTCAAGCTCTTTCAAAAAAGCATTTGCTTCTTTACCCCTGCCGTAAAGTCCCTCCAACAAATTTGTCTTTGCTCGGTCTATTGACATCGTGCCATTTTTAACACTGGCTAAATGACTGATAGCTATCGTTTTTTGAGTAACTTTTACTGCATCCTCAATTTGCTTTTCTTCAACCTTCATGGCTTTCATGTAAGCCGTTTGCACTTTTGGATGGTCACGCCACGCTAATAAAGGCGCAAAAAGTTTTTTAATTTCAGCAGGCGTTCCTCGTTCATCACGCTCCAAGTCATCTACAGCAGGGCCAATAGCTGCCAGATGCTTAGAAATATATTTATCGTCCCTTTTTTCTTTCAAAGTCCGATAATGCACAAAATCTTTAATGCGTTTTTCTGCCATCGAAACAATTTCGGCCATATCCTTGGCATCACGACCCTCAACAGGATTGTCCGTCAAATTCATAACACGATTTGTTGCGCCAACAACATCCCCCGCATCAAGATCCGCTTTTACGGCATACAATAATTGACCGCCAATTCGATTGTTATCATACTCTTTCAAATCAGCGAGATAACGCTCATGGTCTATTATTCCGTTGCTTCGGGCTTCGTGCAGATTGCCTAAATATTCTCCTTCAAACATTTGGAAATTAGAAAATTCTTCGCCAATTTCATCAGGTTCAATACCCTGTTGATGTATTGTCGCTAACGTATTTTTTTGATTTTCTAAATGCGCGGTAACAATCGTTTTATTCTCTTCAAAAGCCCTTTCCGCCATAATCACTTGCACAGAATTAGTAAGAGCTTGGAGGCTACTTTCTGCTTGTAGCTTAACAACACCCTCTAGATCTTTCCCCGCATTTTGAACCAGTTTTTCCGCAAAAGGACGGAAGTTTTTTTCAATAGCTTCTAAAGCAGCCTCTGGATTATGTTTTGCCGCTTCAACAATTCCTGCGGCTTTGTTTTTTAATGCCATAGCCATACTGGACTGATAGGCTTGCCGTGATTGTGCTTGAAACGCTTTTACATATGCTTGCCCTGCACCTTCCGGTGCAACTTTGCGGCTTACAGTGCCATCCGGGTTCATTACAACAGCATTTTGACCCGCTATTGTTCCTTTTTCTTTTCCTTCTTGAATGGCTTGCCCAAAAAATGAACTGCTTAGATTTAACCAGCTTTCAGACTGCTTTTGCAATTCCGCCGCTTGCTGCCGTGCGCCTGCGCCGTAATCGGGCAAATTCGTATTTATGCGTGTTCGGGGTTTAAAGCGTTCATATGTCATGTTACGCGCTCTTATAATCTTTGACGGTTGCAAACAGCTTGCGGCCTATATCCAGACCTCCAGTTACGCCTGCCGATCTGCCGCTGGCTTTGGCACTGGCAATCTGCATCCCCGTAATGCGACGGCGTGAGCCTGCATTAACCCGGATACTGTCGATTTCCCGCTGTAACGCCTTATCTTCTTCCTCCAGATAGGCCATAAAGGAACGACTTGCCGAAATGTCCTGTCCCATTGCAGCCGCTTTTGCCATAGAGGACTGCCTTGCACGATACGCCTCCCGCATTGCATTAGCCTCATCAATTCCTGCCTGCATATCACGCAACCGTTGTTCTTCAGCCATACGCATTTCATCCATCTTGAAACCGTATTTTTGCATTTGCATATTCTGATAACTGGTCAACATACTCATGCCGCCCATTGCAAGCCCTGCACCTTTTGCGGTAAACAGCGACTTACCTAAACCGGCCAGTGAAAACTGTGACGCCCCTATCCCGGCTGGCCCCCCGAGCGCAGTAGCCGTCGGCCCAAACATGCCTCCACCAGCAAAAAGGCTTGGCCCCAGAAAATATGCCCCTGCCCCAAGTGCCGCTATTGGCAAGGCTACTTTTGCGACTTTACCCATTACGCCGTGACCTCCAGATACAGGCCGCGCACACCAAGGGGCAACGGAACCGTTTGATTAATCGTAACTGTGGGATCTAACGCCCATCCCAACATAAAAAACTGGTATTCACCTTCGGCTGCTGTCGGCGCAATAGAAAAGTCCTGGTTGGTTTGTGTCAGCACCAGTTCATTACCGCTCAACGACATGGTTTGTGTGCCGATAACACTAGCAACCACACGGCTAATGCGTTTCTTTTCACCTACAACTGCACCAACTCCCTTTACTACGGCATCGACGGGCATGGTTTCCAGTTCAAGGGTGTAATTAATACCAAGTGTGATGTTCGACACATACTCATCGGTTGTAATGACACCGGAGCCGTTTGTTGTGTACTGGCCCACATACTGGGCTGACGTATTAGTTGTTGTTTCTACCGTCGTATTCGGTAGATGCGCGGCAGTATAACTTTTTGACACCTCGACAACAGTTACATCGTCAATCTTTCCGGCAAAGCTGCTATCGGCCCGAAACTCAAGATTCGATCCGGTAGAAGCCGTAATATACTGGATAAATGTGCCACTGGCGTTTTCTGCCGTACCCGCTCCATCGGCCACCCTTGGCGTTATCGTGCCTGCCGTAACGTCACTCAAGGTAAACCGGACACGGTAAACCTTTGTATTTGCCGTCGAAATCGCCTGTTCCAGATCACTATTTGAGCTTTGCGCTCCGCTACAAATCGCCGTTCCGCCCGAAATTGTCCATCCCGTACCTTTTGTCCAGCTTGCGTCCGTGGCAAATGTTCCGTTTGTCTGAAGCTCCGTTGAAGTATCCACTTGTATCGCTGCATCTACGGTAACGTCATCATCAAACTGCTCCAGCCAATAGACCGTAGATCCGTTAATCGTGCGTTTTGTTGCTGCAAACAGAGATGATCCGGCTTGACTCATACTTTCAAAATCACCGTCCGTATTCCACTGTACCCATCCGGCAAGGTCTTCGTTCCGCACCGAATGAAACACCGCAATCGTTCCGTCCGTATCCGTTGACGTTCCCGTGTTTTCATTAACAAAAAACGCATATTGTTCGGGGCGAGTTTCCGTACCCAACAGCATTGCCGTATCAATGCAACTGTTAATCAGGTGATTAGAGAGAATGGAAACGGCATTGGAGGTATACGCCTGCTCCGTGTCGTTAAACACGAACTCCCGGATAACCTTTCCTGTTCTCTGCAAAAACAATGTGGACCCGTCGAATTTAACCGGATTAACCTTTTGACTGCACCCATACGGCGTTTGTGGAATAAAGCGGATATTGGACGGCGTAATAGGGCTTGAGGCGTTTTGCGGAACAAAGACTTCACCTCCATTTGTAAACAACTGTAAATGACGGGTTGCCACAACATGGCGTATTTCCGCTATGTTATCCCCCGCAACCGTAGCATCGATACCCTCCGCATCTTCAGCGGAACCGACATCAAAATTAAAAAACGCACTGACTTTTGAACCGACAATCGCATCGGGTCGGTCTGTAGAGCCTGCCATATACAGACGTTGATCGTGGAACGTGCCGCAACGGGGATGTCCGCGCACCGCTGAGAACGCCTGCTCATCCCAATCCGTATTGGCATTGGTGCTGGCAAGAGTTTCCCGCACCGTTGCCGTCGCGGAAGTTGCGCTTCCTACTGCCGTAATCAGGATTTCTTTTTTGCCAATTCGCATGATTGTATTGACATGATCCGACACAAACAGATTCGCACTCGCCGTAACCGTTATGCCTGTACCGCTTGTTGCGCTTGGCGTTAACGTGACACTATCCGCCAAAAATTTAAAATACGGCTGATACTTAGGCTGTCCATCGGTATGTTGCTCAAAGACAAAATCGGCACTCGTAAACGTCGATGCCCCTGTCCGGGTCAGCTGTCGCGGCCACACATCTTTATGGAAGACAATAATCGTGTCACCGCTTGCCGTAAGCGTAAGCTCTTTGCACTGAGCCAGATTCCAAGGCTGACCAGTAAGCGTTTGCAGTAACGTACCGGAGCTATTGTAGATAAGAATTTTGGTATTCTGGAAAGCGAGAACATAATCCTGCCCCTCCGTAAAAGAATATTCATGTAGGATACTTGATGCCCCAAGATTTGCCCGGTAAATCGTTCCGGGGCGTCTTCTTGCGCCTCCCTGGGCATAAAGGGCAACATTTCGGGCTTTCTTTCCGGCTTTGAAATATGCCTTCAAGTCCGACCTCATCCGCATTAGCGGATCAAGTTCGCCGCTACTAAACGAGGTTTGCAGAGTGCGGAGATTGCTGGCCGGGGCATCTGCCATTACCGCCTCCGGATATTTGTCAGCGTGGACGTTCGCATATTCCTTGCTGTTTGCGAGGATGAATCTGCCCATCGAGCCGTCCGATAGGCCAGTTCCGCAGAATTGGCATAATGCGTTGCCAAATCGCCTTTTTGGGCAAGTGATCCGGCAAAGACAGAAGCCAGATCATACATAACGGCTTTCTGAAAATACGCAGGCCAGTTTATCGCTTCCGCCTTATAGGTATAATCGGCATTAACGACATCATCGACAGTTGTATTGGCGTAAATTTTGTCTTCATAACGGTCGTAAGTAATCGGATTATCAAGGACTGTGACGCCATGCAGTAATAAAATCTGAGGGCTGGTCGGCATCTGGTAAGCCGAGTCCCATCGGGCATTAGGAGTGTCCGTAAGCATCACAAGCGTTTGCTGACCTGTCGCAAACCGCCAGCGCATACGGGTTAATGCCGCCTCGATAATCGGTGTATAAAGATTCTTGGCAACCTTGGCTTCATTAGATGACTCGTCAAACGAGGCAATTTCGTTTGCGCCTATAAGGTTTAACGCTCTGGATGCAATGGTAACGTCAGTAACAGCCATAGTTTGCCTTTATTCGGATTAGGAGAGGAACAGCCCGAGGATGAATACCATCCCTCTCCCACACCCCGATTAATCGGAGTCCGTTTCCGCAACGGCAGTTCCGTCTGAAACATCGACGGTTGTGCCATCATTGGATAGGACAGTAACAAAACTGGTTGTCGGTGCATTCGTATCCGCGACAATAATCATGTCACGCACTTGAAGCATGTTTACCGCATCGCCAGTGAAGTAACCTGCGCTGTTGATAGTTGCAATGGCATCCGTGGTTTTATAGAGCCACAAAGACCAGCCGTTGCAAGTCGCCAGCATACCAAGTCCCGAAGAAGCGTAAGCCATATTCTGTACTCCTTCCGTCTATTCGTTGATAGAGCATTCAATGATACCAGCGGCATCAATGAGTACGCTACCTTGCGACATTTTGTTAACGACAAGCCAAGCCTGCTTGCGACCATCCCAGGACACATCCTGTGAAACATCCTTGCCAATCCCATGACCCATTGCAGTCGTGTGATAGGCGAATGTCTTACGGGTGCTTCCCGAAATATCCAAACCTGAGAAGGCAAAGAAAAGGAAGCCATGCCAGCGTTTTGCTACCATGCCGCCCTTGTACGGAAGACCGTCTTCACCAACGTAATCGGCACTGGCAAACTCGGTAATATCCATGAGGTCGGACCAACCGGGATGGGAAACGACCCAAAA
>CEQV01003908.1_pt1 | contig 11080 bp, 14 predicted proteins | sample 530971 | NCBI WGS metagenome assembly CEQV01 (sample SAMEA2621173, study PRJEB7988) | marine metagenome | biome: marine biome (ENVO:00000447); feature: deep chlorophyll maximum layer (ENVO:xxxxxxxx); material: "saline water (ENVO:00002010), including plankton (ENVO:xxxxxxxx)" | depth 100 m
CTAAGTATCTTGGCTTGTCTATTACCTTGTCTATCTGTATATATATTTTCGTATAACTCTTGAGCATAACTTCTTCTACCTGTTTCTCTGGCTTCTGCTGTTATATCAAACCCTTCTGGTACAGGTTGCTTAGATATCTCTGGTTCAACAACATATTTCTTTAACTTACTTAACTGTTCAAATCCTTTAGTAGCCGCCTTATTAACACCCTTAATGCCTAGTACCATACCGCCTGCATGAATCCAGTCTTCAGGTGTAGGTGCTCTACCTTCTAGTAATGGAGCCGCAGTACCAAACTGACCAACCTCTACAATAGTTCTACCTAATACATTAACACCTTTGTCTGTCAAGAATGCGTTTGTACCTCCTGTCATACCACCTAACACAGCACCCTTAGCACCAGCTTTTACTACTTTGCCCGGAGTTATAGTACCATCTGATAGATATTCATTCAAAGCCTCACCAGCACCTGAGTATAGACTTAATGCACCAGCACCAGTACCAGACTTAACTGCGTAATCAAGTGCTTTGTTAGCTGTAGTAACCGCAACTTTTCTAGGCACATTATTTTTTACTAATTTTTTAAATACAAATTTTTTTAATGTTTGTTTAGCACCTTCTCTAACTAATGCACCACCTGTAAACCCTCCTGCTACAGTGGTTGCAAAGTCTAGTGGCGTAAAGAATGATGCTACACCAGCCGCTATATCCGCAACTACACCCGGATGGTAGTTACCTAGGTCATATACTTGTTCCTTGCCAGTAGCTATAGCTTCAGCCATACCCTGTAAAGACCTATTATATCCATCTTTCCATATAGTGCCTAACTGGTCTATTATGCCACTCTCATCATTGGGTTTATATTCTGACTGTTGAGATTCTAATTTGTACTGAGGAAACTTTCTAGTTATAATCTTGTAAGCTAGCTCATCACTCATATTATTGTATCTAGAGTCAACAGCTCTGAAGTCATTGACTAGCTGTTCTACTGTCATATTAGGGTCAAATTGAGCCATTATATATTGTAATCCATATTAAAAAGTATTAAAGATTTTAAATCGTCAATAGGCATATTAACTTTCTTTGATAATCTTTTATAAAAGTTATCATTAAACCTTTTATTAGAGAATGTACCTTCTTTTGATATAAATGGTTTTAATTCCTGTAATGTAGATTGTGCGTTTGATAATGCCCTTGCTATTATTAATTTTTCGTTACCCTTTGCTTTCTTATAACGACTCTTTAATTTTTTTATATTTTTTAGAGAGCTACCGATAGACGACGAAAGGCTTTCAACGTTAACAAAACTACCATCCTGTTTTCTTATACCTGACGGTTCTGTTGGTCTTACGTTTGAAAATAACTCGGCTTCAACAGGTTCAATATCAGGTTCTCTTCTTTCCCTTGCCCCTAAAGAGCTTAATCCAGATAAAGCATTCTCAAGAAAATTAACCTCTTCATTTTTACCTTCTTCTTTAGCCTCAGTAAGCATATCTTCAATATCTTTTTCAGTAACACCTTCATCTAATTCATCTGCTGGCTGTCTTGCACTATCTATCACTACATCTTTAACATCTTCTCCAGATGCGTTTCTATTAGCCATATCTACAGCACTGTCAACTATATCCTCTTCATCTGAAAATAATACGTTATACATATCGTCACTAGCAAAAGCACCTGCCATCTCTCCGGGTGTATAATCTTCTAGTAGAAAATCTGGTATTGCTGTTGTTCTTTCTTCTTCAACAGATGTGCGTTTAGGGTCACCACCTTCAGTTGTACCTCTATTGCTATATGGGTCTGCATTTCCATCACCTCTTTGTGTACTAGATGGTTGTAGTATAGAATCTAATTTACTCTGTAAATTGTTAATAGCAAATGTTACTTCTGCTAATGCATCATCAGCACCGACTTGACCACTAGCCTGTGCTACTAGTAAATCTGCTTGTTGTTTTCTAAGTGATGTTAACCTAGGTGTAATTGAACTTATCAATGCTTTTTGCCTGTCATTTAAATCACCCTTACTAAAATAGGCATCGGTAAAAACTTTATTAATTGATTTATCATCCCTAAATACATCTAAAGCTGTATCTAAAGTCATTGGCGATTCTGGGTTCTGATTGTTATATATGTCTAATGTAGAAGAAACCATTTCGAATTGTTTCTTACCTCTATTTATAATAGACTCTGCATATTTTCTACTTCTTAGATTAACAGTAGGGTCTTCAATCCCTATTAGTAGAGAATCTATATTAGTGTTAGCTACTTGTCTAGGATTCATACCAGCAAATGCATCATCTATACTTTGTCTAGCTATAGCGTATTCAGAATTTCTTTTATTAATTTCGAATTGTTCTTCAGCTCTATTGTCACTTGCTATTGCTCTATCGTTTTCAAACTTTTGTTGCTTTAAAGAATTTTGATACTTTCTTTCATTATCAGCCATCTGTCTCTTAGATAGCTCTAACCTAGCATCAGCACGATTTTGTTCTCTAAGAGATAACTGATATTGAGGACTAGTGTACTTAGACAACTCTTTTAAGAATACATCTAATCCACTTTCTGGTTCTTGTATTACTATTCTATTTCCGTTTGCCATTATTACTCCTTATGCTGGGCCTATCCATCTACTTCCTGTCCACATATATACACCGTCAGCCATATCTCTTTTGCTTCCGGGTGGTATAAATCCACTTGGCATCTCAGGAGGGCCGGACTTCATTGTGTCTAGTTCAGCTCCAGATTCTTCTATCTGTGCTAAGTCTCGCAAAGCTTCTTCTTGTTGTTGTAGTCTGGATTCTGTTGATATATCCTCAGCCCCTCTATCTACTGCTCCGTAAACATCAGACCTAGCTGTATCAACAGTCCTTCCTCTTCCACCAAACCCTTCGAATCCCTCTCCTTGCATTTGAGCTCTTTTTACTACATCAGACAATCCGAGATTTGCTTCTCTAGTTAAATCTTCTATTTGACCAACTGCTTCACTAGGGTCATATGCAAATCTTTTTTCGAAGTTTGTTCTTATAGCGGCATCTGATGGCATAAACCCAAATGTTTCATATATTTCTTGAAAATAATCACTAGTGCTTGGCTGGTCAAATCCAGTTTGAGAACCTCCTCCTGTACTGCCTCCCTGTATATAGCTTTTACGCTTTTCAAACGATGGTATCTTATTTTGTTCACGAGCTTTAAGCAACATCATTACTTGTTCCATAGTATCTTTAGGGTCTATCATGTCAGCTTCACGCATAGACCTCAATGCCTGTCTTTGCATTGGGCCAAATGTATAGTCATCCATCAATGCGGCTGTTGCTAATAAGTCATCTATATTGCTAAACATTTTCCTAGCTTTTCCTATCTTATTAACTACGCCTATAGAACCACCCTCTTCATATCCCATGTTTTCTTTTTTCTTAGACATACCTCCGTACATATACTTATCCATCATCATACCACCACCCATATATTCATCCATCATACCGCCTTCCTTCATGTAGCCCATGCGATTTCTAACTTCCTCTGGTAACTTCATTAAACCCTTATTGCCTTCAGGTACTTCTTTCAATACCTTACCACCTTTATTCATCATAGCTGAGTCCCTAGTCATATCAGTATTTCTTTGACTTGCTAAAGTGTTTAATGCTAGTAATTCATCTATAGCTGAGTGACCATGTTCTCCTTGAGGAACAAGACCTCCACCCATATATCCCAATCTATCTGCATTGTTTATCATATCCATAGTATCTTTTCCTAATTTATCTACCGCTTCTTTGCGAACTACATATTCTCCTGACTGTAGCATTGCTGGTATATTGTCTAACTGAGCCATTAGAATATCCTCCTTTCTGTTTTCATAGGATTAAATAACCCACCGCCTGCATAGCCTGACATAAGCCTTTGTCTCATTTGTAAAAAGTCTGCAACAGTTGGTTTAGGACTTAAATAATTTATTAAATTTTGCATTTCTCTAGATGTCTGCATAGCTTGAGATTGTGCTGTTTGAGATACGTCTAATGCCCTATTAAGAGAACCTAATTCATCAGAAGAGCGTAAAGAAGCTAAGTAATCAATTTCTGATTTACTAGGTAGACCAGAAACATCTGGTAGTCCCTGTGCATCTAGTTCTCCAGACCTAATCATACCACCTATAAGTGATGGAATCTCAATATCACCAAGAATTTCAGCATCTGCACTACTTGGTACACTTCTACGACGTTGCATTTCTATGTCACTTGGTGGTTTAGGTAAATCAGATACATCGGGTAAAGATGCATCGAAATCAGGAACCTCAACATCCTCAGCAAGAGGTACATCCATAGTCATGTCAGCATCTGAAAGTTTTATATTGTCAGTAGTAGATGGTGAATCAGGGAGCAAAGAATCTATATAAGAAGCACCCTCTACATCAGCAGGCACAGCACTGGAAAGTAACTTACCATCAGCGGTTGTTAATGGTTGACCAGAACCTAGACCTAGGCTTGCACGGGCTTTACCAACTGCTGATTTTAAACCACCAGATGAAATAAAATCACCAACAGTCGAAGCCGCCTGAGCACCTATAGCTCTACCAAGCCTGCCACTTTTGTCAGCACGATTTATCCTAGCTAATGCATCGTATCCTCTGTCACCTGTCTGTAAGAAGCCAGTTCTGGATTTAAACTCAGGGTCTTTTACTAGTAAGTCTCCTACTGTATTGCCTACAAAATCACTTACAAATGTTGGCACTCCTGCTAATTTACCAACTGTTGAAAAAAGACTTCCAAGACCTCTTTGTAATCCTAGTTTCTTAGCATCTTCAGCTATAAACTTTTGCTCTCTTCTGATTTTTCTACCTCTATCTATTCCACTAAGTAAGCTCCTAGCTCTTCTTCTTAGTCCACCTTCTTGATATTGTCTTATAGTATTATACTGCATACCTTTACCTATTTAATGTATTATATTGCCATACGCACACAGCTCTTAAATGAGTTGGGTCACTAGCACATTGAACGCTAATAGATATTAGATTTCCTTTGTCAAAGTTATTTAAGTCAGAGAATATATACTCTAACGTAGTAGTTGCTGATAGTGACTGTGTTATTGTTTTTTGTGCTGTAGTGTTAGAATTTATATGTAAACCAACTGCTGTATTACCACCAGATGCGTTACCATATATTAAAATCTTTTTAAGTACACCATTATATGGTGCTATCCAAGATGTTGTGTGGTCTATTGATGTGTTCTTCGCTTTACCGTTTACACCTAAAAAAACCTTATCTGTTCCCGGACTCTCAACATTGTGATTAGTGTACTCTAATTCGTTACCTCTTATCTCTCCAGATACTTGTAAATTTCTATCTACATACTGATTACCGTCTGATGTCATAAAAGATTTAAATACTAAACCTTTATGCTTTCTAAGTACTGCCAATCTACCGCCCTCCAAAGATACAGATACACCACCCTCTTGTAGAGAAGATGCTGGGCTACCATTACTAAATGTTTGAGGTTGCTCAGTAAAATTAATTAATCTTCTTATATCTCTAGACATTATGCTATCTGACTTTCTATTGTTCTATACTCAACTTGTATATCATTTATATGTAGCTGGTGTGCTGTAGTTAATGAAGGCTCTATTTTAAATGCTATACTTTGACACCTTACACCAGAATCTGCTTCTAGACTGAACACTGCTACTTTATATGCCCCTTTCTGGTCTTGCGTTCTAGGTCTAAATATAATACTTTCTATATCTCCTGCAAAACTAGAGTTTAAAAATACAAATCCAGTATCTGTTGATGTAGGAGTTATTTGTTCTGTAAATGTATTATTAGTGCTTCTAGCTGTTCCACTTGCACCTCCAAAGCTAAACTGAACATTACCAGCGGTTACATTTGATAACGTCATACTGGTGTCATAAACTACACCTTTATCAACCTTAGATGTTGTAAATAATAATCCTGAACTAGTTGAGCCATCTGCTCTTAGTTTTCTACCTCCTGCACCATCAGATACTAAAGATATACTAGAGTATGCGTCTCCAAGATTTAAGCCATCAAGGTTTTGAAATGACGATGAATCTGTTCTTATTATACTCCCTAACCAGTCTAACCAATACCTATCAAATCTAGCATTCGGCAAAACATTCTCAGAGTTTTCTATGTAACCCCTTAACATAGGTCTCCATTCTCCTTTCTGGTCTGGCTTATAATATACAGCAGGAGCAGATGTAGTATGTACTAACTCATCAACAGAACTTAATGCATTACTAGAAGCTACGAATTTATAGTGTACATATATCTTATATACTACCTTAGTTTTATGGAGATTACCAAAAGTTATGTCTGGAGTTTCTAATTTATAGCTATTTAAATATCCTTCATCTAACGCCCAGTTTGTAAGAACAACCTTATTAGCACCAGCACTACCTAAATTTGTACTTTCAGTATCATAAGCAACTATTAATTTACCTGTGCTATCATTTACAAAGTTTGTAATAGGTGGCTCAAAACTGTCACTACAGTTTGGGCCTATATCTTGAGCGAATACAAAAGAATCACTTCTAATATCATATATATAAGCTTCTTCGCTATTGCTTACCGTTCTCATTATTATAACTTGGTCTGTGTCCCCAACGTAACCAAGTGACATTTTATTTGTTGCTGAAAAAGAACTCCAATCTGAATCACTTATCTTACCATCTGTAACCTTTTTAACTGATGAGCCATCATATCTGTATACACCACTTTTATTTGCCCATATAACGCCACCTCTACCTTTACATACTGAATAAGGATTAGTAACCCCACCTTCTTGTATTGTAGTTTCCAAGAACCAATTAGATGGAGAAGGAGATGATATGTTTAGTATTTGCAGAGTTCTTTGTTTATATGCTAGTAGTCTATCAGCATAAGACTCTAGTTTTACATAATCTTCACCATCACCTTTAACAACATCTATGAAATTAAAATTAGGAAATAAGTCATACTTACCTACTTCACTAAACATTATTCTATCACCGTAGTGTTGAAACTCTGTATTATCACCAGAGCTACTAGTAGCATTATCATCGTACAAAACATTAGCAACAAAAGTTCTTCTATTGGTAACCACTGCTGTTTTATATCCGGAGCCTATTTTACCAAATGCAATTTGTTTTGTATCATTAGGAGAATAGCCGTTTATACTTTCATATGTATCTATATTAGGTCTCTGTGCAAACAAAACCCAATGATTGTCAGATGCTGTAGTGCTAAAGTCTCTATCTCCAGCAGTTGTATTCTCTGTAATTCTATATTCTCCAGTACCATCTTCAATCCATCCTTTATACTCATCAACTAAAGATGCCCTAACTCCTCTTCTAATGTCTATATCAGCTATCAAAACCCAAGGGTCTCTAGACTCTGCTTCTCTAAAATATACTCTACCCCCAGTAACCCTCCTTGGATATCTTAAAGTTCCATTGTCATGAGCGTAAACATTAAAGCATATTTTCTTAAAACCTTCCAAAGTTTTAGTTCCGCTAGCCTTTTTTATTAAAGATTCTTGTTTTCCATCATATATAAACGTAGCACAAAACTCGTAATCACCGGGGCTAAATTCACCTTCATCATTTGTTTCGTTTATTGCAAAACCCCAGCCAGAGCCAGAGGTTGGAAACTCAGCCGAACCATTTACAGTTGTCTCAAGATTAAATTCTGTTGGAGGTGCTAAATCATTATCTTCCTCATAAAAGTTTGGCTCTATTGTTCTTCTTACATTTTCAGTGGAAGTACCTTGGTTGTATTGAAATTGATTTCTATCTATAAACCCATACCACCTAGGAGTAGATTCGTTTCTAAAATTACCATCTGCAACTCTAAGGGATGAGTCTATATAGTAAAATACATACTCTGGTTTCTCATCTGTGTCTAATGTATTAACAACTGTAATTCTATCAGCAGACCAAGAATCAGAGCTATCTGCGTACACATCTACTTTACTATCGTCTATATTACCTAATGCTAGTAGTTGGTCTCCTATAAGACCTATTCTCTGTATAGTAACACTAGTGCTCGCTGATACGTTTTCATCTGTAAGCGACTCTGAAACCTTTAGTACTGAATTTTGTAAGTTTCCACTAGTACTCCAAGTTGAACCCTGTATCACAAATGCTTCTGGGTCAGTTGTTACATTTTCAAGTCCCGTAACGGTAAATGTGCCATTGTTATTTGAAGTGCCACTTACTTTTATTTTAACTGGAAAGTTTGTCGCCGAAGATAATATATTATTCTCAGTCCAAAAATCATCATTATTTATATATATCCTATCATTTGCCGCATTAAATATTATGTTTAAACCATCATCTATGCTATCAGACACAGCACCTGATGCGGTAAATGTAACACCCCTAAGACCGGTAGCTTCATCAGCTTCAAAATAGTATAGTCCATATCCGGGATTTATTGACGCTGTATGCACATCTACACCATTTGCACCTAATCTTAATGCAGTACCAGTAGTTGATGTGTTAAAGAAACTTCTAGGTCTAAGCTCTCCCCTGTTAGAGGTATCAAAGTTGGTTATACTAGGAGACTCACCAATAGATAAATCTCTAGAGTTTTTAACTGTGTTTATACCCCTGCCAAAATCATTTATATTGATACTAGCTTTAGGCATTAATCGAGTATCTCCACGTGTACTAAGTCATCAAACCCATTATCCTTAACATCTCCGTCACTATCCCAGTCGCCACCCCATCTTACTTTTAAGCCAAGCTGTTTTGCTATGCCACGTATCATTCCACCCATATAATGAAAGCCATCTCTATTTTTCCAGTCTATCGGATAGGGGGCTAAGTCTACCGCCTTTCCATCCATATGCTTCGAGTACTTTACTTTCGTTGCCCCCTTAGCCAATAGCTCCTTCTGTCTTTCTTCACTACGCAATCCTTCTATTATAGTTACATCCATAATTTTTATAAGCTCATTTAGAACACTAACAAGTCTAGCATCTACACCTTTTAATCTTTGCTTACTTCTTTTTCCAAACTTATACATATAATACCTACTTCTTTTTTCTTCTAGTGACTTTTCTTCTAGTAACTTTTCTCTTAGTAGCTTTCTTTTTACCACCTCTTATCAAATCTGCATCTGCTTTTCTAGCACCGCCTTTACCTGTAGCAAAACTTCTAACTCTACCTGCCGCCCATTGATGAGGGCTAGTTCCCGGTCTAGAACCGCTAGAGTAATAAGCCCCAAGACCTCTTTGATAAACTTTGCTTAAAGTAGATTTTGATATTCCAGAGCTTTTGGAATACTTAGCGATAACAGAGGCTTTACCTCCTCCGCTTTTTGGCTTTGCTTTTCTTTTTACTGCTTTTTTTCTTGCCACTTTTACTCCTTTGCTTAGCTATTTTATCCATCATGGCAGGTGTTAGTCTACCAGATTTATACAATCGTCTAGTTCTAAGTATTTCAGATTCTGACTTTTTTTTATTCTTAGAACCTTTAACGTATTTTTTAGGAACACCTCTTTTTGTTTTAGGAACTTTTTTAAATTTTCTAGCCATTACTTTTTCTTCTTTTTATTAGCACGTCTTATAGCTTCTTTACCTTTTTTAAATATTTGCACTTGCGTTCTTTTACCAGCTACCTTTGACCTTTGTTCTCCAACTGTTAGAATTTGTATCTTTCTAGCAAATGGTTTTCTAATTCGTTTTACTTTTGCCACTGTTGCTCTTGCATCAGCAGGAGTTGCATACTTAATTCTTACAGTATCTTTTGGGTTTTCATCCGTGTATAGCCTTCGACCACTACCCTTAGGCTTTTTACCAGTTCCAACTCTTGGGTCTTTCTTTTTTCTAGGCATTACTTTTTTATTTTTTTAACTTTACCATTTTTTGTTCTGGCAAACTTATGAGTTTTAGTTTCTCTTATTAATGTTCCGTAGTGTTTTTTACCACCCCACATCCAACTAACTGTTTTAGCCATCACTTCTTCTTTTTCTTGCCCATCTTTTTCTTTTTCTTCTTCATCATCTTTTTCTTACCACCGTAATCAGATTTACCATGTTTCATTTTATTTTCCTTTCTTTTTTGATTTAGAGTGAGTCATTTGAACTTTGAAACTAGCCATTAAACTAGAACCTTTATGAGCCTTATAACCACCTCTTGGGTTTTTCATTAACTTGTAACTAGCACCAGACTTCATCCAGTGATATCCATTAGGAGCTTTTACTTTTTTATTCATTACCATTTCACCTTATTAGCCCACCAAGCCGCTGACATCTTACCTTTAGCAATATTCTTAGCATGGCGAGCCTTAAATGATTTACGTTTTGCTTTCATTCTAGCAGACTCACCCTTCTTAGGTTTACCTGCAGTTCCTGAAAGCCTACCAACTTTCTTACCCTGTTGACCAAAGCGTATTGTTTTTATCTTACTACCTTCTTTAGCCACTACTATATGTGACTTCGTAGGATGATTAGGTGTCCTTTTAGGTTTGTTATAACCAGATACACCAGCTCTTTTAAGTCTAGAGTCTTTTTTCTTTCCTTTCTTAGGAGGCATTATGCACCAATTTTCTTGAGCAGTACGCCTTTGATTACTTTCCAAAGTGCTTCAAGTATTTTTTGTTCTGTTTTTTCAGAGATGATTGGAATATCTACTGCTTTATTGATTTCAGCAATTACCTCTGCTCCATTTTCATCTGACAATAAGTCATCTGCTATTAACTTTGCTAACATTATACTAACCTCATTATTGTGTTTACGATTACTGGAAAAGTAACAAGTGCAATACCACCCCACACTTGGAGCTTTGCAATTTCTTTTTCATTACTTGTGACTCTACCATTTAACTTATCTAAATGCTTTTCTATTCTACCTAAGGCAGAATATATATTCTTTAATCTTTCGTCGTGCTTTACTAAAACTTGATATATGTCTTTATTATCCATTAGTGCTTACCATTTATCCTACTTAAAGAACCTTCTATTCTTGATACTTGATTATCTAAATCATTTATTTCTTTAGTAAGTCCATCAAACTTCCTATCTAATTTATCGTCAGATTGATTCCATCTTGCAATTAATTTAATAACCATACCTTCCATATTTTCTAA
>CEQV01084114.1_pt1 | contig 11050 bp, 17 predicted proteins | sample 530971 | NCBI WGS metagenome assembly CEQV01 (sample SAMEA2621173, study PRJEB7988) | marine metagenome | biome: marine biome (ENVO:00000447); feature: deep chlorophyll maximum layer (ENVO:xxxxxxxx); material: "saline water (ENVO:00002010), including plankton (ENVO:xxxxxxxx)" | depth 100 m
AGGACGGGAAGAACAGCCACAGTCTCAACTTGGCAGACTCGGTCAAGATGCAGGGACACAAAGCTGGGCAACTGAACCCAACGTGGGTCGAGTGGCTGATGGGGTTCCCAACAGGGTGGACAGACTTAAAGCCCTCGGAAATGCCGTTGTGCCACAAATCGTCACGCAAATCGGCAAAGCAATCATCGCCGCAGAACAACAATGAGAAATGAACGCGACTTTTATCCAACGCCTCACAGCATCATAGATGCACTGCTACCGCGTTTAAACTGGTTACCAGAACTAGTGTGGGAACCATGTGCAGGTGATGGCCGCCTGGCCGATGCTATGCGTCAACACAACTGTAAAGTTGTCACGCACGATATTGTCACAGGGCATGATTTTTTTAATTGGAAACAAGCACAGGCACAAGCACTTGTCACAAACCCTCCTTTTAAAATTATACGGCAATTTATTGATCACGCCTTCTCAATCGGTGTGCAACACATGGCGTTAATTTGTAACGAAAGACTGTGGGCATGTGGCAAAGGTTTTGATCAGTGGCAACGGCACAGACCTTCGCGGTTTGTAAATTTAACTTGGCGTGAAGATTACCTGGGTAAAGGTGGAACGCCTGACCGCGCTCTTGCTATATCAATTTGGGATACGCCATTAGCACATGAGTGCAGCTTTGAGGTGTGGAATCGTGATCCCACATGACGCCACAATCATTCTTCACGCTCTTTGCGAAGCTGGTGGTCGTTGTGACCAGACGGTATTGCAGCGAATGGTCGAAGATACGTTGATGTCAGGTTTTGCCGTATCTCTGACGTATTTAATTGACAGGGGTTTGGTTGAGCAGCTTAATGGAGCTGAGCCGCTTAACGTCTTCATTAAGCTAACCCCCAAAAACACATATTTAATCACACAGCTACATGAAGCTAAGCTACATGAAGCTAAGCTACATGAAGCTGCTGATCCCAGGAACGTTCAACAACTGGTAGCCGCCACAATAAATTCTAAAAACTTTAACTCCAACTACCAAGCTGTTGTTGACGGCAAAAAAGCACGGCGTGATCCTTTGGTCGAATATGTTGCCGGGTTGAGCCGTTTGAACCAGGTAGATGCCTGGAAAGAATTGCAGGAGATGGATGAGGCTGAGAAGAATGCTATCCGCAGTCGAGTTGCACGATTTACTTCTTGAGGCGGCAGAGACAGAGCGTAGATTACCACCTGCGCTGAAAAAAACACCAACAACCTGGTGGCCAGACATTTTGCCTGAGTGGTTATCTTATGCCTCTGATGCAACCACAACCCGACTGAGCCGTGCCACTGCCAAGCAAATTGATAATTACGACTTGTGCTTAGATATTGTTGTCTCTGTGCCAGTTGCCAGCGACAGAACGTTATTGTGGAGCTGTGCTCAATCAGCAGCCTTTCGTGACCGTGGAATAGCCTGGTCGAAAATAGGTCGAGTGATTCATAAAGATCGCCGGAAGGTCAAAAGCATGTATGAGCAGCTGCTTTGGGAAACAGCCGATAGATGGAACGCAATTTGTGCAAAGCAAGCGTAAGTCACTGCTTGAAGCAGTTACAAATGTCGCATGTGGGATTTTCGTTGCGTGGGCGATGACTTACCTCGTCTTTCCCTGGTTTGGATTTAACGTCACTCTTAGCACCAGCTTATGGATCAGCTTGATCTTTACAGCTGTAAGCCTTGCGAGAAGCTACATTTTACGTCGATTGTTTAACCGATGGGATTTGCGTTTAGAGAAGCAGAGCACACAACCAAGCATTGGTGTTCATCCAGACATTTTAGCACGCAAAAAGCTGTTAGATGAACGTGCAGGTAAAAACAGTTTTGACTGAATGCCCCGGATTGGGGGTATAAATTTCTAGAATTAGTCCAAAGGACTATTCAGTTTTCCTCCCAGGAATACGGATCGCCAGCTGTGTCCTCCAGCGCAGCTGGCCTTTTTTTGGAGCTACTATGGCAGGACGATTAGCAAAGAAACGTATGCAGGCTGTCTGTGATGAATTGGCTAAGGGCAAGTCGCTAAGATCAATTTGTGACAACAACAAAGAAATGCCTGCTTGGAGCACTGTCTTGCAAACAGTGCAACGTGATGAAGATAGCTTCGAGATGTATGCCAGAGCACGCGCTATTGGAGCTGAAGTGCTGGCAGATCACATGCATGACCTGGCTGGATCTCCACTGCCCGAAGGATTGGATCCTCGGTTTGCTAACGCTGAGGTGCAGCGAAGGCGCTTAGAAGTGGATACTCTCAAGTGGACGTTTGCACGAATGCAACCTCGAGGCGTTCGCCATAAGAAAGAAGACATTGATCAGAATGCCGGACAGATCACGCTGGTTTGGGGTGATGATCAGGAAGTGCAGGAAGAACCGAAAACTGCTGAGATAGTGAGGCTGGTAAAAGATGGCGAAGAAGAAAAGTAAAAAGAAGAAGACATACAAACGTAAGGCTAAAAAGAAATGAAGAAGAAGCGCGGTCTTTACGACAATATCAATGCCAGGAAACGTGCCGGGACTTCACGAACAAAGAAGAAGAGCACGATTAGCGCCGGAGCATACGCCAACATGAAGGCAGGGTTTCCAAAGAAGAAGAAGAAATGAACCAGCGTTGTCCGAACTGCCAACAGATCTGTCAGCCCATAGAAGTTCATGGTCATACACAATGCAATGTGTGTGGTCAGGTCATGGAAGAATGTTGCCAGGGTAAACAACGTGATGACGCGGAATGTGGTTAGCTCCCATTTTTTAGGGAGGCAGCTCAGCGCTGCACTACGCGCGAGAATCAGAGCAAGGATGCAAATCATTCTCATTTGCAACTGGAAGGAGGAACCCCCAAGATCTGGGATTTATCTGCAAGCAGTCTGCAAGTTGTAGGTGCTAAGTCATTGATTCTATTGAGATGACAAAGCGGTTATCTACCTATTACCTGGGCATGGGCATTAGAAAATGGCAGTTTTCTGCGACCCCACCCCGCCCATTTTTTGCCGCTGCTGCATATACGTATATACATGGATGCACCACCCACAGACACAGACATACGTTACACCGCACATACCGTAAAGACTGAAGACGGCGATTGGGCGCTGGTCATCTCGCTGCGCGGTTTAGCTGATGAAGCGGAAGCTATGGACGCATTGGAGTCTATTATGGGGCGCTATGTGTTCTGGCCGAGCACGGAGTTACATTGAGAAATCAGACAGTTCGTATTCCTTACACGCCACGTTCGTTGCAGGCTGAGCTGCACAAGCAGCTGTCTGCCCATCGCTGGAGTGTTCTGGTGCTGCATCGACGCGCAGGCAAGACGGTTATGTCGATTAACCATCTGCTGCGTGATGCCATATTGTGTGATCATCATATGGGGCGCTACGCTTACATTGCCCCGCAATACAAGCAGGCAAAAGCCGTGGCCTGGGATTACCTAAAAACCTTTGCTGGTGATATCCCTGGCGTAAAGTTTAATGAAACTGAATTGCGTTGTGATTTACCGAATAAAGCACGCATACAACTCCTTGGTGCTGAGAACCCTGATAGCTTGAGGGGTTTAGCATTAGATGGTGTCGTTCTCGATGAGTATGCGGATATGCCAGAAAGTTTGTTTGCTGAGATACTGCGACCAGCATTATCGGATAGAGCACCCAAGACCTACGCTATATTTGTAGGCACACCCCGCGGTCATAATGCTTTTTATGAATTATATGAGGCCGCAAAGCAGGACAAGGATTGGTTCACAGCAGTTTATAAGGCGAGTGAAACCGGGATATTACCACAGGAAGAGTTGGACGCAGCGCGTTCAATGATGTCTGAAAACCAGTATTTGCAAGAATTTGAAGCCAGCTGGGTTGCGAATGTTGAGGGATCAATCTTTGGCGCAGAAATGTCAAAGGCTGATGATGAAAACAGAATTACAAAAGTCCCGATTGACAATACGGCAAAGGTCAATACTGCGTGGGATCTTGGAATCAACGACGCCACAGCAATCATTTGCTACCAGCAAATTGGTCACGCCATTCATGTGGTTGATTACATTGAACAACGGAATGAGGGTTTACCTTATTATGTGGAACTACTTGAAAAGAAAAATTACCTCTGGGGTCGCCATTACGCCCCGCATGATATCGAAGTGCGCGAGTTGGGCAGCGGCAAAAGTCGAAGGGAAATAGCGTATGATCTGGGTATTGATTTTTCGGTTCTACCCAAGCTCCCGGTTGAAGACGGAATACATAACGCTCAGGTCACGCTTTCGCGCGTTTATTTCGACTATGACAAGTGCAAGCCGTTGATCGAAGCATTACGTCAGTATCACAGGGCTTATAACGACAGAACGCGCACCTTTGCGGCGTCACCTAAACGAGATTGGTCTACACACGGATCTGATGCCTTTCGCTATATGTGCTTGTCGATACGAGATCACGAACATTTCCGCAGACCCACCCAGCCGTTTGCCGACAATAAATATAACCCTCTTGGAAATGAGGTTTTTGCATGAGTTTTTTAATGCCTAAAATGAGTTTGCCTCCCATGCCAGCACCCCCTCCTCCACCTCCTCCTGCGCCAACACGCGACAGCGAAGATATCGCAAAAGCAAAAGAGGCAGAGCGTGAAAGACTACAGCGGATGGCAGGGCGTAAGGCCAGTATTATGACAACCTCGCGTGGATTGCTGGATGATCCTGATACCGCGTCACCTTCGCTTATAGGACAAAAAACGAATACATGACAGTAGTCCGGTTGGCAACGGTGGCTGACGTTCCGGCTGTTGTTGCTATTGCACGCGAAGGTATTAATGAATCTGGCATACCGTCACGCTTTGACCAAAAGCATGCCACCGCGTTTTTTAAGGCGTATGTGAAGCACAAAGATTTTGATCTATTGGTCAGTGTTAATGGCAATGAAGACGTTGGCGGCTTTGCCCAGGTATCACAAAGCACCACAATGTTTGCACAGCCATTGTGTTACCTGGCTGAGTTTTGGATACGAAAAGCAGATCGAAGAACGTGGGCGGCACGCGATCTTATTGAAGCTGTTGAACAATGGGCAGCTGATCGTGGTTGCACAGCAATCTATTCGACAGCGACAAGTGAGCTGTCACACAAAGAACAAAAGCTATTTGAAAATCTATTGATGAATTACGGATACCGACAACTTGGCACGGTTTACCGTTTGGAGGCAGACAGGCATGGGTAAGTTTAATCCCTTTAAAGGCGGCAAACCAAAAACATTTTTTGGAAAACTTATTGGTAGTTTGCTGGGAACAGGTGCAGTTGTCCCCCAGGCACAGGCACAAGCCCCTGCACCACCACCGGCACCTGAGCCTGCTGAAGTAATAACGGCAGAAGCAAAAGAAGAAAAAAGGCGCATACTAGGGCGTCAATCTGGTCGGCGTGGCCGTGCGCGATCTGTCATTGGTGAGCCAGCCACTGTTGAAAAAAAGACATTGTTAGGCGGATGACAGCGCAAAATAACCAGGATCCCAAACAGGCGCTGGCTGGTGCTATGGGTGGATCTGCTCCGCAACCCATTAAGTTTGGTGCAGATGTGGATCCCATTGTGCGTTTTGATCAGAAAACAAGTGGGCGCGGTAACAAGGCAGCAACAAGTCTTGGTGCGACCAACAGCATTATGAACGGAAACTATTGATGGCTGTAAACAAACTCGCAGATGCGCTGGTAAAGCGCTATCAAAAACTACAGTCCCAACGTAGCGTTTGGGAGTCACATTGGCAGGAGATTGCAGATTACTGCCTACCGAGAAAGGCCGACATTACGAAGCGCAGGCAAGAAGGCGACAAACGCACAGAACTGATATTTGATGCAACCGCTATTCACGCTGTTGAGCTACTGGCGGCCTCTCTCCACGGGATGCTCACGAACGCTTCGACTCCGTGGTTCAATTTAGCGTTTTCAGATCCGGCTATACAAAACGACGATCAGGCAATGGAATGGTTGGAAAGTGTTGAGCGTCGCATGTATGACGCTTTTCATCAGTCTAATTTTCAACAGGAAATCCACGAACTGTATTATGACCTGGTAACATTTGGCACTGGTTGTATTTACATTGAAGAAGACGAAGACGTCGGGCTGCGTTTTTCAACACGCCACATCAGCGAAATTTATATTTCTGAAAACAACCGTGGTATTGTTGATACCATTTTCCGTAAATATAAAATGACAGCTAAAGCCTGTGCGGATCAGTTTGGGCTGGAATCCCTGCCCAGCAAAATTGCACGCGCAGCAGAAAAAGATCCGTTTGAAATGTTTGAAATCCTGCACGTTGTGCAGCCGCGAGAAGATCGTCAGATAGGCAAAATTGGTCAAGAGAATATGCCGTTTGCGTCTATCTATTTAGATATGGATACCAAGCAGATTATGCGGGAAAGCGGCATGATGGAAATGGCGTTTTTAACACCACGCTATTTAAAAGATTCTGTTAGCAGTTACGGCCGAAGCCCCGCTATGAGCTGTCTCAGTGATATTAAAATGATTAATAAGATGTCTGAAACATCTATTCGTGCTGCACAAAAACTGATAGATCCTCCATTGATGGTACCGGACGATGGGTTCATCGCTCCTGTCCGAACCCGGCCAGGTGGGTTAAATTATTATCGCTCCGGGACACGCGACCGTATTGAACCGCTACAAACCGGCAGCAATATTCCCGTGTCTATAAATATGGAAGAACAGCGCAGGCAAGCAATTCGATCTGCTTTTTATGTTGATCAGCTGTTGTCTGTCCAGGACGCGCCCCGCAAAACAGCAACACAGGTTTTGCAGGAAAGTGAGCAGGTCATGCGTTTGATTGCGCCTGTGATGGGAAGACTGCAGGCAGAATTATTACGCCCTCTTATCAACCGATCATTTTTGCTAATGTCGCGTCAGCAGATGTTTGATCCAGCACCAGAGTTTATGGCGGGTATGGATATTGATATTAAATATGTTAGCCCAATGGCTAAGGCACAGAAACAGACAGACCTGCAATCCATTATGCGTGCGCTCGAAGTTATAGCTCAGGTCGGGCAATTTGCGCCTGTCATGGATTACATCGACAACAATGGATTAGTAGATCATTTGCTGGATACGCTCAGCGTGCCAGCCAAGGTTAGAAAATCTGACGCAGAAGTTCAAATGGCGATTCAACAGCGCGAACAGCAATTGGCAGAACAACAGGAAATGCAACAGACCATGCAAATGGCGCAGGCAGCTGGACAAGCAGCGCCAGCGCTAAGAGAGGTAGCAAACATTGGCGAACAGGAAACCGCAGCGGCTGAATGACATCATTGCGGCTTACCGCATGGTGTTTGGTTCAGAAGATGGAGAAACTGTGCTTGATGATTTGGAAGCGCGGTTTTTTATGCATGCCCCAACGTTTGTTGCCGGTGATCCGCATGAGTCAGCTTACCTGGAAGGACAACGGTCTGTGGTGCTGACAATTTTGCATATGATTTCAGATGAACGACAACAACCTAGAGGAGAAGATGTTGATGAGTGAAGAGCAGACAACTGCGGCGGCAGATACGCCAGAACCGCAGCCTGTAGACGCACAACCGCAAGCAGAAACAGGCATATCTGAAAATTGGCGAGATGGTTTACCCGATGATTTAAAAATGAATGCAAGTTTGCTTAAATTTAATGATGTCGGTTCCCTGGCTAAATCTTATGTCAACGCACAGCGTATGATTGGTGCAGACAAAATAGCCTTGCCAAATGAGCATTCAACCGATGACGAATGGGGCGAGGTGTATACAAAGCTCGGACGCCCGGATACTTCGCAGGGTTATGAACTGTCTTACGACAGCGGAAACGAAGACACCAACATGATTGGCGCATATTCTGAAGCTGTTCATAATCTTGGGCTGAGTCAAAAACAGGCGCAGGGCATGTTAGATTGGTATTCAACAGTTGAAGCCGAAGGACAAAAAGTAGCTGGCGAGGCGTCTGAACATGCAACAGAAGAAGGCATGCAGGCGTTAAAATCAGAATGGGGGCGTGCTTTTGAACAAAAAGCAGCTTCTGCACAACGAGCTGCCACAGCACTGCTAGGGTCAACAGATATGTTTGATGAGATTACCTTAGCTGATGGTCGAAAACTTGGTGATCATCCTGACGTCGTAAAAATGTTTGCAACACTTGCAGAACAAATTGCCGAAGATAAGATTGTCGGTGAAACAACAGAAACAGCATTTACTCCAGACGAGGCTATGAGGCGCATTGCAGAAATTACTGCACCGAATAGCCCTTATTGGGATAAGCATCATCCGCAACATATGATTATGGTTGAAGAGGCGTTGCGGCTTAGAGAGTTTGCACACCCTGAGTAATTAAGGTGTGCTTTGTAAAACCCCAGGATAAGCGCAAGCCCCTTGGCGTATAATCGTGAGTCGATTGGACTAGCGGCCTAACCGCAGGACAGGCCTCGAAAGAGACAACCACCGTAGCAACACTTAACCTTAATTGATAAAGAAAGGAGGATTTGCATGTCTACGCAAATCACAACTGCCTTTGTTAATCAATTCTCCAGCAACGTGCAGATGTTGTCGCAGCAAATGGGTTCGCTGCTTCGGTCTGCTGTTGATGAGGAATCGATAACAGGGGAAAAAGCCTTTTTTGATCAAATCGGTTCGGCGGCGGCGGTGAATTTTCGCCTAGCTAGAGTGTGAACTTTAGCTGAAAACTGCTCAAATTCGGTGAAGGCTTTAAAATGCTAATACCGAGCGAAGCCCTAATTTGGGAACGTGTAGAGACTTGACGGGCAGCATCTTTATAAGATGAAGATAAAGTCCAGCGCACAAACATTTTTATGGCAGTGAAAGCTGTAGTGTGAAGGAAACGCACAAGCCGGCATAGTGACACCCCCCTCGTTACGACACCACATAGCAGGCGTCAAGTAGCCTTAGTGGACTATGAGTGGGCAGATTTGATTGATTCGGCCGACATGGTGAAGACTTTGATCTCGCCCGAAAGCTCTTATGCGAAGGCTGCGGCCGCGAGCATGGGAAGGGCGATTGATGATGAAATCATCTCTGCAGCGTTTGGTGACGCTAAAACAGGTAAGGAAGGTGGCACAACTACATCTTTCCCTGCCGGGCAGCAAGTTGCTGTTGGTTCACCAGCTGCGGGATTAACGATAGCTAAACTGGTTAACGCCAAGAAAATTCTTGATGCTAATTCAGTGGATCCATCTATCCCACGGTATATCGCTGTTTCACCTGAGCAAATTGAAGACTTGCTCAACAACACAACAGTTACAAGCGCAGACCATAACACGGTAAATTAGCTTGCCTATCTAGGTGGCAACATTTAGATGAAAATCGGTCAAATTCGGGGAAGCCTTAACAGGTAATGCTGATGGTAATCGCGAGCCAAGCCCTTCGGGGAAGGTGTAGAGACTAGACGGCTGACACCCCTAGCGGGTGAAGGGATAGTCCAGACTCCAAACGTCTTATGACGGCAGTGAAAACTGTAGAGGGTATGAAGAGCTTTAGCTGTTGGTGACATCGACACCTTCGTAGGGTTTAAGTTCATTGTTTCAAACCGCCTTGACACCAATGCAAGTTCGCAACGTCGCGTAATTGCATGGGCGCAGGACGGAATAAAACTAGCAGTTGGCAAAGACGTTACTGCTAGAATTTCGGAACGTGACGACAAATCCTATTCCACTCAGGTCTACTACTGCATGTCAGTAGCTGCGACTCGAATGGAAGAAGAGAAGGTCGTTGAAGTCATATGTTCAGAATAGGAGGTATAGAAAATGGCTAACGTAAACCAAACACTAGCTTCCAATTTTGTAAGCACACCGCCAACAACTTCACCTGTGCATCAGTTACATGGCACACAGAGGGTTGCTTGCGGTACCGTGGCTCTGGCCGCAGGTGACTTATCTGCGGGCGATACCGTGATGTTGGCTCCAGTGCCTACGAATGCTGCAGTTATAAGTATCAAGATTTTTAATGACGATCTTGATTCTGGTTCAACTGTGACAATGCACGTTGGGCTATACACTGCGGATGGTAATGTGACTGCAAAAGATGTTGACTGTTACGCAAGTGCTACCACGGACTTGCGTGCTGCTGTAATTGTTGGAACTGAGGTTGCGTTTGAAGCACGCAACATCAATCTACTAGGACAGCAGGTATGGCAGGACGCTGGAGACTCCAGCGACCCAGGTGGACATTACCTGATTGGTATAGAAACAGATGCTGCCGGAGATACCGCCGGTGATCTTTCCTATATCATAACATATGTAGTTGACTGAGAACCAAAGTGCGGGGGAGCCAGCGATTGCGGCTCCCCTAACCTTTCGTAAAGTTTTTACAGCTGCTTGTAACGCAGGGGAAGCACGTAGTTTAAGTGTTGGTAAACAAAGTTTTGGTCACCCTGTTGTTGCTAAATGTGTTTCTTGGATACAAAGAATTGCACCAGATGCCTCAATACATGCCCCTGCCTATTGTAGAGTAGAACAAATGGCAGCAGGCCATGATTGGCATTTAGATACTGGTGACAGCAACCACATGACCTGGTGTGCCTACAGCGGGTCTGTGTTGTTAAGTAAGCCGGAAAGTTTCAGCGGTGGGTGGTTTGAATTTCGTAATCCACCTGCACGACACAAACATTATCTTGATCTGCTGACATACAGCAGTGACAATTGGCACAGGGTAACGCCACACGAAGGCGAACGCCGTGTGCTTTTGCTTTTCTTAGGAAAATCGAATGGCATCAGAAGTTGATATTTGTAACATTGCGTTAAACAATCTTGGCGCATCAAACATTACCGCGTTAGACGAAGACTCTAAGTCAGGTCGTTTGTGCAATCAACGCTATGAGTTTGTTCGAGACACTGTATTCCGATCATCGCCATGGAATTGTCTCATTCAACGTGTTGAGTTAGCCCAGGATGCTGATACCCCACCTTTTGGCTTTAGCTACCAATATACTCTCCCGGCTAATCCTTATTGCCTGCGCGTTCTTACAATGTGGACAGCACAAACAAATGCAGATGAGTCAGCATACGATAACGGCGATATTATGTTTAAGATTGAAGGTCG
>CEQV01036749.1_pt1 | contig 11018 bp, 7 predicted proteins | sample 530971 | NCBI WGS metagenome assembly CEQV01 (sample SAMEA2621173, study PRJEB7988) | marine metagenome | biome: marine biome (ENVO:00000447); feature: deep chlorophyll maximum layer (ENVO:xxxxxxxx); material: "saline water (ENVO:00002010), including plankton (ENVO:xxxxxxxx)" | depth 100 m
GAACACATTCTCTAGTAATGTTGTTGGTAGTACTGTTGTAGGAACGCTTCCTATCGAGTCTGGTTCATTTAGTTTCCCAATCATGTCTTCAGCAAAAGACACTACAATAAAAATAGTAAACGATTCAGCGTTGCCTGGTAACTTTCAGTCAGCAGAGTTTGAATCATTTATTCATACTAGAAGTAAGCGTGTTTGATCAGTCAATAGTTAAATACCCATCACTTGAGATTGTTCAAGCACACCCAGATCATGCAGATTACCTTGCACCAAAGCTTCGTGCAGGAGACAACATGGAATGCATGTGTATGGGAAGGAAACCATTAGATGCTCTTCACGATGCCTTCAAGTATGACTTGGCTACCTTAACAGTCCTTAACAACAAAGGAAAACCAATCGGAATGTTTGGTGTTGGTGAAGGAGATATGTTTCCGTACCTATGGATGCTTGGGACTGATGAGATATCCAAGAGATACAAGAAAGAATTTGTAAGGTACTCAAAGACTTGGGTTGATGAGTTGTTGAAACTAGTAGGAGGAATGGCAGGAAACTTTGTCTATAAATACAACAGACCAGCAGTGCGTTGGCTTCGTTGGGTTGGAGCAGAGTTCCTAGAAGAAGTCGAGTTTAACAAAGAACCTTTTTACAATTTTATATTAATTAACAATAACGAAGAAAAATAATAATTTATGTGTACACCTTTAGCAGCAGTATCAGCACTCGTAGGAGGAGCGCAGACAGTTTCCTCGATTGTGGGACAACGACAGCAAGCTCAAATGCAAGAGCAAGCACAAGCAACGGCTTCATCCCAAGAACGCCAAAGATACCTAGCAGAAGTATCTGCAATGCGAACCCAACAGCAACAAGAGATGGTTGCAAGAGCGCAGAGAATACAGGAAGCCAACAGAAAAGCTATGGAAGCCAGAGCCACTGCTAGGGTAAGCGCAGGGGAGTCAGGCGTGTCTGGACTTAGCGTTGATGCTCTTATGGGAGATTTAACAAGAAAAGAAGCTGAGTACACTTTCTCAGAACAAAGGCAAGCAGAAATGACTGACGTTAACAGACAAATTCAATTACAGGAGTCAGGGATAGGATTTAATAGAAATATGCTTCGCATTAACAAACCAATAGAACAACCTGACTATCTAGGATCAGCCCTTGGAGGAATACAATCAGGGTTAAGTACTTACTCATCACTCAAATAAATTAATTTAAAACATGGCACAGAAACCAAGAACTCAAGTAGACGTACCTTTTGGACAAGCACCTTTACGACCTGCTATACAAGGCGCAGGAAGAAACCAAGTGTTTGTAGCACCTCTTCCAAGACAGACATCAGCCCAAGTACTTGCAAAGAACCTGTCTCAATTCAGTCAGGTATTAGGTCAGTTTAGTAATGTACAAAAGCAAAGGGGAAGAGAAGCTGCTATGGCCCTCACAAATGATGAGGTCATTGCTCAGATAGATGGCAGTAGCCCTAGAAGATTTAATCCTTTTGATAAAATAGGTTTTCAAAAACAATTTAGTGAAGACGTTTACACTAGAGCATTTGATTTAAGAATTAAACCACAACTCACTCAATTAGGAAATGATATTAAAAGAATGGGTGTTGAGCAAGTTACTGATGCTGACCAACTAGATAAAATAATTGATGAAGGATTAGGTAGAATAAACGAAGAGGCACTTAAAGGTTTAGGAGACGATAATTTTCAAAAGTATGCACACAATGTATTATTTTCAAATGCTGCTGCTAAATTCAAAGCATCAACAAACGAAGCTTGGAACCTTGATAGACAAGAGTATTTAAAGGACGCTTCAGCAGAAAGTTCTGATAGAAGTCTCATAGATACTGTAGAAGGAGTTTTTAAGTTTCCTGCTATCCCTAAAGGAGGAATTGTTGTTCTACCAAAACACAGGGCAACAGCTTATGGATTGGCTTCTATAGATCCAACTACAGCAGAAGACCAAGCAAAGGCTGATGCAGGTGTTCCTGGTTATGAGGGATTTGACCAAAAAAAAGGATCTGGTGGAGAACGTCTTATCCCAGGATACAGCGTAGCATCTAATTATTATCCTCAAGGAACTATTTTAGACATAGATGGCAAGGAGTATCGAGTAGATGATACAGGGGGAATGGCTTTAAATGTAGTGGACTTCTACGCTGGTGATGACCAGAAGATGTATAAAGCTTTTGCTAATAAAAAGATTAAGTCAGTCAAAGTTGTAGACCCATCCGCTAAATCACCTGAAAAAGTTAAGGGAGGCGTTCAACAGTGGGCTTCATATATGGATGATTATCTTTATAAATCAGGGCATACAACAACTAGCGCAAGGAAGACTATAATGATGAAGTCCCTAGAAAATGTTGTAACAGATTATGCTAACAAAGGAGACTTTATACAAGCACGAGAAATCATTGATAGCATTGAGGGAACAATAGTAAATAATGTACCTGTATTTAAAGGTGGGCTTGCAAGTTCTCTTGAAGAAAAGATTCAAAGGATAGAAGAAAAGACTTCAGTAGATAACGCAAAAGCATCTAAAGAAAAAGCACAGAGTGAGTTGGTTGATTTTACTTCTGTCTTTACTCAGCTAAGAGCCGAAGCTTCTGCAACAGAACCTAAGAGAAAGACTAAAGAAATTAGCACAAATTATGAAGACATTGTACCTGATCCTATTAAAAACTTAATTGATTTGGAACTACAAAATGTGCGTAAGGAGTTAACATCTTCCAGAGACGATGGAAATACTTTTGATGTTCAAGTTAAAACAGAAAAGCTTAAACAACTACTAAGTTTAGACGCTGCCCACGAGGCTTCTTTAGACGAAACTAACTTAGTCCAAAATACAAATCCACTTGAACTTTATGCTGCAACAGTAACTAGCAGAACTAAGTCTTTAACAGCTACAATTTTAAGCAACCCAGATTTAAAGGGAAAACTTTGGCACGAGGTAGAAGGAAAAGATGCTTTAGGAAATTTTATGGACATGCCTACATTACTTGATCCTAATTTAATTAAAGGATTGATTGCTTTAGAAGAACGTCAATTTGATAAGAAAAATAAGGAAACTTTAAGAACATTTAAACTAGCCAATCCTCTTCATACTGACACAGAACTACTCGATCTTGCTTACGAAATTGTAGGGGAAAATGCAGACGCATCTAACGAAAATATTGACCGAGAACTCGCAAGGTTAATAAACGAAGCTACAGAAAGCGATGTTGATATTACGCCTACAACTCCTAAAACTAAACTTGAAGAAAATGTTAGTGAAAGTTTAAAGGAAGGTGACACCCCAGAAGATGCTAAAAGGTTTGGTTTGTCTGATACTCTTGAAGGTAAAGATACTTTTGATGCTAAAGACGGAAACATAGTACTGGATCTAGACAAAGTATTTGGCTTTGGAGATTCTTATGCTGGAAACTACGAGAGAGAAGACTATGACAAGTATAATGATTTGTATACTAAATCAAAAGAGACAGGAGTATTTAAAGACAACGAATCAGATGTTTCTAAGTTCTTTGAAAACAGAAAAACAATTTTAAAGGAAAGCGATTTCTTTTCTCCTTTAGTAACTACAGTAAAAAGATTTACTTACGAAAGACCTAGTTTAACAGAGATGGGAGTAGGAGGTCTTTACCCTAGTGGAGTTTACAAATCTACTGAAACCCAATACAGAAATGCAAAAAGAGATATCAAAAAGTTTTTAATAGAAACAGGAGTTACTCTTGAAGACGCTCAACAGGGAATGTTTATGGGATATCCTTTAAAAGAAATAATACAAAGGAATTGGGAAAAGATGCCAATACTAAGTTTCAATGAACTTCAATTTACAGGAGAAGTTGAGAAAATTTTAAAGAAAAACAACTTAGACAAACCTCATTACATGAGAGATTCATTTGGAGAGCCTGATACTAAACCAGCAATTACAGTAGATCAATTTATAGAAGCACAAAGAAAACTTATTACAGATCAAACTAAATAAATATGTCATTACAAGCACTACGATCATTTTCAGAAAACCTAGGACTAGGAAGACTAAAACCAACTCGTGAAGAACTAGAGGCATCCGTACCTGGAGGAGCAGTTAGAGAAGGTGTTAGAGAAGACCAAGAAGTATTTACAGCTAGAGAAAAAGAACTTTTAGAATCAGGTGAGGCTTTACCAAAGACTCTCTCACCAACTCAACAAACAAAACCAAAAGAAGAGGAGGAAGAAGATAAACCCGGTTTCTGGAGTGAAATATTTTGGGGAGTACCAAGAGGACTTAGAGACGCTGCACAAGGTGTGTTAAGTCTTGGGGATGCAGCAGTAGAAGGTCTAGGTGGAAACCTTATGCCAGACAGGTGGCACGAAAGTGATTGGATGCTTGGAGAAGCTACAACAGTTGCAGGAAGTCTTAGTTCAGGAATTGTTCAATTTGCTACAGGATTTGTTCCAGCATTCAAAGTTGCAAGCATGGCAGGTAAAGCAAGCAAAGCTCGTAAAGCATCAAAGATAAGAGTAAAGGCAAACAAAGCTGATAAAGTAGATAGAACTAAAGCAAGAGAACAAGCTAGAGCAGAGATACAAGCTTTAAGAGTGAAGAAGCCAGCTAACATTCGTAAAGGAATTGCAGCAGGAGCAGTAGCAGACTTTTCAGTGTTTCAACCCAATCAAGAACGACTTGCAGACCTTTTAGGAGAACACGCTGGACTCAATGATCCTTTTACAAACTTCTTAAAGTACGAAGGTAATGAAGATGATCCTGAGTATCTTGGAAGATTAAAGAACGTAGCTGAAGGTTTGGTTATCGAAGGTGTCGTTGGAGGAGCTATAGGAGTTGCAGTACTTGGTTTAAAGAAACTAAGAAACCCTGAAGGAGTTGTAAAAGGTTTATCAGACGCAGAAGCGGAAGTAATTGAAGGAGTACAAAACCCTTGGACAACTGCTTCAAGGACTAAGAAAAAAGAACCTAAAGCAGACGGGATAAATGCAGGAGACGATGCTGCGCCAAGATCCGAGGGTTTTATAGGAAAAGAAGAAAAAGAATACATCAAGAAAGCGAGAGATCTTGAAATACCTCTTATGGCAAAAGATGGTACAATTAAATCTCCTGGAAGACTTAAACTTGAAGTTGATAAAGCACTTGGAGATAAAGCTTATAGAGATTCTCCTTTTACTTCAAAATCAATTGTTTATCACGGAGGTAAACTTAAAGACCCAGATAAGCACGGAGGAATATTATTTACTACAAAATCTAAAAAAGAAGCAGAAGACTTTGCTAAAGCCAATCAAGGATTTGATGAGTTTACTCTTGAGATACCAACTAACAGTTATCTTATTGATCCAAAAACTATTGCAGGGGAATTTGAGGGAGTAAATGTTTTAAGGGAACTAAATTTAAAACCTTTAAACAAAGATAAGTCTCTTAATAATTCTACATTAAATGATCTTTTAGATAGCACTTCAGATAGTTACATAGGAGATAAAGGTAGAACATCTTTTATAAAAGCTATGAAAGAGAAAGGCTTTAAAGGGGTAGAGGCTGGAGGAGGAACAAAGAAAGTTGAAGATAACATTGCTCTCTTTGAAACGCCTAAGAAAACAGTTAAGGAAGAAGCAACTATAAATGCTGCTGAATTTGATGAAGCTGTTAACTCTAATATACCAAAAGGTAGAGGAGGAGACATTGCTCTTGAGTCTAGTACTATAAAAAACTTACTAGGAGGAACAACAGATACTGCTTCTTTATGGAATGTATTGAGAGTAGTAATGAGAAACGTTCAATCTGATCATTCAGTTATTACAAAGTTTGATAAATCAACACATAAAGAAATTGTTACATTTGTAAATGACAATCCAGATACATTTGGAAATCTAGAGGATGCAATTAAAAATTCTTCAGACAAAGATATTATAGAAGCAGCCAATGATGAACTTGTTAAAAGTGTTGTCATTTATAAATTTATGCGTGAAGCAGCAGAAGAAAGCGTAAGACTAGCTCGAAGACATATTGCCGATCCGCTTAACAAAGAAGATTACTTAGACTTCATTGATATGTTTGGTAAGTATGGAGAATTAGCACGAATTAACTCACTCAGAGGAAGTGTTGCTTCAGGTGCTTTGATGCAACGTAAGTTTCTTAAACAAGGGATGGGAGGCATAGATAACAATGCTTTAAGACCTTTAAGCCTGAAGAACGAAGCTTCAGGTAGCCCCATGGAAGCTGTAGTAGAGAACGAAGAATATCTTCAAGCTTTCTTAGAGAAATTAGGAACTACAGACACAGTTACATTAGCAAAGCGTTTAGATATGATTGCAAACTTTGACGAGTTTCAAAGGATTACAAGTTTAGGTGAGTTATCTAAAATGGCACAACATACACTTGGTAGAAAGGTATTGGATGTTTCAAAAGAAATTTACATCAACTCACTCTTAGGAAACCCAGCAACACAAGTTGTTAACTCAGCAGGAAGTTTACTTACAAATGTTATTTCAACAATGGAAAGAACAGTAGGCTCACTCCTTAGAGGCAATATTGATTTAGCTAAAAGCACGTTAAGACATCAATATAGTTTATCTACTCTTTGGAGGGCAATAAGAGCAATGGGTAATTCTGCTTTTAAAGACAGTAGTATTCTTGTTCCTGGTAAAGCTCAGTATCTAGAACAAAAAGCATATAAGAGATCGTTTAGCACTCAGAACAACAGTGTAGTAGGGAAAGCAATAAATCATTTAGGAGCATTAGTTAACTTGCCTTCAAGAGCTTTAGTTTCTGTTGATGAGTTCTTTAAACAGTTAGCATACACTGGATATGTAAAAGGTGAACTATCGGTTAAATATTTAGATCAATATAAAGCAGCTATTGACGCTTCTGACGCAAAAGCCTTGAGCAATCTTGGCGTTAAGTTTGATGCTGACAACTTAGGAAACAATAACTTCACTAAATGGCTGAACGAGAAAGTAGAGACAGAATTTCAAAAACATCTTACAAGTGATGGAGCTTTCTATAGTGAAAAGAATAGAATGATTGCAGCACAAAAGCACCTTACAAGAACTGGTAAGTTATTTGGAGAAGGCAGAGAAGAGGCACTTCAAAAATATCTAAATGAAAACCCTTTTCAAAAAGAAGCTTCTAATTTAGCTAACAGCGCACAGAAGATGGCTAATCAACTTACATTTACAAATGATGTAAGTGACATAAGTCCTTGGTTTAAAAGGCTTGAAAACTTAATGAGAACAGCACCAGGGCCTCTTGGATTTGCTTCAACTTTGCTTATTCCATTTTACAGAACCCCTTTAAATATATTAGCTTTTGCAGTTGATAGATCCCCAATAGGAGCAGTTCTTCAGCTTACTAAAAGAACTAAAAAGAAATATAGAAAAGCATTGAAGGAAGGCACGGAAACAGACAGATCACAAGCTATGGGTAAGTTGGCTACAGGAGCAACAGTAGGTTATATGTGGCAACAGATTATTGATAGTGCAGGAGATAAAATAACTGGAGGAGGCCCACAAAATAAACAAGAAAGAGATGCCCTTAGAGCTACTGGGTGGCAGCCTTATTCCTACAAAAGGGGCGATACATATTATAGTTATCAAAGACTAGATCCTGTTGCTACTTTAATAGGTATATCGGCTGATTGGAGAGATTATAAACAATACGATGAAGACCCTAACGAAGGTATAGGAGCAAACATATTACTTATATTTGCAGAGAACCTTTCAGATAAGACTTTTCTTCAAGGTGTAAACAACGCAGTTAATCTCATGGAAGACCCTGAATACTATGGGCCTAAACTTTTCAGAGACGTTGCATCTGGCTTTGTACCCAACTCAATCAATCACTTCAAAAATAGTGATGCTCAGATAATAGTAAATGAAACTAGAGATCTTACAGATGCTATATACAAAAAGTTACCAGGATTTGTAGATCAAGTAGCACCTAAAAGAACAGTTCTTGGAGATATAGTTTACAGAGAGAATCCTTTAGGGACTACAGCATTTAACCCTATCTATAAATCTACAGATAAGAAAGATGTAGTAGCAAATGAAATGGCTAGAACTCAGCACGGCTTCTCAATGCCTGGTAAGAAGTTTTACGGAATACCTGAAATAGATCTTACAGAGATACCAGTAGAAGGTAAATTTGATGCTTATGACAGATATCTTGAACTTTCTGGTACGCTTAAAATAGGAGGCAAAACAATGAAACAACGTCTTAAATCTCTTATACAATCAAAGGCTTACCAAAGGCTTCCTGAAGAAGTGGATTACGATGCTACAGGCAGAAAATCTCAAAGAATTAAACAGATTAATAATGTTATAAACGCTTACAGATCTAGAGCCAGATATGATCTTCTTAAAGAACTTCCTCAGTTGAGAGAGTTGTTTGACGGAGCAATGGCAGCAAGAAGAGCAATAGGAACATCACCATCATCTTAAAACAAATTAACAACTCACACAAACAATCAATTACTTATGGCAAAATCATTTATAGATTACACAACGGCAGGTGCAGGTACTAACGGCTTGGGCCAGACAACGTTTAGTTATGCAGGACTAGAAGTTCTAAACGACAACGATATAAAGGTCTTTGGCGAAATGGCTAACGGAACACAAGATGTCCTGACAATATCTTCAAGAGACACTGCTGCAAAAACAGTGACATTGTCGGCCACGCCTACCTCTGGTTATTATACTGCAAAGGTTAGAGTCTACCGATCGACAACAGCAAACGCACTTGTAGACTTTGTAGATGGCGCAAGGCTGACAGAGAGTGACCTTGACACCGCTTACCGACAGGGACTCTTTGTGGCTCAAGAGGTTGCAGAAAACGCTTCTGGTGACGGAGCTTCTGGTGTTGCAGGGCTGACTGAAAACAACCTTGCAGAATCTTTTTATAAAGAGGGAACTTTTACAGTTACAGCAACTCCTAGCACATCTGGGACTATAACTCTTAACACCAATAACAATTCATTGAGTTACACTAAGATAGGAAACAGAGTGTTTGTGTCTGGTTCGTTACTTGTGAGTTCAGTAAGTAGTGCGCAGGGAGCTATAAACCTTACAACACTTCCTTATACCGCAGCAAACCTGACAGACACAGCAGGAAACTCTATAGCTGTAGTAAATATTCAAGCTCCTAACGCTGAACATATTGCAGATTATTCTGCTTGGGTAACAGAGACAGCAAACGATAAGATTTCTATTTATTATTCAGAAACAGGACAACAACCTGCATCAACGTCTGCACAAAAACTGCAAACAGACTCGCAGATTTACATAAGTCTAAATTATGTTACCGCCTCTTAATTACCCCTATGAACAATCAATTCACGACTCCCACAGTTGGAGTTTTAGGACTTCTCGCCAACATAACACTTAACGACGTAAACGAGATATTAGCTGTATTAGTTGGTGCAGCTACTCTTGTTTACATGGTCTTAAAGATAATATCAGAATTACGTAAAAAGGATAAATAACTACATGGATAACAACGAAAAAGACAGCATGAAGAGAATGTATACTCTACAGGATCTTTTAACAGATGAGTTCATAGACAGGATAAAACTTGGAGACGCAGAACCTTCTTTACTTAACGCTGCTAGGCAGTACCTTAAAGACAACGGAGTACACTCAGGACTCAAGCAAGACACTAAGATACAAGACCTTGTAAGTATTCTTCCGTTTAAAGAGGAAGAAGAGGAACCCCCTACAAGTAAAGTTAACTAATAACAATATATGGAAGAGTTAAAGGACTTCAGAAATTTCCTTTACCTCGTTTGGAAGCACCTCAATCTCCCAGACCCCACAGACATACAATACGAGATTGCTGAATGGATGCAGAATGGCCCTAGGAGGGCTGTTATCCAAGGCTTCCGAGGCGTAGGTAAATCATGGATATGTTCAGCTTATGTTGTACACCAACTGCTGTTAGATCCCTCAAAAAACATCCTGGTATGCTCTGCCAGTAAAACAAGAGCCGACGATTTCTCCACGTTCACTTTGAGGCTAATACACGAGATGCCTCTACTAGCCCACTTGATCCCCACCGATAAGCAAAGATTTTCAAAGATAAGTTTTGATGTTGGCCCTGCTCCAGCTAGTCATGCTCCGAGTGTTAAGTCACTAGGCATTACCTCCCAACTAACTGGAAGTAGGGCTGACATCATAGTGGCCGACGATGTGGAGGTTCCAAACAACTCAGCCACGCAAGGCATGAGAGACAAACTTGGGGAACAGGTAAAGGAGTTCGAGTCCATATTAAAACCTGATAAGGAATCCAAGATTGTCTTTCTGGGTACGCCTCAATGTGAAGACTCACTCTACAACAAACTGATGGAGAGAGACTACACCGCTTGCATATGGCCCTGCAAGTATATAACTCCCAAAGATAATGAGAAAACTTATTATGGACGAGTTAGCCCACTTTGCGTTGCTGAGGAAAAGAAGAACAAGTCCACAGAACCTATAAGGTTTAGTGAGATAGATCTGGCAGAACGGGAGATCAGTTATGGAAAAGCTGGCTTTGCTATGCAGTTCATGCTCGATAGTAAACTGTCAGATGTTGATCGCTTCCCCTTAAAGGTCAACGACTTGCTTGTAATGGACATAGACAACGAGGTGGCTCCTGAGAAAGTAGTGTGGGCGCAATCACCAGACCTAGCTTGGACTGGAGATGTCCCTAACGTAGGCTTCAGTGGAGATAGATTCTACAGACCTTTCAAGCAAGTTGGTGACATGGTTGAGTTTACTGGATCAGTAATGTCCATTGACCCTTCAGGACGAGGACGAGATGAAACTTCCTGGGCCATTGTTAAAATGCTTAACGGATACCTATACGTCCCTGATGCAGGAGGTATGCAAGGGGGCTACGGAGAAGATGTCCTCAAGGTTCTTGCAATGAAAGCAAAGACCCATAAGGTCAACTACATCATTGTTGAGAGTAACTTTGGTGATGGTATGTTTAGTGAGTTGTTTAAACCTTTCCTAAACAAGATACACCCCTGCTCGATTGAAGAAGTACGCCACAGT
>CEQV01028698.1_pt1 | contig 10997 bp, 13 predicted proteins | sample 530971 | NCBI WGS metagenome assembly CEQV01 (sample SAMEA2621173, study PRJEB7988) | marine metagenome | biome: marine biome (ENVO:00000447); feature: deep chlorophyll maximum layer (ENVO:xxxxxxxx); material: "saline water (ENVO:00002010), including plankton (ENVO:xxxxxxxx)" | depth 100 m
CCTCGCCACTCAACAAACGTTCCTGTTTTATATTTGGTGTGTGTGTTGGCAGCAAGCCTAGACAGGACACTAACAATATGATTAATATCTTCCTGGCTATAATGGTCCAGCAACGAAACACTATGAATAAGTTCAGGCTCTTGACTGCCTAGTTCGTTGTCTGGATCTGGGCTGTAATCATACACTCTGGTCCCATTGGAACAAAACACAAGATCAAATATGGCACCCAACGCATCATATGGAATCTGCTCCTCTACCTTTGTAAGGTCAGATCCTGTCACCAGATACAATTTGTTTGAACCTTGGCTAGCAAGGGATCGCAGCAGATCCAGCATATTAGTGTTTATACGAGAACGAGACTTAGTTAAAGTCCCGTCCATATCAAATAAATAATTGTCTATTGTCATAACATTTAGAAACCTCGTTGTACTATAACTACGCTCCTTATATCACAAAGTCAGAATAGTTTATAATTTTTATGCCTTCTTGAGACAGCGATCTTCCATCTGAATCTCATTGCCGTTGACTAGCACTTTAGAGCGAGCGTACAAACCGCCAGGGACATTCTCAACAACAACAGCGAGTTCATTATGAAGACTGCGCTGGGGTACTAAGTTGGCGTTACCACGGATCTTGACTAGTGACCCAACTGGAAACAGCGGCGGCTCGGTTGCAGCGACGATAGCCTTCTTGGCAAACTTGTTCTGAGTCATGGCCTGGAACTGGCGCTGAGTCGGAACGAAGTCTTCGTCTAACAAAATGTTAGATGCTAAGTCACGGAAGTACTGAGTGCTACGATAGTAACGAGCACAAATAAGAGCGACGTCACGGTGCTTTGACCGATAGTCATTGCGCCAAGAGTTACGAGCAGCAATAGCCTCTTCAGAGTATGCCTCTTCTTTCTTGCCAAGTATCTCTACTTGCTTAGGCGAGAGCTTGCCTTGATCCTGCCACTGTTTGTGTAGCGACTCAACAAAGCGTTTGTCGCCATCAGACAAGTCCTTTGAAAGCAAAGATTCAAAACGAACTGCTGCGTTTTCTACTTCAACCCGCTCAGCAGGTTGGCGACGACGATACATCTGGTGCCAGTAAGACATCTATCTCTCCTTACAATTTATAATACCACAGTATGATTAGGAGTCAAGGAAATAAATTAAACTTTATATTTTCTTATCCAATTGTATCGCTTACGATTAGACAAATATGAAGCAGTATTCTCTCTGTCGTAAGCCTCTCGCTCGGCACGTATCCTAAAGTATGCTTTGTTTGCAGCAGAGGTATACTGATGACCTCTTGGGCTGCGTTGCCCTTTCCAGTCGTTGCGATACTTCCAACAACCTACAAGATAGTCCCAATAATAAAGAACAATAAAGCCAATCAAAAAAGTCTCTAGCATTTGCTGGAAGTGTATCGTTTCGTGTCTTCTGGTTACCTCATTCATTTTACCTCGGCTAAACACCAAAAAGAAAAGAGCTATGGCACCAATGTTGATTGGTGCAAGGTATGATAACCAAACAGGTATTTTACTGTTCTCTATAAAAATAGGTTTCCAGTTTTTCATTTCATCACCAGATCCATAAAGTGTTTCACCCACATACCACCAGCGGCAGTAGCTATGAGCCAGATAACTCGCTGGGCACCCTGCTTCCAATCCTGAAGCTTGGCAAACTCAATCTGCATCTTCTCAAATTGTTCTAGCTCTTTATCGGCGTGCTTTTTCCAGACCTGAAGTTCTTTTGAGAATTCTAGTGCTGGCTTAGACTCTTGGATAAACTCTAGTCGCCTATCTGATTCGGTTTCCAATTCCCTAACACGACTGTAAAGGCCAGAGTCTGGTTCATAAAGACTTTTCTTGACACCCTTCACAGCATCTAAAACCTCAACTTGGGCTGTCTTGATATGTTCTACCTCATTCATGAGCTTATCAAAACCACCGTTCATCGCAGCAGAGTTAACTACTTTGTTCTCTACTCGTTCAAGCTTTTCTAAAAGTAACTTATAAATCGGATCATCTGAACTCATTTGAATAGCCTCTTTAGAAAGAAAAAAGCCCAGCTTTAACTAACGATTAAAACTGGGCCATTGTTTAGTAACTTGATTACAGTAGTAACTAGTTTTCAACTATAGGTTTAGCTATCACTTTCTAACCTAAGCACCGAACAGTTCGTTGTAATCAACGCTCCTGCGGATGAGGCTGCATTTGTTAGAGCAGACTTTGTAACTTTCACTGGGTCAATAACACCAGTTTCTATCAAGTTCTCAAACTGCTCAGTGCGTGCATTGAAACCAACAGCAAACTCTGATTCCTCTTGTGACAATGAGCTAATGATTATGTCACTTGATAAATCTGCGTTGCTTAGTATCTGTTTCATTGGAGCATAGCAAGATGATACTAGTGTCTGGTATCCTAACAACTCACCTCGTGAACTAAACTCTCTTGGCTCTAACATGGCAGCGGCCCGAATAAGACTAGTGCCACCGCCTGGTACAATACCTTCCTCCTGGGCTGATCTAACTGCTTCAAGTGCATCTTCAAAGCGATGCTTCTTTTCCTCTACTTCTACCTCAGTTGCTCCACCTACCTGTAAGACTGCAACACCTGAAGCTAAGCGTGTGATTCTATTTTGTATTTTCTCTGCCTGGTGTAAATCATCAGTGTTACTGACTTCTTCTTTCAAGGTTTCAATCAAGGTATCCAACTCTTCAAAGTCGGTTGCACCACCAACAAATGTACTCCTGCCCTGTAGGATCTCTACGCTCTTACAAGTGCCAAGATGTTCCAACTTGATGTCCTTGAGTCTGATACCACTATCACGACTGATAAATGTAGCACCAGTTGTTAGAGCAATATCAGATAGAATTGCCCGTCGCTCCTCGCCATATTCTGGTGCCTTGACCGCAGCGATCTTCATTCCATTTCGTAGTCTGTTTATGATAAGGGATGCTAGCAGTTCACCGCCAATCTCTTCTGACACAATAACACATGGTCTTCCATCTCTTGCTACAACCTCCAATACAGGTAGCATTTCCTGTAATGATTCAAGGTCATGATCTGTAACAAGAACAAGACTCTCCCCATACTCAACAGCGTTGCGCCTGTGGTCAGTTACAAACTTAGGAGACACATAACCTGCTGAGATCTGGAAGCCTTCAATAACATCTAGCTTAGTTTCTAGCGAGCGACTCTCTTCAATCTTCACAGCGCCGTTCTTTCCAGCAGCCATCACAGCGTTAGCAACTAGCTTGCCAATCACTTGATCGCCGTTAGCCGACACTGTAGCGACGTGCTCAATCTCCTCCTCAGTTGAGATTGGTGTAGCCATACTGTCAAGCCTTGAGATGATATCTTCTATGGCCATATCAATGCCACGCTTCATTTCAATACCTGAAACTCCCACTGCTAATTGCTTCTGTGCTTGCCTAAGAATATCTCTCGCTAACACAACTGTCGTGGTTGTACCATCACCGCTTGACTTCTCAGTCTCTAGTGCAGCTTGACGAAGAACCTCAACAGCAGCTTGCTCATAATCATTCTCTAACTCTACTACACGAGCGACAGAAACACCGTCCTTTGTTATCACTGGATCAGCACCACGTTTATAAAGAATAACGTTCTGCCCCCTTGGACCTAGTGTAGATGCTACTGCATCAGCAAGCTTGTTGGCACCACCTAGTAGGCGCTGTCTGATGTCATCACCAAACAAAATATTATCTTTGGTCATTTGTTCTTTCTCCCTTTAGACTTCTTGAGTTGTTTCACTTGTTTTTGTACTTGTTGTACCTTAGCCTCTAGTGTATCTAACCTTATGTTAGTTGTATAGTAAAAACCAACGAGAGGCACAAGTAGCCCCCCGATGGTAATGATTGTCTTGATATCAACTTTCATTGTTTTACTTATTCGCTAGCCTCAACGGTCAACAACTCAATCTCAAAAGTTAAGTCCTGTCCAGCTAAAGGATGGTTAAGATCAGCGGTGACCTCTGTATCAGTGATCTCTGTTACTGTAGCCATAACATGATTTCCCTCTGAGGACATTAGAGGAATAACCATACCCTCTTCTATTGGATAATCCTCTGGGAAGTGTTTCTTCTCCATCACTGTCTTTGCTTCTGGGTTGCGCTCGCCATAGGCCTCACTACATTCAATAGTAAATGTTTTTGTTTCGCCTTCTGTCATGCCAACCAATGCTGCTTCAAAGCCAGGGATCAAGTTTCCCTCGCCTGTTTTGACTGTCAGTGGTTCACGTTGATGTGTATTATCAAACTCTGACCCGTCATTTAGTGTTCCTTTGTAGTGTAGGGTTACCGTACTACCGTTCTGTACTGTTGTCATCTTTTTGTCTCCTTAGTGTTTAAGATGAGTATCTCTTTAGATTTTTTGTCCTGGGACATTCCGTAGCTCCATTCAGGATATACTATTTCATAATCTTTGTATAGTTCTAAAATTTCAGGGTGAGGATTATAGGACATAACCCAGTTGCTTCTTTGCGTCATAACCTCATGTAACCTGAGATGATCAAAGTCTTTGTGCATAGAACCCTTGTCTCCATAGAGAGTTGACTTTTCCAATAGATATGGTGGATCTGCGTACACAAATACCTCTGGCTCGTGTCTAGACAAGCTATCTTCAAAGTCAGCGCATTCTACAGTTAGCGTTGGAGCTTTGAAGTTCTTTAGTCGCTCTATACTAGCAGCGTTGAATCGCTTGCGGTAAGCCTCGCCCGAGCATCCTCCGCTCAAAGTAGCCCCACTAAATGATGATCTGTTGATTCCATAGAACAGTGCAGCTAGTGCGAAAGCATTATCTTGACTAACCTCTGTGTTGCGGAGCGTGTCTTGTGCTTGGACCCATATCTCTGTAAGGTCTGGCTTGGCACTCTTTAGTATGGCCACCTCTTCAGTTAGACGTTCTGGGTCTAACAGTACCATCTCCCAAAAGTTTACCAACTGAGAGAATAGATCATAACCATGCACTCTTGTCTTGTGCTTCTGTGCGTAATGGATCTCAATCGCACCACCACCAAAGAAAGGACTAACCATCTCGGTAAGATCCTCTGGGAAGTATTTGATAATCTTTTTTAATGCTTTGGCTTTGCCGCCTGGGTATCTAAGTAGTGTTCCCACTAGCCCTCGCTTTCTGTTATTTAATTGCTATTGTCATTCTGCCATTGATCTTTGTAGCATAGTAGTTTTTGCCGCCATCAATATTGATTACGCCGTCAAACCTGGCTGGGTAAATAATATCCATTGGTCCCGACTTTATTCCTGTCTTTCCATCTGCCACGTAGGCTGGTCCTTTAGCATAGATTTGTACTAAAGGTAATCTATTATACATGGCTTTGGCAAAGTTTGTAAAGAGTTTTTCTCCATTTTCATCTTCTATGGTATTAATAATTCCCTGTGCAACCTTTGCCATGCCAGCAAGGGTATGGAATGCCTCACTATAAGCAGACTTACTTGTGTCGGGGCTAAACATATCTCTATAGGCTTTGCATTTAACTGCTAGTTTTTTATTTCTAAACGGTGGGAACTCTCTTTCAAATCCACCTTTTACTTTCATGCCTTTCAGGATCTCGTTAAGTTCATTGTACTCGTCCGCAGTCAAGGGAGCGAGCTTCTGAAAGCCTGCCTTCTGATAAGCTGACGCTGGTATTTCAACGATCATTCGTGCTGGTAGCTGCCATGCAACATAGGATGCATCTGATAAGATCTCCACAATACCTGGGTCTTGCTCGTTGCCACTGTATAGGTTCACACCCGAAGGGTTACCCACTCCATACAATCTTACTAACTGTTGTTTCTCTTCTTCCCCTATATCTTTTAGTTCGGCATAGAGTTCTTTTAGGCTTGGGTTAGCACCCTTACCAGCTTTTGAACTGACCATGATATCTTGCTTGTCACCGAAATGAACATAGCTATCTTTTAGCTTTTCGTTTGCAGACGTAGGCCATGACACTCCATCGTTTTCAGTCCAGTTACCAATACCTCGTGGCTGAAGCAGGTTCTCAAAGGCGCTGTCCAACACAGCATCGTTGCCCAGATATGTTTTATTACCTGTAGCTAAAAATATTGGACCTGTTATCTCGCTCAGGTATTTACGAACTGAGGGTAGATACTGATCTCTATTCTCCTCTGATTCAAATTGCAAGACAGGTAAAGCTTTGCCTTCTACCGCTGCTTTAAGGTAAGCGGGGAGACTTCTTGCAAAAGCACCATCTAATGTTTCCAGAACAGCCGCATCAAGTGACCCTGGGACTGAACTGAGTGCCATCTTGTTGGCTCTGCCATCGCCGAGCAAGGGTGGACCAATTGTTTGTATCTCTTTGCCAGACTGCGTAGTCTTGGAGCCGAAACCTGTAAGCTGTCCAAAGTTTTTCTGCGGCCATTGGGCATCAATACTTGTTACAGAACTGTAGCGGACAAAAGCATAAGTCTCCTTACTCAGAGCATCTTTCTTGTCTACTTGTTTAGCTAAAATAATTTGTGCCGACTTGATGCTTGTGGGCAATTTGCTTACGTCTAGTTCTGCGCCGCTCTTTGCTCCACTCCATAAGATAAGTTGATTAAGTTTTTTGTTAGCCAAAGCTGCCTTTAGATTTTTTGGTAGTGGTATACCATTTACTTGAGCTATGTTTGCATAGACAGCTAAAGCTAATTGCTCTTGGGTCTTGACCGTTTCAGGATCGCCAATCTTAGCGAATCTTCTGCCAACTGTTTCTACTGTTGTGCCCGCTGCATTAGATACCCTAAGTCCAAAAGTGTCTGGGTGCTGTACGCCTCTAGCCTCTTGGAGCATGACTTCGTTGATCAATTGCTCTATCAGAAGGTCTAGGGTTGTTTCTATTGTGTTAGACTCTCGCATCGCCTCTTGCTCATTGATAGTATTTACACCTTTCATAAGCATAGGGCAAGTTTGATCCAAGTCTTCCATGACATCTGGACACTCACAATTGTCATGCCCAAACTCAACATACTCTTCTATACTGTCGGCCTGCTCTGGCATAACAAACAATCCCGTTGTGAATATATCACGCTGGCGGTCATTCATTATGCCGTAGTCATTACGATAATTGAAACCGTTCGCCCTAAGACGACGACTTAGTTCTTCTATCTTTGTCTTATACTCTAAAGCGACCTCTGGGTCTGATGCTAGAGTTTGGTATGGGTTAATGATGCCCATGGGATTACTCCCCTCTTAGTGCTTTCAGAATCTCTTCTCGGACCATATCTTGAAGGTCTAAGTTCTCGTTCTTCTCTTCTTCATCATCCTCATCAGCATCACCACCTTCTTTATCAATAATGGCTTTCTGTAGTTGATCTGGAAGTTCATCCTGATCGCCCTTGAGTTTTGGGTTATCATCATATTTTTTAGTTGACTTTGCTTTTTCTTCCAAGGTTTCTGCCTCTAGAGCCATCTGCTCTTCAAGGATAATTTCTTTCAACCTTGCCTTAGAGATTTTAAAAGAATTCATTTTAGGCGCTCCTCGCTGTTTATAAATAGTTTTCTAACTATCAAAATCACTTTCTTCAAACAATGTATAGGTAAATGAATTACCCCACTGGCGTGCGGAGTGGTCACACAGGTCTAAAAATTCATAGTACTGGCTAACCTTTTGGAAAACCTGACAGCCTGCTGACCACTTCTCAACAAGATAAGATTGGGTCTTTGGGTTACTCCTGTGTATGTTGATACCAAAGAGTCCCTCGTCAATAACTTCACATTCATAATCTAAAATATCATCTTTATTATTATCACGCCAAACCCTGACTGGCTTCCTCTGGCAGAGGGCTTTGTATTTGCCTTGGTGCTTAGCTATTTTCCAGGTGGACTTGTATTGTCCAGGGATCAGAATGGCCGTGCCCTTGGGGTTGATTGGATTTTCTAGCCAGTGCCTACCTGGGTCTGTAGTACAATTCCAGACATGTGTTTTCCACTCTCCATCTAAATGATAGATCGCACAAATGTAATCGTCAAAGTCGTTACTAAGGTTGTTGTCAACCCGAACCCCAAACAAGTTTAGATTGTAATCTCTATGTGGAGTCTCAAAGAAAGTGTAGCCCTTCTTACTAAACACCTCTTTAATAACACTCACATCTGAAAGCTTATCTTTTAAAGACATTTTATTCTCTTCCTCTTCCTCACTCACCTTCGTCCCAGTAGCTGGGCTTGAGTATCTTGTCAGCAATACCATATTCAATAGCTTGTTCAGCATTAATGTAAACATTTGTTTTCCGTTCCATCATCTTTTTGATCATTCTTTTGCTCATGTTTGTCACACGACTCAGTGCTTGGACGTACTGGTCTTGCAACCACCTTGTTTCTTCGTACTCAGTTTCAAGTTCATGCATCGCTCCTGCGTGACCTGCTCGCAAAGAGTGAATCATAACTCTTGTGTTCTCGCCAATGAACCGACTGTTCTCTGCGCCCGAGGCCAACAACAAGACACCTGCTGACATTACCTTACCTAAACCAACTGTTTCAATAGGAGTTGAATGCTTCATGGAAACCATCAAGTCATGGATGCCAAACATATCAGCGGCGTTGCCACCAAATGTAGAAATATAAAACTGCATAGGCTTGACAGCATGGTATTGTTTTGTTTGCTGCTCATTAACCATGACCAGCCTGTTGTTATGATTATGGTAGATCATAGCAGATATGATTGCTGACGCCGATTCCTCATTGAGATCACCACAAAAGTTAATTGCTCTGGGGCTGGACTTCTCCATGTCAACCTGTATTAGATTAGGGACAACTTCTCTAATCTCATCTTCCGTCAGGTCTTCAATGGAGATGATCTCAAATTGATCTTCTGCGGGTGCCAACTCTTCTTTATCTGTCTTCTTAGTTTTACTGTTAGCCTTTGTCTTCTTCTTTGGTGCCATCAGCGTTTGCATCAATCGCCTGCGATTCATAAGATTTTCCTTTCTCAATCCTGTACCAGTATACTTCATCATGGCCTGTTTGTTCATCTTTTATTATCTTTATTTCTGATCGGTCTGCACGATAATCTAATATGGCAGTAACATAAGGAGTGATCGCTGTACTGTCTAGCCCCTCCCTCTTAATTTTCTCGTAGCCTACCTCTAGGATACGCTTAGCCATGAAATACTTTTTTGCGTCAATGACCTTACCATTGTCGCTTATTAGGTTTAGGGTATCTAATATGTGATTTATTACGGACATACAATAAAAAAAGAGATACAAGTCTGTGTAGACCTGTACCTCTTCTTCCTTTCTTCAACAAAGAATGTTATTTATTTATCAAGCTTGCTAATGCGATCTAGAACACGCTTGAGGACAGCTTCGGTCAACTCGTCTTCATCTTGACGATTGCCATAGTCACCCATGCCTGGCTCGTGACCCATTGCTGGGTCATCTTTCATGCCGTGGTCCATTGCTGGATCTTCATGTGCCATGGCTGGCTCTTCCTCTTCGCCTTCTTCGTCGTCAGCATCCATCTCCACACCGAATGGCTCAAGTGCTTTTAGGATGGCCATAACAACGTCGTTTTCTTCGGCTTCTGGCTCAGCATCAACTTCCATGTCCATTTCTTCTTCTTCACCTGGCATGTCCATTTCTTCTTCTTCATGCTCTGCCTCTTCAAGCTCAACGACAGGCTCTTCGTCTGCGGTCACTTCTTCAGCTACGGTCTCTTCTTCGGTTTCCTCTTCCTCGGTTACCTCGGCAGCCTCGTTGATGAAGAGGTTCTGATTAATAACGGAAATATCAGCTAACTTAGCCCAGCGGCGAAGTGTTTGCTCATTTAGTAGTTTATCATTCTTTGTCATTAGTATACTCCTTGTTGAAAAGAAACAATATGTTGGCTCTAGCCAACTGTTTATAAATAGTTACGGAAATAGTATTATTCCTCCATGAAATCAAAAAGTCCTCTTTTAGCTGCTTTTTCCATCGCTTTATCTTGTATTTGTTTGACTCTAGGGAAGCTAATTTGTAGCCTATCAGCCACATCTCTAAGTGTCAAACCATGAGGATTCTTGTTTGCACAGACAATAGAACAATTTGAATCTGCTTCATATTTCATCCAGTGTCTGCATTTATCTCTGTCGCACGTTCCTTTCGTTCGCTCAAAGAAGTTATAGCAAATAGCGTCTCCGACCATATGTTTATGGTTCATTATTTTTTCCGTCCGTTTTGGGATGTTAAGATATGGGTACCGCTCTCAACTGTACCCGCTGAGGTTTGTTGTGACCACTCAGCATTGCTTTGTAATTCTTGGATAGTGCGGGCACCTGAGTAAGATAGCCCACTTCTCAATCCGCCCTCTAGATCCAAAAGAATATCATCTACTGTTCCTTTGTATGGAATATATGACGCAACGCCCTCTGGGGTAGATGACTTGTTACGCCAGTTCATCTGGGCATCTTTTGAGGCCATGCCTCGGTACTCTTTCATTCTGCTGCCATCAGACATCGTAATGATATCTCCTGGGCTTTCCTTTGTTCCTGCAAGAAGAGAACCGCACATCACAAAGTCGGCACCAGCAGCGAGTGCCTTTACGATATCTCCTGATGTTTTGATTCCACCGTCCGCAATGATAGCCACATCTCTGTCTGTCCGAGCGCAATCAAAAATAGTTTGTAGTCCTGGTAAGCCATGCCCCGTAACAATACGAGTTGAACATATGCTGCCGCCGCCAATGTTGGCTCGTACAGCATCCGCACCCCAGTCCGCTAGATCGTTGACTCCTTGTAGGGTGCAAACATTACCTGCAATAATTGTGATAGACTTACCAAACCTAGCCCTTAGATATTCTAGTGCGTTCTTCATCAAAATGTGGTGACCATGAGCAACATCTAGACATAGCGTGCTGACACCAACATCTACAAGTGACGAAGCTCGTTCTTGATAGTCTCCAGTAATTCCAACAGCCGCAGCGAAGATGCTCTCGCCACGACTCATGACTTCGCTGGCTAGCCTAACCTGTTCATCAATACTGTTATAACGATGGAGGATTCCCATCCCTCCGTTACGAG
>CEQV01012539.1_pt1 | contig 10990 bp, 15 predicted proteins | sample 530971 | NCBI WGS metagenome assembly CEQV01 (sample SAMEA2621173, study PRJEB7988) | marine metagenome | biome: marine biome (ENVO:00000447); feature: deep chlorophyll maximum layer (ENVO:xxxxxxxx); material: "saline water (ENVO:00002010), including plankton (ENVO:xxxxxxxx)" | depth 100 m
CTCTCCACTCCACATATCATGGTTTCCAGCTACTATAAATAACCAGTTAGTATAATTAACTAACCATTCGGTTAATTGCCATGCTTGTTCTGCTGATGTACTTTGTTCTGCCCAAAGACCTGCAAGTTTAGTTCTTCTTGCCCAGTTGTTTTGTAAATCACCTACATTACAAGCATACATTCCATCAGTTTTATTTGTTATATCTAAATGTTTAATAACACTAGGCATATCGCAACCATCATCATCTATATGTGGGTCGCCCATAATATATAATCCAATGGGTTTGTCGTCTTTAATTCTTATATTTAAAAATTCTTCGTTTCTTTCTTTTTTTTCTTTACGATTAAAAGTGTCAACTCTTTGTTTAATTAAATCTTCTGTTGATATTTCTTCATCATAAAATTTATTTTCTACCTCAAAGTTTTTAATTTTGTTTGGCGAGTTTGTTTTTTTATTACAATCTCTACATTGATATCTTTGTGGTTCTCCTACAGTATTTTTATCTTTACCCCTTTTAATTAAATGTGTTGAGCCACAAGTTGGACAGGCTAACATATTCCCATCATTATCTAATTGCAAAATATTTACATTAGAAAAGTTACCACCCTTATTTATTATTGCCATTCTTTTCTGCTTCCTTGATTAAGTATTCTAAATACCATTTTGCTTTTTTTAAATCAGACAAAGGAGTACCTTTATGTGGAAAACGAGTAACATATTTTATTATATTTCCACAAACATAATCCATAGACCAGCTACGAATGTACTCAGTTGTTTCAATTCCCTTAGTATAGTGTTCAGGTCTATTAATAAGGTCTATTTTCTTGTCGTTGCTCATCTATCTTTTGTTCAACCTGATTCCAAGGAATCGGCAAATAATCATCTTCCCAAGTTATAGCACCATAAAGATAGTCTTGTCTAGTTTCAATCCTATCTTTAATGCGAAATTTGGCATGTTTATCAATAGTATAGATGGCATGTATAATTTCCATTTCACGAAGTGTGTATGGAACATTGCTACACATAACTATTTCTCCTATGTTAATAACTTAATAGAAATAAAAATTATTAACACTATAGTCAAAAGCTCGAATATACTAACTTCAGGCTTTAGGTATTTGGTTTTTATTTTATAAAAAAACCAATTAAAAAATTCAGGCTTTACAATAATTACAACCCCTATTAGCAAAGCTAATAGAAGTGCTTCTTGTATCATTGTGATAGGGGATTATCTGATCTTGCTTTCATTTCATTAACTTTAGCGTTTAATACTGCTATTTCTGCTTTGTTAATCGCAATGTCTGCTGTCAATGGTTTAATATCTACTGTTTGTCTAGCTTCTAATACCTCTACTCTTTGAATTAATTGTCCTTGATAGACAAACAATCCACCTAGAGTTATAACTAAACCAACAGCTCCTGTTATTACTTTAATATCCACGAATCCTCCTTAGATGTTCTTCTGCTCGTATCGTGTTATCTATAGATTCCTGAAGAATCTTTTGACTTGTTGCCATAGGGTCGTTATATATAATTTGATTTTCAGCATATATATCTCGCAAATCAATATATTCTCTTTGGTCATCATAATTACCTCCATCAATAAATAATTGATTATTAAATATATTATTGTTGGTTTTTCCGTAATTGTCTATAGAAAGTGGGCTTTCCATAGCCCTTGCTACAATAAGCGAAGTAGCAATTAGTCTTTGATCTACCCTTTTAAGTGTTTCATTAACTTTCTTTTCTATAGATTCTATTGAAATAGTTTGAGTATCTGCTCTAGTGTTTCCTTGACTCCTGCCTTCTTCCACCGATTCATTTCTGCTTTCGATATTTTCTTCGTTTGTAGCAACTGTTTCAGTTCCTCCATTTCCTCGTTCACTATCTGTTGTTTCTCCTTCTCCGAGAGTTTCATCTACTTCTTCAGAAGCGACTGTAGTTTCTTCTTCAGGTTCAACAGTAGTATTTTCAGTTTGTTCAACAGGTTCAGGTGTATTTTCTGTGACTGTGCTTTCTCCTGTAGGCTCTGTAGAAACTCTTTCTTCGTTTTCTCTTGGTGCTTCTGCATTTCCTCCTCCTGCTTCAGCTTGTACGATTGTGCTAGTTTCTTCTCCTCCTCCAACTTCTTGTTGTATAGGCTCTGACTCAATTTCTCTGCTAGAGTTAGGGGTTTCGACGAGGGTCTGCCGTTCTTCTGCGAAGAACTCTTGTATAACTTCGCCTGTTGCTGTGTTGTTAAAACTTTCTGTTGTTTCAATTCTTTCTTCAAAGCCTTGGACTTCTGCTGAGAACGCTTCGATGGCCTTTGGTTCTTCATATACAACCTCCATAGGTATTTCTTCAAAACTCTCAATAGGTGGGAGTTCTGTTAATTCTATTGTTTCTACAGGCTCAAAAAATACATTAATAATACCTGTATTTATTTCTTCTTTTTTAATTTCTTCAATAAATATTTCTTCAAATATTTGTACTACCATTTCAGGTTCTTCAAATACCTCAAAAACTATTTCTTCTAAGGGTATAAATTCTACTTTTTCTACTCTACTAGATAATACTTCTTCTACTTCTTGAAATGTAGTTGTTATATGTGATGTTTGTATAGCTGATAAAACCTCATCATCATAGGTCATAGTAACAGATATATTATCGAAATTAGGGCCACCAAGATTAGCAGGACTATTGCTGTCAGAACCACTAATAAAAATGTTTCCCCTATTAGACCCTGTCCCAGTAAACGAAACGCTATCCGTAAAATCTTGTCCATTAATTCCTGTAACATCTGTTCTCTCCTGTGTAGTTGTAGCTAGTACATTGCTATCAGAATCTCTAATTTGTAATCGAATTGAAAAGCTATCGGCTGGGCCTGACCCTCCCCAGCAACCTGATACACCACACTCTCCATTCTGTACTTCAACAGATGAGTTAAGGGTAATACCATTATTAAGCATAGGTTGTGTAATTGTATTAGAGAATAAATCAAAGGATTGTTCTATGCTACCACTATCTCCAAACTCAAGATCATGTCCACCTGGGCAACAATCTCCTATTCTTTGTGCATCTCCCTGTAATGTCCAACCTGTAGTTCCATTATTAAAATCACCATTAGTAATTAAATTACCAGTTGTTTGACTATCTGCTAAAACCATTAATGGAAAAAATAAAGGAATTAAGTATTTCATTGTTTTTCAGGTAAATATATTTCTTGTTCATTACTGCCATATACTGACATTGGGCCTAGTGTAATTGAATGTGTAGTACAGCCAGTTAAGATTAAAGATAATAATATAACTCTAATCATTCCAGGTCATGCTAGGTTTGGTTCTAGCACCTCCTGTTAATTCTTGTTTTCGTTTCTCCATCCATTTAGCTTTAGCTTTTTCGCCAATTAATCCGTCTATAGGACATGGTGTACCTGCGTTCATCATTGCTTCCCATACATTTTTGTCTTGACACATTAAAGATATTGCTGCAACTTTCATGCCAAGTTTAGCTAAAACAGATACAGATTTACGTCTTTCGCAGTTAGGGTCTGTGTAATAGCTTCCAAAAGAGCCTGAGAAGCCAATTATGGTCATTCCTGCTGCTAAAGGTATAACACAGCTATCTTGGCCATAAACACTCATACCAGGGGCTGATGAGCTGTTAACAGCAGTTTTCTGATTTGTGCTATTATTAGTTTCATTATTAGTAGTTGTGTTAGAAGATGAACCTGATTGATAGGTTGTACTCGATTCATAGCCACCAGTAATTGCTGTATTAGATCCTGCGTTATTAGATTGGGTATTAGTAGTTGAACCTGAAGATGTAACATCACCTATTGCATCAGCTATACCATAAGCCAATATAATTACTATCATTACATATATACATTGTTTTGCTAAGATTTTCTGCATTTCCATTTCCTAAGTGCTAGTGCCTTCCTTGTTGGTCTGCCCTTAGAATCTTTCATAGGGCCTTTAACACCACCCATTCTTGCACAAAAACTCTTTCTTCTTGCTGCTGCTTTAGACCCTTTAGGTGCTTTACCTGTTACAGGTCTTTTAAGATTAGCTCCTGTAGTTCTTTTAAAAAACTTTCTACCAGCTTCGTTTAATCCACCAGTTTTACTCTGATACTTTTTAGCTACCATTTTACTTCCTAGTTAAAGAACCACCAAAATATAAACCAATAATTGAGAATATTGTGTGTGATTGTAGGTTTGTTATAAAAATTGTATTGCCCTGTTCAAAATATGAGGTTTCATAAGTAGAACCAAATATCCACCAACCACTATCTGCTTCAGTTACGATTTGATATGCTACATTAACATCAGTAAAGATTGGAGCAACGATTGGTACTACAATAATGCTAAATACACACATTAAAGCTATCCATCTTCTAGTATGTTTAGTGTGTGGGTCTGATACTGCTCTAGCCTTGTCAGTTTGTTTGGCTGCAAAGTCTGCACGTTGCATTAACATCTTTTGTCTTTCTTGTTCAGCTTGTCCTTTCTGTGCCATAATAGACATTACACCACCTAGTACAGTAGAGCCAAGCATTGATATAAGTTCCATTGGTATCATAATAATCCTGGGTTCCTCGCTTCTTTTCTTAATCTTCTGTTATATTTTTCTGCTCCTCCACCGAACCAATTATAAATTATAGGTCCTGCTCCAGGAACTACTCTTAAAATAGAAGCAAAATCTTCTGGGCTTGTTTTTCTGTATCCACCTTTTTGAAATATAGGACCTAATCCTTCTATTACTCCAGTTGCTGCTGCATCAAGAACAGGCATGGCAGGAGCAATAGTTTGCATAAAAAATTCAGTTAATTTTCCTTGTTCAATATATTTGCTAGTATTGTATTCATTTATACCATAAACACCCAAAAGAGAATATACTGCTTGTTTTGGTAACATTTCTGGTCTTATATCTCTGCCAGTAATCATATCTTTTACTAGCTTAGTTCCTAAGTTAAAAGTTGTAAGGTATGCTGCTAATGCAGTTGCGTTTTTTGTAGCTTGTAGTTTGTTACCTTTTTTCCATTCTTGAACTACCTTTCTTCTTGCAACATCTATTTGCTTAAGAGTAAATGATTTTAACATATAAAAAAGTCTACCATTTGGGTTGTCAAGATATCCTTGTGGCATTTCAGATAAAGTTATAGGTTGCACATCTGATAATTCATTAAAGGCATGAAACTTTGTGTTGTCTGTAACTTTACCTGCTTTAAGATCAGCTACAATATCATCGAGTAGTTTTGGTTGAAAACCATATAACTCTTTATGTTGTTTTCTAAATGCTGCTTCTCCTTTTGGAGTTTTGACTTGGTTTATTGCTTTTTTAAAAGATGCGTTCATAAGAGTTTCTTTACCTAATCTATCTACTGTTCTAAAACCAGTAATATCGAAAAGAAAATTAAGTGCTTTTACAGTGCCTCTTACATTACCTTCTGCAAACTCTTTCGACATATTTTCTATTCCAACATCAATAAGTTTTATGTCTTTTGTTCCAAACAATGAAGCAAAAGTATTTCTAAATCCATGTAAAGCACCAGAGTTACCTAAATCACCAAACTGTGTTATAGCTGAATATGGATTTGCAATAGTACCCATATATCCTAAATCTCTTAAAGTTCCAAAACCTTTCCTCATTTGTTTATCGCCACTTATAAATCTGCTTTGCAATAAATCTACTAACTGATCTTCATTTAATGGATTGAGCCTACCTGCTGCTTTTTCTGATTCTATTATTGCACCTATAGATTTATTTATATTAAAAACACCATCTTTTGTTTTTAAAGCATTTCTACCAAAAAATTTATATTTTTCTATTTTATCTATAGCACCTCTTATATACAAAGATAAAGCATCAGCTGGATCTTCATAAAACTCTGATATTTGTTTTTCTGTTAAATCTTTAATTTTTCTTTTTTTAACAAACCTTGGAAGTCTATCTGTTGTAAGTCCAAAACCTCTTACATATTGATTAGCTACTAATGATCTTTCTGCTAATGACAAATCTTTTGCTGAATCTAGTCCTAATCTTTTTGCATACTCATTTTCTAATTCAGTTAATCTTGTTAAATTTTTAATACCTAAAGATTCTCTAAACTTATCTATGTCTTTAACTTGTCTAGGAAAATAATCATCTAATTTTTGAAAAAATATTCCAGCTTTTTGTGTATCTCCATAAATTTCTTCTAATGTATTTTTTACAATATTAAAATTTTCTTTCATTGGTTCATTCATATACGATGTTGCTTCATCAAAATTTCCATTATATAAACTTCTTGTTAATTTTGTTTTATCTACAGGATTCATATTTCTCAAATCATCAATAAATGGTTGAACTTTTTTTAAAGTATTTGCAGTATTAGTATGTAATTTGTATTCAAAATGTCTTAATTTTCCACCTACTGTTTCTGATATATTTCTTATTCTAGTTGATAATGTTCCTAAAAAATTATCTAATGCTCCTGATTTTACTCTTGATGTTGCACTATCATTAACCACAGAGTCGTTTGCTATTTTAGCAGCTTGTGATTGAGTTGGTGGTATTTTAAGTTGTTTGCCTGTTCTTTGTATTGATTTTGTTAATTTTTCATTATCTATTTTTTGAACTAAATTATTCATAGCTTCATTTGGACTAAAACCATTTTTTATATCTTGTGCTATAATTTGTTCTGCTTCTTCTATTGTTTTTAAATCAGATTTATTTTGTATTTTTTTTACTCCTACTCCTACTCCTTTTCCTATTGCATATCCCACAGCTCCACCACCAGCTCCGAAAGCTCCATACTCTAATGCTTTTTGTCCATCTATTTCTCCTGTAGTAGCTAAATCTTCTAATACACTATATCCACTACCAAGTCCTGCTGATACCCCCATTACTCTTGGTAAAGTTGCACCTGGAGCAATAGCTGTAGTTGGATCGGCTATTATGCCTACTACTTCACCTGCTGTTCCTGCAATACTTTCAGGATTTGGTTCAAAGTATTCTCCATATTCTTCTATTAAACCTCTTTCTCTTGCTCTTTCTATCATTTCTCTACGTTGATCTATGTTAGCTTCCATAAACCCTTTTCCATAAAGAGTTTCAGGAGAAAAATATTGAAAACCATTTTCAAAATCAATACTAAACCTACCTAATGGAATTTTTGCTTCTAATATATCTGTTCCTAAAGCAACTGCACCTTGTGCTTTATCATAACGATATACAAATTGTTCATAAGCACTATCTTTTCCTGTTCTTACAAGTTTTTTATTTACAATCCTATCGCCTGGCTTTGCTTCTAGCATTTTTAGTTTAGGCGATAAATCAATTTTTTCTTGTGTAATTTCCTCACCTAAATCCATTCTATCGCCTTCTTCAGAAAACTTCCTAATAAGTTTTCCATCTTTAATTTCATCACCAGGTAAAGCTGCTAATTGTCTTAATCTAGGTGAATTTTGTATTATTTCTAATGTAAGTTGTTCTGCCATTATTCTATATCTGTATATTTATCTATTTTTTCTGCTGCTTTTTTAATTGCATCAGTTACTGATAATGTAGGATCTGCACTTTGTATACTCATGGCTTCTGCTGCTAAAGAATCAATACCAGGATCAGAAAAAGCTCCTTTACCACCTAATAAATCTACTGCTGTTTTTACTTCAGGGCTAATGTCATAAAGACCTTTAACTGCTGATTCAAATCCAAGTGCTTTTTCTTCGGTCATGCTTACTTGACTTGGAGTTTTGCCTTTTACTTTTGCTAATGCTGCTTGAGCTTCTGCTAATGTTTTAGCTGGAATTGACATAGCTTCTGCACCTCTAGCTAATGCACCACCAAAGGTTTCTCCTGGTTGTCTGCCTTTACCCATTTCTAAACCTGCTCTTAAAATAGCTGCATCTATCATTTGTTTATTAGTTGGTGTTGGCATCATTTGTGGCATATAAGCATATCCTAAAAGAGTTTCTATATTGCTTAATCCTTGTGGATTATTAGGATCAATGTTTGGTGTAAAATTACCATAATCAGGTGCTGTTTCTCCTTCTCTTAAAGGTCTTGAAAAAGCTGATATAGCTTGTTGTTCAAGTCTATCAGGTACTATGTAATCTAATAACCCTAATGGGCTTTTGTATTCTGTTGCCATTATAATATCCCCTGTCTGCTAGACATTAAGTTTCTATAAAATTGTTGTAAATCTACTGGTGTTATTTGTTGTCTTTGGTTATAAACAGGCATTTGAGGTGCATTAAATACAGGAGCTTGTGGTGCTTGGATATTAACACTTCCTTGATTTAATAAACCTTGTTGTCCTTGCTGCGTTGGTTGCATAGCAAAACCTTCAGGTTTAACACCCATTCCTTGAAATACTCCAGCTACTTCAGGAGTCATATTATCTAAAAGAAAATTACCACCTGGTTGTTGTATGTTAGGCATCATCATAGGAGTTTTAGGTTTTTCCATAGGGCTATCTCCAAGAAAACCACTAAATAAATTACCTGCTCCTTGAGTAAGACCAGCAAAAGTTGGAAGTATAGAAGTTAATCCTCCACTCATTCCATTTAAAAAATCAAACATTTATATCTCCTTTTATCATAATTGATTACCTATTCCAAATCCTGCTGCTGCACCACTTGGCCCACCAATCATAAATCCACCTGCTGCACCTAATAATCCTAACAAAGGATTGCTTCGTGCTCCTGGTTGAGTAGTTGTTTGCATACCTGGTATAGGATTTCCTATTAGATTTGCATAGTTTTGCAAGTTAGCTAAATTTGCATTTTGATTAAAACTATACCTTTGCATAGCTTCATTTATAGGTAATTGTGCTCTTGCTGTTCTTATATTTCCTAATTGTTGCAATGTTTGAGCTGGTGCTTGTAAACCACTCATAATTGTAGGTATGTTTTGCATAGCAACAGCTTGTGATTTTAGAGCATCGCCATATACATCACCATATAACCTAGATGCAACATCTGATTGTTTAGTTAACATATCTTTTAATACTTCAGCTTCTAAAATACCTTGTCGAGTTCCACCAAGCTGTCCTGCTCCTGTAGCACCTCTACGAGCTTGTTGAAGTAATCTTGAGGTACTTTCTTCTATAGGATTTAATCCTGCTCTTAAAGCATTTTGAAACATAGGATTAGCAAATCTAGTAGAAGGATCTTGCATTAAACTTGTAAAACCTGGTACTAACGCATTAGCAATATCTGTTTGTCCACCTAAAGCCTGTTGTTCTCCTATTTGTTCTGCTCTAAGTAATATATCATCAGGGTTAGCATAAGTTTGGTCAGGATAAAACTGCTGTGGTGTCATATTCTGAGCTTGTTGAAAAATATCCCTTAGATAAGGAGCTTGTCCTTCCCATGGCTCTGATTTTGTTGTTTGGGTTTGCGACCCACTTCCTTTACTCATAATGTACCTCTAATGTATTGTTGTGAGTTCTTTGACGAGAACTGTGTATGCGTTTTCATACCCAAATTTCTCTAGTTTCTTTATAAATCCTTTGCGACAAACTGTTTCCATTGCTACGCAACCATTTTCTAATGCCCATTCTTCTAGGGTTTCTAGTAGTTTTTCTACCCATAAGTCTAGGTCTTGTCCACCTAGAGTAACTATTCTACAAGTAGTCTTTCTAGGGTATTCTATAATTTCTGTAGTAAGCACCGATATAATTTCTCTATCATCATCGAAAATTAACCACAGTTGCATACGAGCTTCTGATAATCTTTTATAAATATCCATAACAGACATTTCATCTCTACTCTTACCATTACCCATTTCTATATAAGGTTCACATTCCTCCCAAACCTCATTAATTCTATCTGATGGTATTCCTGATATATATAAACTCATCCTAATTTCACCCAGCTTCCTGCTGCATTTCTAAAGTAAACTCCTTCGCCACTTCCAGGGTCAAAATTAGAGCCATCTCCATATACTATATCTCCTTGCTTTATTCTGCTCGGAGCTACATTTTTAACCTCTATAAATGTTGTAGGGTTTTCTTCTAATGCTGCTTGTATTTTTTGAAATTCTTGTAATAAATATTGTGGTAAATCTTCAGGATTATCAGGTACTGGATTAGGCGTATATTTAGGTGCTTGTGACATTTAGCGTTCTCCTATTACCTCATATTCTATATCATATCCGTTTAATTCAAAAGTTGTAGCTGTTGTGTTTTGAAACTTAATAGCTATGTATTTACCTGTTGCTCTTGCATCTACTTTATTTTGTGTATCAGGATCTATAGTTTGCTGTGTTTTGTAAGTATATGTGCCATCAGGGGTCATAGAACTTCCTACAAATACTTCAGCAGAACCTGTGCTAGAAAATCTTGGAGTAATCTTTCTTACTTGTTTTACAGTGTTAGTATTGCCATCAAGCGTTAATCCTTTTCTTTCCAATATCATAGTAAAATTAGACCCTGCAAAATCAAATCCATTATCTCCTCTATAGAGTTTGGTATCTCCTGTGCTAGACATTAATATGCTAGTTTCCGTAGGATTAAAGTTTCTTTGCCCCCAGTTCTCAGTAGTGCTGTAAGCTATCCAACTTTGTGATTGTCCTGACCATACAACTGCTGATGCACCTGGATTTACTATGCCTATTGCTATATGTAAAATATCAGGCAAATCTCTAAAACTAAAAGCATTAACTTCATAATTCCATATCAATGCTTTGTTGCAATAAGTTGAGCCTACTGTTGGATAAGATACCCATATTTCATTTTTTTGTTTATTATGTGTTACAAATATGTTTGCATAATTAGTGCTATCTATTTCTTCAAACAATGTTCTTTTAATTACATTAGAAGCTACTGATTGCTTAGATACTCCATTGTGTACTATTAAATCGCCATTAGTTACTACAAAATGTTTACCATTAAATTCTGCCACACAGTTTCTTGATAAAACACCTGAGTCATCAAATAGTTTCTTAATATCAAATACTAAATTACCACCTGTAAAAGTCATAATGTATGTAGTGTTTTCTTTATATATTATAAAAGATTGT
>CEQV01035457.1_pt1 | contig 10990 bp, 12 predicted proteins | sample 530971 | NCBI WGS metagenome assembly CEQV01 (sample SAMEA2621173, study PRJEB7988) | marine metagenome | biome: marine biome (ENVO:00000447); feature: deep chlorophyll maximum layer (ENVO:xxxxxxxx); material: "saline water (ENVO:00002010), including plankton (ENVO:xxxxxxxx)" | depth 100 m
GGGGCAGGAGAGGGTCAAGCCTACCAGTATGGCGAGGACCAGTTTGCACAACAAGCTATGGAAGCAGCGCCTGCCTCGCCAAGGGACGAATTCCAAGCTGCTGCCGAGCAAGCATTTGCCAACAGTAACCAGCAAACACAAACTCAGACTCAGACAGCGCAAGCGACTCAAACTCAAGAGCGTGCTGAGGCTGCCGCAGCACAAGCAGAAGCCCAAGCGGAAGTGGAAGTGGGTCAGACCCAAGCAGCGGCTATGGTAGACGACCAGGCCATAGATGATGCGGGTATTGACGCAGGTATGGTCGGAGAGGTCGCTGTGGGCGCAGGTGGTTATGCGGGTGGTGTTGGCGGCGCAGGCGGCGCTGGCAGCGGCTTTCCTGGCGGCGGGGGTGGTTATCCATGACTAAACGACAAATAACATTTTTTGCAACAAACGGTCATTATGATAGGGGGAGATTCAGTTTCGTTTCGGACCGCAATGATGGTGAACCCTCTGATGAACTATTCCTCACAAGAGCAGGTCAGAATCTTGTTACAATAGGTGATCAAGTATATGACGAACAATCAGATCAGTATTTACAACAAATTCTTGTTAACATAAGGCAAGTTGATCGTGAGAGTGATGACTTGACGGACGGAAATTTTGAGTATGGGTCAGAGTATTATAGACCCCTGCTTAACAGCATCGCTTCAATTCCCCGACCACAAACAAGTTTCTGGGTAGATGTTGACCCAGTACCATGGGTAAGAGATATAAAGAGAACCCATGAGTACCTAAAACAAGGTACAAACTCTGGACAGATCGCCGAGATCACACCAGTGTACAATTATTATGCTGGAAGATATCAAAGTTTAGCCGCTCAGACAGACGAGCAGCTTTTGCCTAATATTTACAGTAGAGAGATATGTAGAATATTAAGAGACGAGTCAGAAGACAATTGGCTTGGATCTGATCTAGCTCGTCAAAATGCTACGCAATTCTGTGAAGATTTTGATGCAGATCTCTTACCACAGACACCAGAGGAAATAAACACTAACCGCAGATTTGAAAGAGTTGTGTTTCCTCAAACTGAACTCAGAGAAATCCTTGCACTTGACGAGAGAAAAAATCTATACCCAATGTATGTCAACATTACGTTCCCAACTGATACTATGGGTCCGCTAATGAGGGCTATAAAGAAAGCTAGGTTGAGCACTACGTTTTATAATAGGCTCCTTAGTTTGCAAAACGAAGTGCAAAGAATCAAAGCAACTGGCATCCATAATGGAGTAATTGAGTACCCCGAAAACACCTATGTGAATAGAGGTATGGACTTTAGAAACATTGATATTACGTCTTTTAGTATTTTAGATTTAGTCAACGACCTGATAGACGAAGCACTTGACGGCGAATTAGAAGACGCTCAGAATGCAGAGTTCTTAACTTTGCGGGGTGCTGAACGGCTTCCAAATGATAGCCCAGGTAGCTGTTTAAATTTGTTAGATAAAGTATATCTTATGGCCATTAAGTCTGAAATAGAACAAATACTGAAGGTGGATAATATTCCATCATTGTTTGATACTGTAGATCCAAGATCGGATATTAGACGTCTCGTCGGCGCAGGCGCAGACTTACTTAAAGAAACATTTAAGCAAGAGATAGTAGGCTACTCAATAGAGAAAAGAAGACCTGATGGAACTTTGCTGGGAGATTATTACTTCCCAAATACTGATGATTTAGATGTATTAAAATACACCGATACACAAGTAAGATACAACACTGAGTATGACTATGAGGTGTACGCACATGTTGTTACTGTTGGTCAAAAAATAATAGATATATTTTCTTCAGAGGGAGGAGGACTTAAATCTATTACATCTACCGCTGTAAAAGACTTAATCTTAGCTAAGGTGCCTTTGTTTGGTAATGATCTTACGCCTCGTGAATACGAGAGAACAAACTTTAGTGGGAAAGCTTTCCCCAGAGTAAAACTTCTAGATCGCCCTCCAGTGCCTCCAAACATAACATTTTTGCCTTTCAAAGAAGCTAGCACAGAGATTCTTATTAAGGCAGAAAGAATGACTGATGAACTAACAGGTAACAGAACTATACCATATATTCCAATACTAGGCGACGCTGAGGAAGCGAGGTTTATAGAAAGGGCAAACTACCAAAGAATAGAAAACTTTGATCTTCCTGACGGTCATGTAGAATTCAAATCAGAGGGTGAAGATGCCAATGAGGTTCAGGTGTTTCGCACAACAGAGGAACCAGAGTATACGGGTGATCCAGAAGAGAACACGGTTAATGTCATACAAAGACAGGCCTATGCAAATTTTGCTATAGGTGGTGTTTACACGACACTAACCGCAAATACAGGTTTAGCCTTTACAGATAAGTTAAAAACAAACACAAAATATTATTACACATTTAGAATGAAGGATGTAAATGGTAATGTTTCTAATCCAACCGACATTATACAGGTTGAAATTGTAGAAACAGAAGGTATTACTTACCCAGTAATACAGGAATATATCCCAACCAGGTCACAACCTAAAAAACAAAAAAGTCGTAACTTGGCACAGTTTATACAGATCAGGCCTTCATTTTTAGGGAGCGAGCCCTTACCAGATGAAGACGGCAGGCAAATTGCTGGGCAGGCAGTGGAAGAGACACCCTTTGGTAAACATTTTAAAATTAGGCTGACTTCCAAAGACACGGGACGACAAATTGATCTAAATTGTTTATTTGAAAAAGCAGTTTTAGCAAATGAGGAAAATGAATGACGGACATAAATAAAAACAAACACTATTTATTATTGACAACCTGTCATAGGGAGAGTTATAATGGCATTTCTTGATAACAGCGGCGATATTATATTAGACGCCGTGCTAACAGATACAGGTAGAAAAAGACTCGCTAAAGGCGATGGTAGTTTTAGAATAACGAAATTTGCTTTCGGCGATGATGAAATTAACTATACTTTGTATGATTTGAACCATGCTAGTGGATCTGCATACTTTGATCTAAACATATTGCAGTCACCAATATTTGAAGCATTTACAAATAACACATCAGTCATGAAGAGTAGGCTTCTTACAATTGCAAGAACTGATTTGTTATACTTACCAGTGGTGCAGTTAAATACTACATCTAATAATACTGCGGGTAGCACTACAGATCCAACCGCAGCAGCATTGGCCGATACAACAAACAGTGGCTCATATGTTATTACTGTAAATGCAGCCTCGTCGGCGTTGTTTGCAAGTGGGACATTCCATGGTGTTATTCAGGGTGATAACGCTGGTGACCAAGGAGCTATCACGTTTGATCAAGGTATTGATAACGATGCTCTTGGCTTAACTCCTTTAGGTACAGCTAATACGCTAACCGAAACTGCTTATGTGGTTGAAATAGATAACCGTCTAGGCGTTATACTTGACCCCTCCAACGGCAACGATGCTCGTGTATCATTTGTTGATGATGACCAGATTGCAAGTTACTATATCTCCTTGCAAGGAGAGGTAAATAGTAGTGCTCACTTTGAGACAATACCACAAATTGGTACACCACCAACATCAAATGCGCTGAGCCCGATTGCGGGGAGACCAGGGCTAAGGTTTAAATTTAAGGTCAGAGGGACCGATAACTTGGCTGGAAGTAACTATCTGTTTGATACATTAGGCGCTAGTGATATGGTTATCACACAGGGGTCATTTAGATACATAGATAGCACCATCCGTGTTACTGGGTTTACAACAGGATTCAGAGTAGACATACCAGTAAGGTTCGTTAAACTGATATAAGGAAAATAAAATGGCAACAACATTTAAAACATTACTACCAAGCGACGTCGTAGACAGTAGAACAAAGTTACATGAAAATATTCCAATCACAGGCACTATTGTTTCAGGGACGTATAATAACGAAAACATTAAAACATATTCGCATGGTATGTTTACATCTGTATTTGATTATCCTTTCCTAAGTTCATCAGCTAACCACATCTTTGATATTACTGCTGGTTACTCAAACAATTCAGCATTGAGTGGCGGAGCATATCAAGGAAATGCATTTCAGACAACTCAAAAAATAAACATCTATAATCAGATGGCTCAAGTCCTTGTCGGCCATGACGCTAATGGTAATATTCGTGATTTTGATGAGGATGGTAATCTCGCAGGCGGCACAAAGATAGAAGAAGCTTACTTTGTTAACTTCTCACGCTTGTTGATGAAAGATGAAATTAAGAAAGGTACATTTGCTTTAGATCTATATGTTGGAGATTCAGCACCAGACATTGATGGTGATGGCTCTGATAGAGGACGATTCATCCGCATTGCTGATTTAGGCGCTGCTAACAGCTATTATGTTAACTCACCAGCAGGCGAGTATGGTATATTGTATTCTAACCTAGAAACACACACAACTGCTCAAACACAATCAGTTGGTTTAATTTACTATCAAGCAGGTGTTGCAGTTTTATCCGCATCAATTTTCAACGATGATTTTGGTAATCCAGGTACTCATGCATTGACCCGCAACGTCAAGTTGCTAAACACTGATCGTGGCTCAAGCCTTGGGCTAACTGGGTCTGCGGCACTGCTAACCAGTGCTAGTTTGGATAGTATTGCTAAGGTTATTAACCATAGGATTCACAACATTTCGTTCAATAACACAACAGAACTAAACTCATCAATATATTTCTGTCGTGCAAACGCTAATGAATTCAATTACTCATCTAACCCAACATATCTAAACTCAAGCCAGATTAGGGTTAAGCAGCAAGCTGATGATGAGCCTGTTTCATATATAACGACAGTTGGACTTTACGGTGCTAATAATGAGTTGCTAGCAGTTGCTAAACTTAGTGAACCGATTAAGAAGACACCTGCTAATGAACTCACCGTGAGGGTCAGGCTAGATTACTAGGAGGTAAAATGTCTTATCTCCATATATTTGGTCCAGACGATGTTTTCTATAATCAGATTATTGCGAACCCAGAGTTTAAGGTAACTTTTTATAGCGGCTCTTCTTACATAAATGATCGCAGAGAGACCAATATAAAAAGCGGATCAATAGATCTATACGAAACTGTTAGCGGAGCTTTTCCGTTTGCTGTTAAAAACGGTACAACAACTGTGTTAAATACTACTGATCAAGATGCATTCAACACGTCTGATTATGGTGATACGCTAAATGGGACTTATCCACTAACAGCCACTCTTGATAGAGAATACTTTCAAGCAGGACATGGTAGACCCAGATTAGCAGCGATGGAAAATACACTAAATTTCTATCGTTATCTTAATAAACATTTTGAATATGATACCTACCTAACAGGCACCACAGTAAACCTAATCAGTATACCTTCAATAATGTTTGGTGAAAAGATTAAGAAGGGATCTGTAAAACTAGATTACTTTTTTACTGGATCTATTATGGCGACGGCCAAAGACACTAAAAGAAATGGCGAGCTTATAGAAACAGTTGGTCCAAACGCTGGCAGCACAGTTGGTGTTGTATTATACAATGAAGGATTTATATTGTTGACAGCAAGTTATAATATATCAGATGTTAATACTGATTGTTATTCAGGTTCTTCTACTACGCAAAAGCCACCAGCCTGGATTAACTTTGCCTCGTTCAACACTGGGTCGTTCTTCCCTAGCTCATCAGTTTCAGAGCTAACCTTTGAGGGTACAAATACAATTCCAACTTTGATGATGTTTGCTCATGCACCCGAAGGGCAACTTAACGCCTCTATGAATCCAACATTTGTTACCAAAGGTCAGAGTACTCAAAACCTAACGTCATCCAATGTATTCGCTGAGCCTGATAAGGTTACAATCAAAAATACAATGGAGTCTGCATTTTGCTCCTCGTCCGCTGAATTTGATAAGCAGGTCTTTATAAACAAGATCGGAATATATGACGCTAACAAGAATCTTATTGCAATAGCAAAACTAGCTAATCCAGTAAGAAAAGATCAGGCCAGTGGATTTACATTTAAATTAAAGCTTGACATCTGATATAATCTGTGTATGATATTAGGTTTAGATATATCTACGACTATGATTGGTGTCGCTGTAATTGATGAGGAAGCTAGTAGGGTAATACACTCAACTGGTTGGGACTTATCAAAAATAGATAACGTCTATACAAAGTATGAAACTGTAGGTGCTGAATTGCACGAGCTAAGAATAAACTACGATATAACTGACGTATTCATTGAGACAGCACTCAAAAGATTTATCCCTGGTAAGTCTAGGGCGGACACACTTATTAAACTTGCTAAATTCAATGGAGTAATCTCTTGGCTTTGTTTTGAGACCTGGGGTAAAGAACCAACATTCATCAACGTGAACACGGCACGATCTTTATACGGTCTTTCGTTTCCTCGCTCAACAAAAGGGCCACAGAGAAAGAAGATGGTTATAGAGGCTGTGATAGAAAAAGAGAAGACTGATTTTTCATATGAAATGGCTCGTGGTGGAAAGAATTATAAAAGAGGTACCGATGATAAGGCAGACGCTATAGTCATTGCAAGAGCAGGCGAGTTCTTACAAAGAAACAAAAACAATAAAGGATACCTAGTAGAAAAAATAGTTTTGCAAGAATAAACACTATTTACTAACGGACGCATTTGTCTAAAACAGGGGGTAACCATGAAATTAACAAAAGAAATTATTAAACAACTTATCCGAGAAGAAGTTGAGGCAGCCGAAGGCGAAGCCGAACCAAAGGGTAAAATGGGCGTGGCTAAAAATATGCTTCGCATGGTCTTACAGGACGGCGGCGACGAAAAAGTACTAGAACGAGTTCGTGCCTTATTTACTAGAATGACGGATATAGAAAAAACAGAGTTTGTTCAGATGCTGGTTAAGTCTGTTACTGGCAATGATTTAGCAGATGCCACTCTGAAACAGTCCATCAGACAGGGTGACAAATAAGTTGAAAGAGACATTCGCAGCCTGGAAGAAATTCTTAAGCGAAGAAAAGATGTCTGATTTAGGATCGGGCGGAGCTTATGTTGCTAAAGTTGGAGGTTTAAAGGTTGTTATTGATTTAGACGACTTAGATCTGCAAGCAACTAAGCACAGCAAAGAAAGACAATTCCGTCACGACAGAAAGATATCCAATGAAGCTATCATTGGTACAGTAGAACTGGCTCTTGGTAAAATTATAAACGATTATGCAAACGGTGAGTTACAGAATGATGAGGCGTTTCATATAAAAGGAGTTAGTAAGGCTAAGTCTGTTCCTGATCTTAATGTTATTGGCGTTCTCAACATGCAGAAAGGGCCAGACACATTAAAGGTAATCACAGTAATGCGTAAGGACGACTTCCAAACCGATAACTTTGGTGGTGGGAAACAAAAAACATATACTGTAAATCCGAGGTAAATAAATGAAAAAGATATTAACTGAATGGCGTAAGTTTTTGAGCGAGGATATTAAGGTAGCTGTAAATGCTGCGAAGGCTTATATTTGTCCACCTGCAACACAAGATCTTGAACTTAACACCAAGAACCGTGACGCATCTATCAAAGCAGAACATATTCAGTACGGACCACTCAACGTAGATGAGCCAGGTGATTATTGGAAAGATATTGCCGAGTACTGGAACACAACTGAAGAAGCAGCTAAAAAATCAAATTGCAGCAACTGTGTTGCGTTTGATATCTCACCAAGAATGAAAGAGTGTATGCCAGGGGAAACATCAGACAAAGATGGCGAACTAGGTTATTGTTGGATGCACCACTTCAAGTGCCATTCGGCCCGAGCTTGTCGCACATGGGCTAAAGGTGGACCAATAGATCAGGATAAAATGTCCCATGATTGGCAGGATAGAAATAAGTTCCCCGAGGCACAAAGATAATGTTTGGTAATATTTGTATTTATCTTAGCATCTTTAGCCTAAAAAACAATGGAGCTAAAGTAATATGAAGATCCTTATGGAACAATGGAGACAGTTTATAAAAGAAGCTACATCTGATGTCCTATATCATTACGCTAATGGTATTGAAGTTGGCGTCAAAGTGTTAAAAGATAATCGCTTCTTAGCATCGGGTGGTTTTACCAAGGATGTAGAGGTTCAGTTTGGTAAAGGTAAACTTTATTACTTCTCCACAGCAAGGACACCAGTCAATGCCTATACGGGTGATTATCCACAGGGTGTGATCTTTAGACTAGATGGAAGAAAGCTCGGGCAAAAATATAAAAGTGTTCCCATAGATTATTATGGTAGCAAAGAAAGATCCTCTAAAAAAGCAGCAGCAATCAAAGGCGAAGAGGGCGAATACGCTAGTGAAGGTTTTGAGTCTGAGGACCGTGTGTTGTTGAATGAGCCATATGTTGAGAATGCAGAAGACTACATTGAGGAAATGCATGTAGCCATTCCTTTGTATCAAGAAATGTTTGGCGGCGGTAAAAAGAATTTAGAACCCGTTAGATCAATCCAGGCATTTAGTCTAGAAGCTGCCAAAGAAATATCAGAACTTGCTAAGGCAAAAGGTATTCCAGTATTCTACCATATCTCTAAGCTGACCTGGCCTCAAGTAGAAGTCGGCAAAAAGAAAGCACTTACTTCCTATGAGGATTTGATGGCAGCAGTAGAAAAATCAGGAGCCGAGATCGGCGACCAACGAACTGGTGGTAAATATACAAGCCCTCGTGAGGTTCGTGGTATGTCTGAAAATGAAGATAGAGTAGACATGTTTGTTCAGATGGCAGAGGCTATATTGGCTGGCGAAACAGAACTAGAGCCAGTTATGGCAAAAATATTCCCAGAGGAAAAGAAACCAGGCGACATCTATACAGGACTTAAGGCTAGAATAGATGACCCTGAAGCTTCTACGTCTCTAGATTACGATGAGTATGCTAGAAAGATTGAGACAGACAGAAAGGCTATATTGCGTACTTTATGGAAAGAAACTACTTCAGGCTACAACCCTGATGACGCCAGGGCTAAAAGCTCTCCTATCAATAACGAACTGCATAACCTTAGCAAAGAGGCAGGTGCTAGAAAAACAATTGCTAAGCTAGGCAAGCTCCTTCGTCGCACAAAACAAAAGAGTATGCCAGGGTTTATGGCCGTAGTCAATCAGGCATATCGTAAAAATAGGAGCTAAAGTAACATGAAACTTCTTATGGAACAATGGCGACAGTTTGTAAATGAGAACTCAAAGTTCAAACTTAAGGGCGACTCGGAATACTTTCGTATTGATCTACCAGGCGTTGGCTATGCCCAAGGGATGCAGCACCTAAGATTTAAAGAATGTCAGTCAGATGTTGACGCTCTTATGGAAACACCAGAGTTTCTAGAAGCCAAAGAAAAATACGAAGCTACCAATACCACTAAAGATATGGTACAGGACGAAGACGGCAATTATATAATGAAAGAAGTGCCAGCTAAATTCAGACCAAGATTTTATGATATAGAAAACGCTTGGATCACAAACCCAGAACAAAGAGGTAAAGGGTTCGGCAAAGAATTATACAAAGCATTCATCACTCAAGCAGCAGAATATGCTAAGCCTTATGGCGGTGTATTTGTTGGGGCTCACTACTGCACTATAGGTTCAGGAACCTCAGACGATGCCAAAAGAGTATGGAAATCAATTACAAGGGACTACACATCATCAGGCGATGTGATATTTATAGGATTATAAAATGAAACAACTAATGACCGAGTGGCGATTATATGAGCAACAGATTTTGTGGGAACAAGAGTTTGAGGAGTTCTTCAAGGAGCATTATTTAATGTTGGATGAAGGCACTTTGGATTGGGTTCTTCAAAAAGGCAGACAAGTAAAAGATACCGTAGTGAATACGATTGCTGGCATGAAGGATTGGGCAGGCGAGCAGATTGAGGCATTTGTACAATTTATGTTGAAGAAACTTCGTAATTTTATGCAAGGATTGCGAAATAAGAAAATAATAGGAAAATGGGAACATAAAAAAGAACTGGCAGCCATTAATTTACTTGGTACACGAAAACATATAGACCTCGCTGTAATACTTCTTTCTGCGATAGCTAAGATTTCAGGCGGATTCATTATTGACAAAGTAGTAAAACTCCCAGAGATTATTGAGAAGATCAAAGATCTCCTAGAGAATCCAATATCTGCACTAAAGGATCTTCTTGGTAACGTCAAAGACATTAAAACAGTGATTGATAAATTCATTGAATACAGAAAAGACAGAAAAATTGTTGACACAGGCCCAATGGATTGGGATGACTATGGTGGACTAGTGTGAAAAAACTCCTAACAGAGTGGCGACGCTATCTAAACGAGGTAATCGTGGGGGGAACTCACGACGAAAGCAAGAACACCTATACTAAAACAATATCTTCGGGCGTAGCCATAGACCGAAGGAAAGAAATACAGCTTTATAAAGACGCTGTTGGACAAGAATACATAAGAGGTGTAGCCAAAGTCTACAATGTGACGGACAATGAAGATGGAAGCGTAACAATAGAGATGGAATATATTTTACCATATGATAATTCAAAAGGCGCTTATGGAGATATTGGAGATGCACGCTATCATGCGCTGCGGTGTAAGGGCGCAGGTAAGAACTGTGTTGATGAGTATGATAAACTCAAAACTGATGAAGAGTATGAGATGGCTTTAGGGTTTCACAAAGATATAAAAGCAGCAGCAAAATATTTTAGAACCTCGGGAAATAACCTAGATGACAATCCTGGCAATTATGGCTTCGCAGAACGCAATGGACGTCTTGAATTAGTATTCTTGGATTTCGGGCACTAATATGAAAAAACTACTAACAGAGTGGCGGAAGTATCTGAAGGAATCAAAGTTCTTACCAGATCTTTTGTATCATGGCACCACAGAGGTATTTGATGAATTTGACGACAGCAAGGTAGGCAGAAGAGACAGTGGCAACTTGGGCAGAGGCATATATTTATCAACAGATAGTGACATGGCCATGAGTTATGCAGAGGAAAATGCCAAGCGATTTGGTGGAGACCCAGTTGTCTTAG
>CEQV01019713.1_pt1 | contig 10971 bp, 3 predicted proteins | sample 530971 | NCBI WGS metagenome assembly CEQV01 (sample SAMEA2621173, study PRJEB7988) | marine metagenome | biome: marine biome (ENVO:00000447); feature: deep chlorophyll maximum layer (ENVO:xxxxxxxx); material: "saline water (ENVO:00002010), including plankton (ENVO:xxxxxxxx)" | depth 100 m
GAATCAGATGAAACAATTGCATTAAAAGTTGAAGAAAAATTATATGACAAGTATGATTTATGGGATGATGCTGGGGATTTACCCGCAGGTAATGAACTTATAAAAATTGAACAAACAGGTTTGGATTATAAAGAAGATTGGACTGGTGAAAAATTTTCTATAACAGAAAAAGCAAAAGAAATTTTAAATAGTTCTGAATTAAAAGAACTTCAATTAAATGTAGATGAAGTTAATAATATTGAAGAACAAGCAAGTAAAATTATTAAAAAATCTAAAGATAGGACTTCTTTACAAGAAAGGAAAAAAGAAACTCAAAAATTAAAGAAAGAAGCGAAAATTAAAGATAAGAAAACTGAGTTGTCAGCTTTAAAAAAGAAAGTTTCTTTTATGGAGACAACTGGTAAAAATCCTTCTAAAAGAGATTTAAAAAAAATTAAAAAACTTGAAAATGATATAGAAATAGCGCAAGCAAAAGGTGAAGATGAAGGCCCTGTTGAAGGTGGAGATGTTCCTATTATTTTTGAATCTAAAATATTGCCAGACAAAACTAAAAAAGTTGGTATTCAAGTAAATAAAGAACAAGTATTAGGAATAGCTAAAAAAGATATACTTGGCAATCATCCAGAAAAAGTATTAATGAATGAACTATTGCAAAATTCTTTTGACGCTGGAGCTGATAATGTCTGGATAGAGTTTATGAAAGATACAGACGCTGACGAATTATATATTTTATTTAGAGATGATGGAATTGGAATGTCTCCTACGGAAGTTGAAAAAGCTTTATTAACTTACGGAAACGTAGGAACAAAAGGGGAAGATACAGCAGGTGGTTATGGAAGAGCTAAGGCTGCTTTTTTATTAGCCCCAGATGAGATTCATGTCGAAACAAGAAAAAATAATATTTCGACAACTATTGTAGGCACTAAACAAGATTTAATGAGTGCTGATATTGAGATGAAAACAAAAAGAATTGACGGGCCTTCTGGAACTAAATTTGTTTTAAAATTTTATGGAGATGAGGCTTTAAATAGATATCAATTAGAAGGGACTTTAGAACAACAAATTCCATTAATAGGAAAACCTTTAAAAGTTCATTACAAAGAAAATGATTCTTCTTGGAGGGGTAAAATCAAAGAGCAAACATTTACATCTACTCCATTAGAAACTTATAAAGATAGATTTGAATCTCAAAATTTTGATATATTAGATTCAGATGTAGAAATAAAATATATTAAATCAGAACCTTATAAAAAAACATCTCTTGGAGGAGGGTATATTGTTGATGTAAATGTCTTAAATAAAGGATTACCTCAACCTGAATTATCAGAAGTATATAAATATAAATTTAAAATTCCAGCTATTCCAGATTTTAAAATTATAATTAATTTCAAAAAAACACCAACAACAGATAGTGAAAATTATCCATTTATAAGAAATAGAAGCGATTTCTTGTCTGATGTCAAAACTAAAATAAATCAATCTATAAGAGATGTTTTAATTAAAAAAACTGGTGAAATGAATATGTTTTATGCTAATCAATTGAAAAAAGAAATTGATGAAGCTCAAGAATTTTCAGGTGTAAAACTTATATTGCCAGATATACAAAACACAAATGATAGAAATGAATTAATGTTTTTAATTCATAAAAATGAAGAATTATTTAATCAAGTTGGCAAAGTTTTTAACTTGTTTAATAATGAAGTAAAAAAAGTAGAAGGAAGAGACATATTATTAGCAATTACTGTTAACAATAAAACTCATGGATGGAGACCTAATGTTGAGCGTTTAAAAGAATTAAGTATAGAAGTTCCAGAATTATATGCTATAAATCCTTTTTCTATAAATAATGCATATCTTTGGAAAAGAGAAAACAAAACTTGGAACGAGCCGACCGAAATAGAATTAAATGAATGGATAAAATCAAAAACTATAGATGAATTAAATAAAATAAAAGCTTCTAATTTTGTTCATACTATGATGCATGAATGGACACATAATTATGTAGAAGGACATAATGAAGATTTTACAATGAAGCTTGGCGAACTTTATGCAAAAGTTAGTCACCAGATATTAGCTTTAATAGAAAATGAAGCTATGAAAATATTTAAAGATGGAGAACAACATGAAAAAATCTACAAACAAATCAATGAAGTCTACGAAAGATTGGGAGATAGGACAAGCGGAATACTCGAAAACGAAGCTATTGTGCAAGGATTTCAAGAACCAGAAGGAAAAGAAAAATCTGGAATCCTATCTACAGGCGATGAAGGAAAAATACCCGAAGGAACAAAGATTGAAAGGCTATCCAACTTAACAGGTGTAGACCAATTTATATCAGCTTCTAATATAGAAATAAATCAAGATTCTGCTAACTTAGCTAGAGCTATTGAAAAGTTTAAAACACCTGAGTTAGTTGCTCAGCATTTTGATTCTTCTTATCAAAAAATGAAAAATAAATATGGAATAGAATTAAGTGATTATGTTCCTGCTATGAGCAAAGCTTTAAAAGTTATAGAATCAAGAGAAGTTCGTGATACTATTAAAAATTACCTTTCAGAATGGGCTGTTTCTGTAGACCCTGAAATATCTACTAAAATGAGAAGAGATAATGATTCATTTCAAATAGTAGAATTAATGGGATTTGGAGGTAGGAAAAGAAGAGCTTTGCAAAGGCAAATAGCGGATTTAAGAGTTGTTGATAATATTGTAAATACATTAGATGGTAGAAATGTAGAAAACAGCCATGATTTAAGTAGAGAAGGATTAACTATTTCTAATTCAAGTGATGTTGAAGAAATATCTAATGATATGACATTTGACACTTATGATTTCGCAGGTGATAGATTTTTTAAATTTCTTGAAAATTCATCAGCTAGAGGTTTTTTAACTGCAAGAGAAACATCTGATTTGTTACAAGAAGTAACTGTAAATGATTATGATGGATTATTAGAATATCTTAATAAAAAATATCAATATACTCCAGAAACAATATCTGACAACAATATGGTTAAATCTTTTTGGGTTAGAAATCAACCAATAAATAGGCAAGATTCTTCTGATAAGCCTTCTTTTTGGTATGCTAACTTGACATTAGATGGTAAAAGAATAAATAGTAAAACTGATTTTAGATTTGTTCCTAAAATTGGAGGGCATCCTAGATATGGAAAAGATATAAGAAACAATCAAGATTTGCCAAGAACAGTGGGCGTGTCTTTTATAGACTGGGATAATAAAAGTTACGACTGGAATTTTGGAGAATTGAAATATTCTAGAATACATTTAAAAGATATTGTTCGTGTATATAAAGATGAGTCTAAAGGTGGATATTATTCTAGGCAACCTTTTTTAAAATTATCTTCATCTATGATAAGAACATGGGATAGAAAATTAGCTCAATTTGCTGATTCAGAAAAAGGAAGTGGATTAGCTAGCACCGTTGTTCAAGTAAAAGCAAGTGGAGGCAGTCCATCTTTTGTAGTTGTTAGAGCTAGCAAAGAAATAATGGAAATAGCTTCTGAACCAGAAAGTTTTGTTGAATATTTAGATTATGAAGTTTCTATTGGAAACATCGATGAGAAAATTAAACAAGGTATTATTGATTCTGTTGCAAATGAAATGGAGAAATCAAGATACAATAATCATGTTATGGCCCAACATATAGTATCCCATGAAGCAATGAAAAGATGGAGAGGTAGGGATTACTTAATGAGGACTCCTAGCGTATCTCATCATAGTAGGAGATTAGGGATTGATGATGGAGAAGGTGTGGTTGCTTTAGGGACTGGTGAGTACAGCGTTAAGATTTTAGACCAATCTAAATTATTTATATCTAAAGGTATGCCAGGCTCAAGAGAAGCAACTACTAAAATACCTATGGTTTCTTTCATAGCTGGATTACCAGATAAATATCACGGTGACGGTTCTGTGTGGGTAGAAAGCGAGTTCTTGGACAAAACAGCTGAATCTATAGGTAGAGTACCAACAGGGCCAAATTCGTCTAAATTAAGAGAAATTAAAACAAGGATTAGATTTGTAAGTAAAAACGATGAATTTGGGAATAAACATTATAGACAAAAAGAAAAAGAACAAACATTGGGAGGTTCTGAATTAATAGAAGGCAGTCATTATTTGGCTATGAAACATAATGAATTTGTTCCAGAAGAAGATATTTATATTACTGATGAAAATGATAATGTTATTGTAAGGACTGCTAATGAAAATGGAAAAATAAGAATTTATGATGGAGACAATAATAGAATTACTATGTTTGCTACTTTAGATGAAGCAAAAGAACCAGATGGAGGAAGCGGAGTTTTTAAATTAAATGGAAGAGTTTCTACTGACATACTTACATTACCAGAAGAATCAAGGCGCATAATAAAAGTTCCTAAACAACAAGGACATAACAGCGCTTCATTTCCGTGGATGTGGATGTCTCATTTATATGATAGTAAATTTGATAATCTTAGAAATGCTTTATCTGAAAAAATGTTAAATGTAGCAACTTCTAATATGGATACATTATTTGCAGCTAGAAGCAATCCTCAAGTAATGAGAGCTTTAATGGGACAATTTAAATCTGATGGATTGTCTATTATGAGTGAAGTAGATAGATTAATTGAACCTTTAGAAGGTCAAATGATACAAGATGGTTTTATGCATCCTCATATATCATCAGGTGTTATAGAGCCAGTAAAAAATAAAATGTTAAAAGAAAATGCATATGGAGGAAGAAGAAGAGGGTTCGGAAGTTTTCCTGTTATTAAATCAGATTTAAATAAAGACATTGTTAAAAAAGAAGATGGCATTGTAATAAGCGCTGATGATGTAACAATGGTAAGGTTTTTAAAGGATTTATTAAATGTTAGCGGATTTGGAAATGATTTAATCAACAACATGAACGAAGCATTAAGAAATAGAAAAGAATATTTATTAGTTGGTAGATGGCCAGTTTATACTACAAGTGGTGTTTTTCTTGGAAGAATAGAAAAAATAATGCCAAAAGGACATGGGTCTGTTGTATGGATACATCCAGAGTCTGCTATAGGTAATCTTCAAGCAGACCACGATGGTGATACTGCGTTTTTATTAGCTCCTTATTTTGGAATGAATTATCAAGATAGAAGCGTTATAAATAGTATGAAAGCAAAAGAAACAAAAGAAGCATTTGATTCTTTCCAAAATTTTGTACGATTAGAATATTTTTCAAAAGGAAAAGATACTCACAATGCTTTTTCTAAAGAACATATGTATTCTATATCTGGTAAAATAGGTTCTGGTTTAAATTCTCAAGGTATTTTAATGAACTCAGTTCAATTTTTACAAGATATGCATTATAAAGGATTTAAAGCTGAAATTGCAGGTCAAAAAATTATTGCAAGAAATCCAGATTCGGAAAATGTTGTTATGAATTATGCTAAATTAAATGACGATATTACTCAAGAAATGCTAGATAAAGCTAAAATGGGGTCTCTTGTAAACAAAGACGGTACTGAGTGGAAATCTGGAGACAAGTATTTAAAAACTAGCGCAAAAAAAGAATTACATATATTATTACAAGCAGCTGTTGACAATGCAAAAGAATATTTATTATATAATTGGGGATACAATGGTTATGAATTTTTAATTCCAAAAATGTTTATACAAGATAATGGTTCTCCAATTGGCAAAAAGCAAGCAGGTTCTATAGGTAGACTTATTAGAAAAGAATTACAAACTAGCTTATCTAGGAGAGGTGTAAGCTCTGTAAATAATCGTTCTGAAGATTTTAGTGAAATGTTTAACACTAGTAGAGAAATGTATGAAATGAATAAAAGTTCTGGAGTAGAAAAAGGTCAAATAATAACTGAAAAAGCTAATACAAGAAGAGAAAAATTCGGGCCAAAAAGTAATTTAGCAAAAGAAACATTACCTATTGATAAAATTACATTCAACAACAAAACAACAACTTTAGAAAAATTAATTGCTATTCCACATGAATCTTTATTAAAATATCAAAAAAATAATCCAAATGACAATGTTCACGAACACCCATTGGGATACCATGAAAACAGAATTGTAAGAGCAATAATGCAAACTCAAAAAGATTTATATACAATACAAAAAGGTACTCAAAGATACTACCCAGAAACAAGGTCTTTTGAAAAAGACAAACAAGAAGCTAGAAGATTCATTAATGAAGTAGCTCGTGAATTTTATAAAATAATGATGACTGCTAGAAGTTTTCAAGATGCTACAAAAAGTTTAATAACTTCTTCTGGTTATCCTTATCAAGAAAAATTAATAGAATTTATCGACAAGTGGGTAAATAAAGGCGACAAGAAAAAAGGACTTCCATCTTGGAATAAAATGTCGGATGACCAACAAGCATATTCTACTTTAAGATTTTTAAGAGGGGTTTTGAAATTCTCATCATCAACTAAAAGAAAAATTGGAGAAAGAGAAAAGAAGATTGCTAAAGCAATTATTGAAACTAGAGAAAAAATTGCAAAAGAAACAAATCCTAAAAAGATTGAATATTTTAAAAATCAAATTGTAAAAATGGAAAATAACTTATCTAAATTACATGAACCTCAATCATATTTAAATATTTCAAGAGCTCGTGATATTGAAAAATTATTACCAATGCCGTTAATGCATCCTACAGTTTGGAGTGAATTTGCTAATAGATTTGGCCCAAATTTAAGAGAAGCTTCAAATGAAAAAATTAGCTTAAAAACAGATGCTAGATACGAAGATAGAAATGATAAAACATTAGAACAATTATTAAAGGATTGTCCATGAGTTATTGTGATGATAAAAAATTAGTAGCTATTCTTACAAAAGAAGCGCAAGACGAAATAGAAATTAATCTTGTAGCTGGAATTGAAAATATAATAGAAGCTCCTTATAATAATTCTGAAAATTTAAAAAATCAATTAAAAGAAGCTAAAACATACACAGATAAAAAGTTTTTAAAAGAAAAAATAAAACAAGAAAAAGAAAGATATAAGTCTCATTTAAAATTATATAATCATTTAGTAGATACTTCCAAACAACTTTTATATGACGCAAATCCTTTTGTTCTTCCTTCTGAATTTGTTGAAAATCAATTAGACTGGGTGCAAGGTATATTTCAAGAAGCTTTTGGGCAACCATCTTATTCAGCTAAACAAAAAGGAATTGAAGTTTCTGGATTAAACAATCCAAATTTATGGGATTCTGGTAAAATTAATGCAATACTTCACCTAATAAAAACAAGAGAAAAACAAGCATCTAAATTAGCAAAACAAATTTCTCCTATTTATAATACAATTTTAAAACCTCTTATTGTAGCAGCTTCAGCAGATAGAACAGGAAGTGCTTTAAAACTTGTTAGACAAACAAATGAACTTTTAGATGTTTACCAACAAAGAGGATACCCGTGGAAAATGAGTATTATTGACCCAAATACTCGTCAAAAAAATCCAATATCTTTGCAAACTATAAATGATAAGTTAGCGCAAGTTGGAGCAAGAGGCGATGTGGAAGGGTTATCAGATTTACAAAAATCTCCTGCTGTTTCTCAATTATCAGAGGAATTATTGCATGATGAAGTTCGCAACATTATCCCTAAAGATATTCCTACAAATCCAGAAAATTTTACTAAATGGAGAAATTCTTGGGGAGGTAAAAAGTTTTTTGAGATGATAAAATTTGAATCTGAAAGACACGACATAGGAGACGGTGATTCAAAATACGTTATGATACCTTTGCATAGTGAAGAATTGGGATATAATTGGTTGCGAAAACAAAGAAAAAATCAAATAGAAAAAGGTGAAATATCTATTGACCCTGGCGATAAAGAAAATGCTTTTTTAGTGTACAGAATACCAGATAATCTTGATGATTTTTTTAAATCTATTAAGAAAAATAAATTAATTACTGAAGATTCTTTAAAAGAACATTTACTACCTTCTGAATTAGAAGAGGGATTTTTTACTGCTCAAGAACATAAGGTTTATAAATATGAGTACATACCAAATACAATAAAACCAAAAAGAAAGTATGCTAATTGGTCTAAAGGAGTTAATTATAATAACAATATCTACGAACCTTCTGATGGTTGGATGCCTGAATTGTGGGAATCTATTGATATGCAAAGAGAATGGAATGATTTGTTTTTTGAAAAGGTTTTAAAAGAAGGTCATCAAGAAACATTACAAGAACTTCAAAGATATTTAAATGAGATTACACCTAGGTTATTAGAATTTGATTGGAGTATGGAAGATATACAAGAGTTACTTGACAAAGTAATGGACATGGGAGGAATGAATTTTAATTTATTTCAAGATAAAGATGGAAATTGGCTTTCTCCAAATTCTCATGTTAGAAAAGTAAAATACGGATATGGATATACTCAATTTGAAAAACCTGTAAATGATGCTATGATGGTTGAAACAGCAGATGTAATTACAAAGTCTTATCTTCCAGAAATAGAAGCTCAATTAATAACAGACCAAAATATTTTAGAAAGTGAAGATTCGGATGAAGGCGAAATTGCTGAATCAATGGAAAGAGTTGCTGAGTTTGAAGATAAAAAATTATATTATGAATCTATGTTAGAACACATAGACAGAGTTTTATACGGAGACAACGAAACAGATTCCGATAAAAGAGAAATGATGCTTGCTAGTAGGATATTGGCAACTGAAGGAAGAACTTTATTTACAGACCATAAAAAAAGAAGAAAAGATAAAGGAATTTGGAATGAATTAGTTGACCAAGCTTTTAGAGCTGATGAATTAACTAAAGTTAAACTTCAATTACTTAAAACAACATTAGCATTAAGTCATAATCCTTCATTGGTAAATTATCTTGTTGACCATGTAAGAGCAGCCAGTGGACATGCTGATATAGAAGCTGGGTTTTTAAAACTTTCTTATGGAGATAAACAAGTTGCTGATATGTTTGGAGACGATATTACAGCTGATAAAATAAGAGATATGGGTTTGGTAGTTAGAGGTTATATGACAGCTGCTAATTTAGGTTGGGGGACATCTCTTACTAATAATTTTCAAAGAATTTCTTCAGTTATAAATAATGGTCTTGAAGGAACTCTTTATTCAATGCACGCTGTAAGACATGGGGATGATAATGGATTTAGTCCTCAAGAAATTAGACAGATGGTTGAAGAAACTGGAGTCCTTCACCCTGGAAATGCTTTTATTGATATGTTAACTATGGGTATTGATTTTGCAGTTGGTTCAGAATATAAAGAATTTATTATGCCAGTTGCAGATATTACTAGATTGTGGAAAGCAACAAGTCTTCCAGATTTTTTAAATAATAGTAAAAACTGGGATAAACTTATTAGCTCAGCTGAAGGAAGAGGTGCTAGTGGCGAGAAATTACAATACGAAGAATTAAAAAGAATTAAAACAGATTTATATCAAGTAATTCATGGTGAATACAAAAACAATGCAGAAGATAGAAAAAAACTTAAAAATAGATTATCAAATTTAAGATTAGGTTTAACATTATCTCATATTAATAGATTGGTAAAATGGAAATTGCAATGGTTTCCTTTTGGGACTAATTTACTTACTATGTCTGGAAGCGAAGAACAAATGAGATTGGAACATGCTTATCAAGGAATGAGGTTTGTTTATGATATGGGAAGAATAGATGCTCCAACAACAGGAGATTGGAAATATACGGATTCTTCAGAAGCTATAGACGCAGCTCGTCTTTTTGTTTATTATAATTTATTTGGATTTACAAAAGTAATGAACCCTAAAATGTTTAGAGGGATGGTTGGAGGAACTAGTTTACAATGGAAACAATATGATTTTAATGAAATTGCTTTAGAGTATGAAATATTTAGAGCTGCTGCTTTTTCTCCAAAATACACTCAAGATTCTCCATTAATAGCAGCTTCTATGCTAGGCCCAAGATTAATGATGCAAATAGCTAAAAAAGTTTTAAGAGGAGGCTCTCAAACTGCGAAATTATTTGGATTTTCTAAGCAACAAGTAGAATATTGGACTAAGTTTATTAATATAAACAAAGAACTTGACGACAAAGCTCTTGATAGAGCTGCTAATTTAATGATGACAAGAGGTCTTTCTTCTCTTATTTCTGAAATAATGTATTATAGTTTTCCTCCTTATAGCCTTTTAAGAAGCGCATCAAATAAAATTAATCGATTAGTTGGAAGAAACAAGCTTAATCAAAGAGCATTATTTGGAACATCTAGTCCATTAATATCGAAAGCTTTAAAAGTTGCTATTGCTTTAATGGTTTTTGGAAAAATAATTAGTAGAGGATACGATGAAGGTGATGACCCGTGGTATATACAGGCTGCTAGAGATTTGCCATTTTCAGCTCATTTAACTTCTATTATGTTGTGGATGCATGATATACAGAAAAATGCTATTAGAGGTGCGAGACCTTATTTATTGTCTCCTTTTAAAGAAGCAGCTCAAGCTGTGGATGAATTTGTAGAATAAAAAAAATAAGGCAGGTAACAGTGTACCAAGACTGCTACCCGCCTTTTCGTTAACCTATGGAGTCAGGTTAATAATTTGCTAAGTTTATGTATCTCTTCATTTAATTTTTTTAGTAATTCTGCTATTTTATGTAATTTATCTGATATGTATTTATTTTTAGTATCACTCATTTGTTCCTCCTCCTATAACAAAATAAACACTTAATATTCCTATTTTTATTGTTGTTAAATGGCTTGCAACATCAAGCTCAATCCAAAACAAATTTTTAAACAAATTAATTGTAAATACATATTGTTTTACAAACCCATTTATAATGCAATGACTTATGTTTATTATAGGTGGTAATCCAAAATTCCATTTATATTTTATTTTAACTTCTGTTACTCCCATTCAAATTCCCTCCTGTTCTGCGTACATTCCGTACATTGTTATTAATACTGCATCAGCGTTCCATAGAGTTGCAGGTTTCTCTGTGTAAATTGATGCTATTTCTTTTAGTTTA
>CEQV01043586.1_pt1 | contig 10967 bp, 9 predicted proteins | sample 530971 | NCBI WGS metagenome assembly CEQV01 (sample SAMEA2621173, study PRJEB7988) | marine metagenome | biome: marine biome (ENVO:00000447); feature: deep chlorophyll maximum layer (ENVO:xxxxxxxx); material: "saline water (ENVO:00002010), including plankton (ENVO:xxxxxxxx)" | depth 100 m
TGGTGAATATTTTGTAGAGAACCTTATGGGCCAAATGGGCTACAAGGTTATTCCGCCTACAGACCCAGGTCATGACCGAATCATTGATGGGTACAAGACTGAGATTAAGTTTTCACTAGCTGTCTCTAAGGGTAATCAGATTATTGATGATAAGTTTATTATTAATCATGTTGCCGTTGGTAAGGATTGGGAGCGCCTAATCTTTTGTGGTATCAACCCGCAGGATTCTAAATCTAAACGTGTGCAGATGTATTACTTCAACAAAGAAGATTTTGCTGATTACATTAGCACTGGTGATCGTACTATCTTCAAGCATCAACAGTCAGGTAGTAAGGTAGGCAATGATGATTACATCTGCTCTAGCTTTGATAAGTTTATTGATTTGCCCTTTGTAAAAGAAATTGATTTTTGGTAAAAAAAGTGAAAAAAAGTTTTATATTTCCTTGACTCCTAGCCATGCTATGGTATTATAAATTGTAAGGGAGATAGAGTTATGAAGCTTGAGAATGCTATCAAAAAAATCCAAAGGCGTGCTAAGTTAGTCAATCGCAAAGTTGACATTATTATGGACGATGCTGTTCATCACCGAAAGGTTTATGTAAAGTTTGAAGGGGCTGGCCAAGAGATCTCATTCTACAAGAACTCTGATGGTAGCATCAGCGCTCCTCATCTGCGACGTTGGGATGATCACAGTGACCTCATGGTAGACTATCATGCTGGTTATTTTCTAGACAACATTTCGCAAGCTCTGGACTCGGTTGCTCCTGTGCCACCTAAGTATCCAGTCGGTTCTGTTGTTGTCTTCAAAGACAGCAAGCGTAATCAGCGCCAGAAGTTGGCAGGCATCATTGCTGTTGTTGCTGATGCCCAGCCAGGTAGCCGTGGCGGCAACTACAAAGTTGAATACCCAGGGTCGGCTGACCGTTGGCAACCGTGGTACTCAGGTAATGATTTGGACTTGATCTAAAAAACACTTCACAACAATAAAAATATCAAATATAATAAACGCAGAAAGGAAAAGATTTTTACGGGGAGTTAGCTCAATTGGTTAGAGCAACTGACTCATAATCAGTAGGTTCTAGGTTCAAGTCCTACTTTGGGCACCATAAAAAAGAAAGCTACTTATTGTAGCATTGTATTATTAGAGGGTCTTGATACCTGAAATATGCCTGCTCTAGAGCGGGCATTTGTTTTACATAGGTATAATGTCACTTTAACTATCTATTTATCACAGGTATAAGATACTTATCTTATGTAGATAAATTTGCGTTCTTCTAGGGAATAAACTTGTATGGCCAATGGAAAATTTGTAATAGGGAATGTAGACCTATTTCCTTTTGTAGGCACGGCGGCAGTTACAGGAAATATAGAGTTGAGCGGGAACCTATTAGCGTTCCAACAAACATCAACTCCTAGTGCTCCTGCTTCTGGTGCGGCTGTTTTATTTTATTCTGCATCAAGTGTATTCGCCAGGTTTCCATCTGGTGACACATCAAATCTTGTTACCGCACCTGGCGTTACGATAAGTAATGATGCAAATAACAGACTGACAACTGCGGGAGGGGATAGCTCTCTTAATGGAGAGGCTAATCTAACATTTGATGGAAGCGACCTTGAGATAACAGGAACCTTAAATGTTTCAAGTGTTATACATGCAAGAGGAGTGCCCTCTGGTACTGTTGCGGGTCCAGGCAGTTATCTTGCTCTAGATTCAAACAATAAAGTTGTAGTCACTGCCTCATCTGGTGGTGGCACTGTTACAATTAGTAATGACGGTAATAACAGAGTTACAACGGCTGGTGGCGACAGTTCTATTAATGGCGAAGCTAATTTAACATTTGATGGTAGCACTCTAAGTGTGCAAGGTGGAGTAGTTCATAAAAGAAGAAGCATTTCATCTACAACAACTGCTTCCGTTAGCGATTATTATATTAGTATTAATACATCAGGTGATATAGATATTAGGCTTCCTGATGCTGGTACGCTAACTGCTGGCCAGACATATGTGATCAAAGATGAGGGTGGAAATGCACACTTACACAACGTAGCAATTTCAGGCTCAGGATCTCAAACAATTGATGGACTAAATTTTATTCTTTTGAACTCGCCTTTTGCAGCTATTAGTCTATATACTAATGGTAGTGATAAGTTCTTTATCTACTAGCAAAATGGTTTAGAAATAACAAGTTTCTGAATAGAGGCGATTAACCCAAACAGATCGTAGGTTAGCTAATATAAGTTGCTAAATACTTTATAGGAGGATTTATAATGGCTTATAAATTTCAATCTGGGTTAGCTAGATTAGGTGGAACAGTTGCTATTGATAATAGTAACGAAAAATTCCAGCTATCAGGTTCTATTGAATTGCAGGACAAGTCACTTGCCATTGCTGAGTTGGACGTTAATGGAGGGGGAGCAATTGGCCAGGCAGCAGCAGATGGTGACCTCCTAGTCATAGCAAATGCTTCTGATAGCAATAACGTTAAAAAAATTACAATGGCTGCTCTCGGTGCTTACTTCACAGGATCTGGAGAAGCATCTGAAGTCGGATTCGCTGCTGTAAATAATGCCCTTCAAGGCGCTAGTGGTTCTGTAAGAGTTGTTGGTCATAGTATCTCTGGTAGTGCCGCACTAGAAATAGTTGGACAAAGTTTCTTACAGGGTAATGTTAATTTGTCAGGTAACATTGTTGCTCCTGGCACTCTAACAATTGATGCTGCCACTGATATCAAGCTTGATGCAGATGGCGGAGACGTTTTCTTCCTTGATGGCGGAACAGAGATTGGTAAGATCTCAAACAGTTCAAATGATCTTGTTATTAGTTCGTCACAATCTGATAAAGATATTATCTTCAAGGGTAATGATGGCGCAAGTGCTATCACTGCTCTAACGCTTGATATGTCTGATGCAGGGCGTGCTACCTTTAACGACGATGTTCGTGTTGGTGCCAACGCAGAGGTTCTTGGTGACCTAATCATTGGTGCTGGTGCTAACGAGTTTACTATCGCTGAGTCAAGTGATAACATTACTATGACTGTTGGCGTACAAGATAAAGATCTTACCATTGTTGGTGATGATGGTGGTTCATCCATTAACATGTTAGCATTTGATACATCTGACGCAGGTAAAGCTACCTTCAACGGTGTAGTTGTAGCAGATGCTGGTATCAAGGCCGACAATATCACAATTGATGGCACTGAGATTGATCTAAGTTCTGGCGATCTTACACTTGATGTAGCAGGCGATATTATACTTGATGCTGATGGTGCTGATATCCGTCTTAGTGATGGTGGCACAGAGTTTGCTAAGTTTACAAAATCTTCAGCTAATCTTATCATTAGTGCGTCTCTAGCAGATGGAGATATCATCTTCAACGGTAATGATGCTACTAGTGCTATTACAGCCTTGACGCTTGATATGGGTTCTGCTGGTGCAGCAACGTTCAACAATAAGATTGTTGCTGGTGCTGGACTTGAGATTGCTAACGGTGCGACTATCGGTGCTGGTAATGACGCAGACATGATAACGTTTGCACAAGGTGCAACTGTTACACTTGCTAGCGATATTACACTTCAGTTTACTGATAGTGGAGAAAATATTCATCGCTCTGTGGACGGATTCTTAGATCTAACTGCGGGTACAGGTATCAACATGACTGGTGCTGTTGGAATGAACGGAACACTAACAGTTGGAAGTCACGGTATTATCGGTGGTAATATTACAGGCGGTGGTACTGTGGTTGCCTCTGGTAAAATAACAGGTGATGAATTTGCAACTGACGGTGATGAATTTACTGTTAGCACTGCTGGTGCTATAGTCGGTGCATCAGCCCAGTTAGCTCACAGCTTCCAGGCTGGTGCTGTCTACACGACATCATCTCTCCAAGTTGGCTATTCAAGTTCAGCCGCTGCAATAGGTTCTTTGCAAACACCACAAGAAACCGTTAGTATTGGCGGTGGTGTGCAGGCATCAAACACAGGCTCTGTTGTAACAGGCAGTGTGTCTGCGGTTGGGTACCCATCCTTCTTGTCTGTCGGAACAACAGGTTCAGAGGATGTCAAGCTGTTTCTCCCAATGAGTGGCACAGCAGGACTTGGTGCTAATGATGCAGGTAAAGTGTTGACGATTAAGTTTAACTCTGTAGGCACTGGTATTCTTGTACTAACAGGCGCTGGTGGCGCATCAACGGCCTACTTTGATGATAGTCAGACTTCTCTTTCTATGTCATCTCCACAGGGTGCTCTTAGTTTGGTATGGAATGGATTTTTCTACGAGGTCTTCTAGTACTGAGTAGTTCGTTTCAAATCACTACCTCATTGGAGCCACTTCGGTGGCTCCTTTGTTTTGTGACTAACTATTTATAAGCAGGGGTATTTATTATGGCATATAAATGGAGTAGAGGAAGGGTTGACACAGGAGACCTAGTTTCTTCTGATGATGTAGATCGTGATACTAAAATAGATTTTGAAGAAGATCAAATAAAACTAATTGCTAATAATACTGAGTATCTTGCAATTGGTACTGGTAGTACTAATGTTGAGGTTTCAGGTGTCATTGGTTTTAACGGCGGTGTAGCTATCCTTGAGAACGGACGTGTTGGTATTGGCACAGACGCTCCTGACTATAAACTTGACGTAGCTGGTAACGTTGGAGTTAATCAATATATCTATCACAACGGTGATGCCAATACATTTATTAATTTTACTGATAATAGAGTAAGAATTAATGCGGGTGGCAACAATCACATAGATTGTCAAGATAACTCCAGTGCTCCTCATAAAGTTAGAATTAATAATGGTGGTAACAACATTGACTTTGTTATAAAAGATGATAGCAACAATGCGTATTTCATAGCAGATGCGTCTACTACTAGAATAGGAATTGGAACAGAAACCCCTGATTATGCTTTGGATGTAGCTGGCGACATCGGTGCAGACGAATACATCTACCATAATGGCGATGACAATACGTTCATAAGGTTTCAAGACGATTCTATAAACTTTCAGGCTGGTGGTGCTGATTTTATCACATTAACAGAAGCATCCCAAGACGAAGTTGTTTTTAATGAGAACAGTACAGATATTGATTTTCGGGTAGAGAGCAATCAGAACACTCATATGTTCTTTATTGACGGTCAAAATCAACGTGTCGGCATCGGCAACAATTCACCTCAAAGCGTATTGCACATCATAGATCCTTTTGATTCTGTTTCGGGGCAAGAAAAAGATGTTGTCTTGATTATGAAAGGCAAAAAAGAAGTTGGTATAAAACTTATTGCTGACACTGCTAACACCGCTGGCGAAACTGAGAATCCTTTTATTGATTTTTATTCAGATGGTCTGACAGATACCTCTAGCCGAGCCAACCGCCTGGCTAGTTTATCTTTGGAGGGAACCGCTGGTACCACTATGACTAGTTCTCTGGCCAGTGCGTTTCTGATTGACGCATTTTGTCCAAACCACGCCAACTCGGCTCTCAGAGTACTTCAGATTGGTAACGACTCCTCTAACAATGGACACGCTGCTCGTATTACTCTTGAGGGAACAAATGGGCACGTTGGTATCCACACTAACGACCCATCAACCGAGATGGAGGTTATAGGAACAACCAAGTCAGACTTTTTTGCAACCGATGTAACAACTCAAGATCTTGGTAGTGGAACCAGCGCTACCCTTTCTACAGCTTCAGGTATTGTGTTATTAGATGCGGGTTCAATCAATGGTAGTGATATGGGAGGTGGAATGGAAGTTTTTAGCTTAGCATTCCCAACACCCACTATTTCTGGTCAAAAACTTACAATCATCGCACAGAACGCTGATACAAACAATGTTTTTGTTTTACCATCAGGACTAGTCAGCGGATCTTTTTCATCGTTGCATGATTCTAGTGGTATATCTGCTATAACATTTGTTCAGATTGTTGAAGGCAGTCACAAAGCCTGGTATCAGATCGGCAAAGGGGTATAAGGGTAGGAAAATAATATGCCATCAGCAAGTGAACTATTTCAACAGTTATTACAATCTGGAGCAATTCCAAAGTCTCTTAATATGACGGATGCTGGTGGTAATATCACTAGGTATTCTGACATTCGCTCAGAGTATGATGAAGGCGCTTGTGGCCCGCTACCCTTTATTGTTACTACACATCGGAAAATAAAACAAACACCAAGAAATGCTCCAGAGAGAGTTCTTGAGGGCGGCACTGTTAAATCAGGCAACGATGAAATTAGACCTAATACACGAAGAAGATTTGTGGGAGGTGATGTCCCTAATAAAAGTCAGCTATTGTTGCATGTTGTTGCTGAGGACGTTAATAATGGAACACAGGTTGATAACGCTGCCATCACTGTAGCTTGGCAAGACAACAGTGGAAAAGAGTTTGCCGTTCAAGCACCAGACGCAGATGCAGGTCCAACATTTAATGAGGGCGACATCGGTGGCTTTGCTAGTATTTCGTTTGATGATGAGAGGGCCTTCTTTCAATATAATGGAACTCCTTCTGGTTTAGAAACACTAGCTAATAAATCAGTTTATATGGTCATGCAGTATTCAACAGGATCTGTAAATAACGCTGACGAGGGTCACCCTATTGTCGTGTCTGGTTCTTCCATACAGGATGATCTAATACGGGACCAATACCAAGCTTATGTTATTAATGTTGATTCACAAGTAAGTTATTTTAGGTCTGTATCTAGAGTGGCTAAAACAGATGATTTAGTGTCAAGTAATACACCTGGTAGTGATATAGGTATAGTTGCTGTAGACTCTGGTAAAATAATAGAATCTACAGACATTGCAGAAATCATTATTTATAATACTGTACACGATGATGCTCAAAATTTAGCGGTGTTTAAATACCTACATTGTAAGTATGCACTTGCAAGTGTAGAGCAACAATCAGATTTATAATAGCGACAACTACTTAGAAAGAGGTGATATGTCTAAACAACGTCAAATAATATTCCAAAACCCTTCACCATTTCCACATGATGGCGATGCTAAAATTAAAGGGAAGGTTTCAGCTAATAGTGCAAAGATAAGCACAATCTCTAGTAATAACATGGCAGCTAAATCCCTAGTATTATGCAATGACGAAGATTTTAAAGATAATAGATCTCGCCTTCATGTTGAGGGTTGTATATCGTTATCAACAGTTGCCTCGGCCCCAACTGGTAGAAAAGGTGATAATACTTACCTTTATTCACTGAATGGAGATCTAGTTTATAACCACAATAATGGCAACAGTGTAGTATTATCTAATGCAATCACTAATCTAGAATCATCTGGCAAAGGGAATAGTCTTGTTACAGAAGATGGAAGAAAACTTAAGAGCATTATATTCAGGGGTGGATTTGTAACATCAGAGTCAGATGAGCACATCGTTGTCTCTATGCCTAATCAGTTGCTAGGATTTTCCAATGTAGGAAATGATGGAGAAGAGCTTTTTGCTGGGATGAGCGGAAACCAAGGCTTACTGAAAAGAATACATGGTGGTAATAATATCTCCATAAGCACAACCAATAAAGCAATTTCTATTTCATATGCTGGTAGAAAAACGATTGAACTGAGCACAAAAACACCAACCCCCCAAGAGCTTCTAACTGTTCACGGTGAGCACGTTAGTTGGGATTGTTTAGGTGGGCATAGTAACGCAAATATAAAAACATCAAATAAAAACATTGACATACTCAAAGGTTTTATGTTATATATAAACAACGTTAGAGAGGGAAGCGATTATTATTTGTACATTACAAATGACAATAGAAAATCTTGTAAACCTTTGAGTAAGGTTAAATGTAAGTACAGCTACAGTGCTAATATATTAGGTGGTGGCGAGGTCAATATTGATGAGGCAAGTAATATTAGTTTGTTGAAAGGTCAGACGATGTGTTTACATTTTGTATCTACTGTCAACAACAAAGAATCATGGGCTTTCTATCTAAGCGATGTGAAAGTTATATAAGGATAATAAAATGGCTAGTTATGTAAAATGGATTGATAAACTTCGGGAAGCTGTTCGTTACGACGACAAGGATACAATTGCTTATTGCAGAGATGTGGTTTTCCCAAAAGATAAGTGGGGTAACCCAGGCGAGCTTTATGTTGAAACTCTAAAAAACATTAAAGAGGAACTTGAAAAACATGAGGCCAAAAAACCAAGTAAAAAAGCCGTTAGCAAGCGCAGGAGGTCTAAAACAGATGAAAAATCTTAATTGGATAACAAAAAAGTTGTTACTAAATGAGGACTATAACATCAGTAATTTTGGTCATTCCCTGCAAGCTATTGTTGATAATCTTAGACTTATCAAAGTTGCTAGTAAGCGTGATGCAAACAGGATTCAACTCGCATTGGAGCAGGCATCAAAAATCAAGAAGCATGTTAATAAACTTAACGAAAAGATTTCCCATTTAGAAGAGCAGCTTCGTATGCTGAATGAAGAAAAAGAGGATTAGTAATGGGTGGGGTAGCAGGACACCTTAATCACCTTTATGATGACAGAAGTATGTCATTTAATAAGATGATGGAAATTATTGACACGGCTAGCGCTGGTAAACTTTCAGTTGAAGAGAAAGTAGACGGACAGAACTTATTTATTTCTTGGTCAAACAAACGAGGAGAAGCTCTAGCTGCTAGAAATAAAGGAAATATTAAACAGAAAGGCATGACTGCTTCAGAGCTTAGTAATAAATTTGCTGGTCGTGGAGCTATCCAGAAAGTATATGACGAAGCCTTTGATACATTCGCTGCGGCAGTAGAGAAGTTATCCCCAGAAGTTAGGCAGTCTATATTCGGCCCTGATGCAAATATCTGGTATAATGTTGAGGTCATGTCTCCAGATAATCCGAATGTACTAATCTATGATCGCAATTATCTTAAGATACATTCCGCTGGACACAAGATGCGAGACGAAGAGACAGGCGCACCTGAAAATTATGATGCTAGTGAAAATGTAGCTATTCTGGATAAAAATATAGATGCACTACAAAAAGCAGCAGCAGGTAAAAATTATAAGATTGTACGGAATGCCACACTTAAACTTCAGGCTTTATCCAGTGATAAGGCGGCATCAGAAGCAAAACAAAAAATAGTAGATGCGCTAAGACAAGTAGGGCTTTCCGAAGACGCTACAGTTGGTGACTATCTATCTGTTCGTCTTAGGAATATGATCAAGTCTCAAACAACTGAGTTAGACGACGACAAAATATCTGAACTAGTAGGCAGACTGCTAAAGGTAGATGGTGCTCTCAAGCTAAACCAAATTAAAAAAGGTATGACATCTGATCAAAGAGAAATCATTTCTAAACTAACAGATAAACTAGTTGAAAAAATGATGATGGCAGATGCCATAAGACCTATTGAAGAAGCTAATCATGATTTTGCAGTAGAAATGCTTCAAGGCCTAGAAAGTCTCTTTATGGTGAGCCCTAAAGAAGAAGTTAAAAGACTAAGAAGTGTTGTGTCTAAATCTGTGTCTGAACTTGAACAGATGGCCACAGATGGAGAAATATCTGCTGAAGATATGGATTTTCTTAGAGTTCAACTCAATAAAATTAAGGGGCTAGATAAGATCTCAACTAGTATTGAAGGGGTTGTATTCCAAATTGATGGTAACCTGTATAAGTTCACTGGGAACTTTGCTCCTGTCAACCAAATTGTTGGAATGCTTAAATATGGCAGAATCAAAAAGACTGTCAAACAAGAAAACATGCTCCATAAGTTTGATTCTATATTATCTGAAACAATGCAAACTGTTAATGAACAAAACGGAAAAAAGGTTGCTTTGGTGCCTGGGGCATTTAAGCCACCACATGCTGGACACTATCTTGGCGCAAAGCATCTGGCGGAAATAGAAGACGTAGAAAAAGTAATCGTTTTAATTTCTCCTGGTAGTGGCAAGTTCGGCAAGTCCAGAGATGGTATTACTGTAGAACAATCCAGGAAGATATGGGAAACTTATATACAAAATGACCCTGACAAAAAAGCAACTGCTAAAATGACCATAGTAGTTCCTCCTGGGTCACCTATTAAACATGTGTACGATATGATAGCTGACAAGGAAATATTTAAGCCTGGTGATTCTGTCATATTTGGTCAAGGTGAAAAAGAGTCTGGTGGCGCTGCTGAAAGAATGGCTTCTTTTGCAGAGAGGAATAACCCAGGCGTGAATGTAGAATATGTTAAGACTCCTATGTTTGCCAGTGGTATTACGGGAACTCAAATGAGAGAGCTTGTAGCCAACAACAAAGAAAAAGAGTTTAAAAAGCACCTACCTAACTTTATTAAAAAGAATAGTGATTTAGCTGATCAAGTATGGTCAATCGCTACCCAAGTTAGCGAGGCTAACATCGTTGATCAAGTGATTGATGAGATGACTATAACAGGCGCTATCTCTGGTGCGCCACTAGGTATTAGTACTACCTCGTCTAAAAAGAAAAGAAAAAAGAAGTCTTATACTGTAAAACGGAGATAAATATAGTATGTCAACTATTAACCGAGAACAACTAATCGCTGAACAAGTACTGAGAAAGTATGTTCGTAAAAAACTAATTGAACGAAGAGAACTTGTTGAGAAGCAGGAGTCCGCTGTACGTGGCTTTGTCAGACAAATACTACGTGAGGTAGAAACAGATGAGACATCTACCAGATCCACTGGTATTAATGTTTTGGCCGACTTGCTAAAGAAGATCATACCAATCTTAGAAGATTCCTACATGATGCTGACAACCAGCCAAGACCAAAGAAATTCATTTCGCAATCATATTGTTGCAGCGGCTAAGAATGCACTAGTTCCAGTTGACGCTAATAAAGAAGCTGCTAATGAAAATGTAGAATATGACTTAAGTGACCTGTTAGAGAAAGTAGAAGTATCCTTTGACGACGGCGACGGTGAAGAAGAATCAGTATCAGGAGACTTTATTGATATCAAACCTGCCGAAGAGGAAGAAGACGTAATGGATGTTTTTGGT
>CEQV01008124.1_pt1 | contig 10962 bp, 14 predicted proteins | sample 530971 | NCBI WGS metagenome assembly CEQV01 (sample SAMEA2621173, study PRJEB7988) | marine metagenome | biome: marine biome (ENVO:00000447); feature: deep chlorophyll maximum layer (ENVO:xxxxxxxx); material: "saline water (ENVO:00002010), including plankton (ENVO:xxxxxxxx)" | depth 100 m
GAAAAGTCATCCGCTCGCCATGTAATCTTTTTGCCGTTTCCTGTATTTTGAACTCCGGGGCCATCAAGCACACGTTCGCGATTAACCCAATCCCATAATTCCTGTAATTGTTTTTCGTGTATTTTCCATCCTCCTTTTGGCCGCTCTGGTTTTTTGCCTATCATTATTAATCGTTTATACCTTCAAGAAAAACTTCAAATATTTCTGTAACTGTAAAAACTCCACCCTCTTCAGTGTATGAAAATGCACCATCTGGAAATACAACCTGATAATGCTCTCTTTCTTTTAATTCATTGGCTTTTTTTGGATTGGCAAAAGCCTTGTCAAAATCTTCACGTTTGATCGGTACCGGTTTTGGATTAGCCAAATAATTTTCGGCGTGTGCTTTGTTAACACTTAATGCTTTGGTTGGCCTGACATCTGTCACATAATTAGCGGTCATGCGTTTTGCATAATAAGTGTACCAACATTTTAGATTTTGTCTTTCTTTATCAGCTATGCAAAACGACGCGTGTTGAGCTTCAAATTGATATGTTGTTACCGGCTTTTTGTCAGGATCATCAATTGATGTTTCTATAGTTGCACCCTCAAAAACAAGCGTTGCCGTTGAATACGCGTGTTCGTCTTGTTTAATGTTTGGTGCTGACGTCAAAGTGCAATGACCAAATCCGGGTTCCGGACAAGCTGCGCCTTTTTTCCATCTGGATCTAAAATTTAAAGCGGTGTCAGTTGGCCCTCTGTAAATTAATGTGACCGTATCCTTTCCATTATTGTCAGCAGCAAACGTTGTTCCGCGTTGCTGTTTCCATTGGATGTCACCTTTGTATTCTGGTTTTGGCATTATCTTTCTGTTGTGTTTGCAACTAAATCCTCAAGTGCTTTTTTCATGGCTTCTTGAATTAAAACGCTTTTGTCTAAACCTTGAATGCGAATGCCTCTTGATTGACTGACGGAACGACCTCGACCTGATCCAAGCGTTGCGGATGCAATAAATTCACCAAACCGACCAGATGTTTGTGATTGATTCATTCGTTCTTGCTCCTCAAAAAATCCGGCAAAGATTCCTAAATTTCCAAAATTTTCCATTCTGGCACGTTCTTTATTGTTTTTAATAATTGTTTTTCCTGCACTTCCTAAATCCTCAATAAAACCAACGCCTGATTCTTTTAAGTTTTTAAATTTATGAGGCTGCAAAGTTTGTTTAATTTTGCTAATTGAAAACCTTGATTCTAAAAAACCGCCCATTGATTTTTTAAACTGTGAAAAATCTTTTATTTCGCTTCGTTTTTCTGCTTGTTCAAATTTGCGTTTTTGCTCATTGGCTAATTCTTCGCGTTTTCTTGCAATACGCAAATCGCCAACTTTATGTTTTTCCATAAGTCGTCGATCTGCACTTGAAACTCTTATTCCTTCATAAGCAAAATCGGCAAATTCAGAATTGGTCATGTCTTTAGGTGCTTGCATATATGGAAGACCAACATGTTTAAACTCTCTTGTTCCCGGTATAGCAAATTTGAATCCATCAATTATTGTTCGTAAACCAATTAAGGATTGTCCAAATGCAACCGTTGTTGCTTGTTGGAATTTTGTAATGGCATCGGTTGCCGCTTCCATTTGTTTTACTTGCTCGCCTGTCAAAGTTTGAACGTCTTTGACTAAATCATTTATGCCGTCGGAACCTAGTTTTAATAATGGTAATAATTCACGAACTTCGGTATCTAATAATCCCATCAAAGAAGCAATTGATTTTTCAGAACCTCCAAGTGCATTAAAAGCATCAGCGATTGCCATTATTTTATTTTCTGGCGACAATTGTGAAAATGCTTCAACTTCAATATTTAACTCTCTAAATCTTTGAGCCTGTGAACCTGAAGCATTTTGTAATGCTTCACCAGTACGACGCTCTAAACGCGTCATAATTCCTTGCAATTGCTCAATACTTGCACCCGATAAATCTGCGGCGTGTGATAACTTTTGCAACGATTCCGCAGACATGTTCATTCGTGTCGCAAGTTTTCCAATGCGATCAAAATATTTAACCGTTCGGTTTAATGATGCACTAACACCAACGCCGGCCAAAATGCCTCCCATCTTGCCAATAATAGCACTAGTCTTTTTTGCCGACTGTTGTACACGTTTAATCTTTTTTTGAAACGGTCTGTCGTCAGCGTCAAAAACGGTTGTCAGTTTGTTTTTACGAGTCGCCATTATTTCATTAATTTTTTAATACTTTTGACCATAAAAGCATCATTAGTTTTTTGAATTTGTCGATTTGCATATTCAAGTTCTCGTCGTGACACTTCATTCATGGCTCGCGCCATTGGTTCATACGCAACATCACCAGAGCCTTCAACATTGTTGTGAGCAACAGCGGCCATTTGACCACCCTTTGATTTTTTGCCATAACTGCGAGATGCACTGGCTCCCGGAATTAAAACGGCTTTTCTTGTTTTTAAAGTTTTTCCTAGTTGTTGGGCCGGCTTTAAAAATCCGGCCGCGTTAGCACCAATTGATCGACGTCGGTCATTAAATATTTTTAAGGCTTGATTGTAATTACCTTGGCCGCGTGGATGTGCATTATGTTTTCCATGTGGTTTTGAAACCAAAGCATGAAAAAAACTTGCACGACCGGTTGCGCGTAATCGTTTTGCAGAAACCCCTTTTAATTTTGGTCTTGCGGCTTCACCAAGAAATCCAGACTTTCGCGCCTTTGGTGTGTACTTAACCGCCCACAAACACGCCTGTCTTCCAAAGTGATTACAGATTTCATCATGATCCATCTGTCTTTTTACTTTGGCATATTTGTTCATCGACTGAATCCATTGCTTATGATTCAAATGTGTTTTACCAATTTTACGCACATTATTAAATTAGCACTAAGCGTTTCAATGGATAGATTCGGCACTTATTTTCCGGCTATGTCATCAAACGATTTATCGCTTTGTTTCGGTGTATTAAATTTTACGCCGTTACGAGCCAGATCAATGCTCTGAAGCTGTAAACCTTGCGCATAAGGTAAGCGTCCAAGATAATAATCTAAATGATGTCCCGGCAAAACTCGCGCCAAAGATGCAGCATATCCGGCGGCGTTGCTTACTTTCCCGGCGATCCGGTGTCCTCCTCATCATCGTCACTTTCTTCAAGTTGCTCTTGTGACGCTGTAACACTTTCAATCAAGTGCGTTACGATTTCACCGGCTTCTGCAAGTGCCGTTGATCCCGGTTCAACTCCAAGTTTTTCTGGTGCTTCTTCAAAATCGGCGAAAACTTCGTCCATATTGCGGCGGTACTTAGATCGCAATTCTTTTATTTGTTGTTCATCATGTGTTGCAATCCAAAGTGCCAAAGTTATTTGCTCCGATTCACACATTTCACCACCGCTTTTGATCATAGGTAAAAACAAATACCAATGTCGAAACGACCAGAAAAGCGGCTTGCCTTGCCATGTCATCATGTCAGAATCTTCAAAAGCATCATCTGGATCTAATTCAGAAATTTGTGGTTTGTTAAATAAGCTCATTTTATGCGTTCCATTTTCTGGCGGTTTGTTTTGCGTCTTTAGAAATTAAAAATCTTTTCTTTCCTTTTTTGACATAAAAGTATGGCGTTACTTTACGCCACCATTTACGAATGATTTGACGATTGCCCAATGCCGCGCGGTGATGGCTCATAATGGCAATCGGCAATTGTGCTTGTATTTTGCAACGCAATAATTCGTCGTCAATTTGATCAATCAATTCATCGAGTTTTTCATTAGCATCTTTTGATGCAAACCCACCGGCTAATTTATCCGCCGGTATAAATGAACCATCTTCAGATTTAAACGTGCTTGAATGACGTTCAAGATGATAAAGAACTTTTCCAGGGACACCAGATCGAAACGGTTTGTCGTCGGTGTATGTGTTAGTACATGGCGAATCTTTTGACGGCGCAACACCGCAAGCCATTAATGACGCCGCAAGATCAGTTGAGCCAGTTATATATTGACCGTCTCTTAGACTGTTTATTTGATCTTCTTTCAACTCAAGCTGGCCCGTAGGCAAATTGTTTATTTTAAGCTAGACCGGGATAAGCTATTGCGGTGAGTGATAGCGTTCTAAATCCATCACGACTTTCAGAAAATGAAATGTCTTCTAAATAAAAACCACCGGCGGCGTCAATTCCTGCATAAGCGTCGCCGGGTGCATCTCCACCATCAGAACCATCAGTAATTTTTGCATTTGCAGCATTCGCAAAAGTGATTGCTGTTCCGTATACTGAAACTGGTAATCCGGTTGTCGTACTGCTCATTTCACCACTTACAGAAATTGTAATGCTTGGATTAAATTTATGAGCAAATCCACAAACACCGCCATATTCATCATAGGCAAGTGCTTTTTCGTCTGATACTGAAGTATCAAAAGAATCAATTTTTATTCCGGTTTCAGCATTGGCAACGCCTTTTTGCATTCCACTGGCTCCGGCTCCTACATAAGTTGGTGATGGCATAATAAATAAAATATATGGTTTTATAAGATTGGATAGATCAAGAGGCGGTTAGACCTAATGATGCGCTAAAAGTAAAAGTTCTGATTCGTTCATTGGCTGTTGGATTGTAAGCAAGTTCTGAGTCATAAAAGACAGAACCAGTCATGCACAAAAGTCGGCCATTAGTTAATTGTGCTTCAATTTTATTTGAACCGTCGCCGTCACCAAGTGCGGTTTCTATTTCTAGCATGGTTGAATCTGTTGATTCGTCATCTAAATCACGCGGATCAAGTTCAACCTCAATTGAACAGGCCCACCAACCAGTGCCGGGAATATCCTCTTCATCTCTTACAACGGTTATGACAACAACCGGAGCCTCTTGATCAATTGAATCATCTTCAATTGTGTGACCGGTCAAAATGTTTACGTCCGGCACTCTTGTGACTTGTGTCTCAATTAGTGTTTTAATTCTGTTCTCTGCAAAAGATTCAAGAACAGCCGGTGTTGTAACAATGCTCATGGACTTACAAGATGAATACGATACGCAAAGGCTTCTTCTTCAACACCCTCATCGGCGACAACACAATTCCAATTATCAAGACTGGCTCTTGTTCCCGGTACAGGAACGATTGATAAATCAGATTTTAAAACACCAACAATTGCGCGTCGCATGCCGCGCTGTCGACCTCTTCGCTGATCGCCTAACGTTTCAATCGGCTCAACGATTAATGCGTCCACTGTTACGCCTTGAATCGTTAGTGATTTTGATCCGTTGCGTTTTGCAAATTCAAATTGCGATTTGATCGCTTTTGCAATCGCTTCGCTCATTATCTTTCAGCGTCGACAGGCGGCTTGGCCTTTGCAACTTTTTTTGCTGCTTTCTTTTTTGCTTTTGGCTTTTCTTTTTCAGTACAAAGCTCTGCATTTTTATATGCTATTAAAGAATACGCAACCGACTCCGGCACTTCTTTAATTTCGCCTTTTCTTAATACTTCACCATTAGCACCGCAGCTTTTAAGCATTTTAATTTTAATCATTAGATTACTTTCGTTCCCTTGAAATTTGTCAGTCGTTAGTGTCATAAATTTGGGAGAGGGTTTCCCCTCTCCCGATTATGAATATTAAACAATTACGCACCATTGTCAGATGTTGCGAATGCAAGTGGCTGACGTACGTCACCATCACACATAAGATTAAGGACAAAAGTCACCAATCTATTTTTCGCACCTGAGAACGGATCATAAACAATCTCTATACCCTGAAATAATCCAAGGATGTACTGATCGAAATCACCAAATATTGTCCTTTCCGCAGGAATGTTTGCAGTGCTGAATGCCGGATATCCCAACATTGTGTTACTGCTCATATCCCACTGGTAACCACTAACACCAGAATCAAGCAAAGTTTGCTTGGCTGCTGCTGCAATTGTTGGTGTTGTAATCCATGAGCAATTTCCAGTTAAAGCATTGTTATCATCAAGAGACTTAAGGAAACTATGCAATTCAGCTTTGGTTGGCTCACCGCCACTGTTGTCAGCAATTGTAATTACTGGAACATTATTGGCATTGATTACACCTTGCGGCTGATTAGAACCATCTCCTAGACCTTGAATGACTGCTTTATCCAAAGCAACCGCAATTGCTTGATTAAGGTCGTCACGAATAAGAGCTTCGACGTCTGGTGTACCTTGAGCTAATAACTGTTTCGATACATCAGTGTAAGTTCCAAGATGTCTTGGTGTTAATGTGAGAGACTCAAACTGTGGCTCTGTGTTTGAATGGCCGGCGACTTCCTCTTGGAAAGTTGCGGTTGTTGTTGCTGACTTTCTAGGAATAGAAACGTCACCAGTAAGGCCATTAAGAACACGCACACCGGCTTGCAGTGTGACCATGTTTGGTCTTAAAGCATCAATAAAATCACCGCCACGATGATCAGTTGGCACAAGTTCCGCACCATCTGTTGCAGTTCCGGCGACAAGGTCACGTTGTTCGGCAATAAAGAATCCATGTGTTTCGCGTCCACAACGATCAGCGATTGCATCAGAAACTTCTTTTTCAAGTCCTTCAACACCACGACCAGAAATCAATGATTTCATGGCGTTGGTTATTGAATAACGTTTTTGCTCTTTTTTACTAAGTCCTAAAGGCTCGGCAGTTTTTGCACCGATGCTTTTAGTTTCTTCCTTCAATTTTTTTATAGCTGCGCTTTGAACGGCTTCAACTGACTTTCCGGATCTGAGTTCGTTGATCGCCCATTGTGCGTCACCGACTTCTTCACCGATTGCCATGATTGCATCCGCTCTTTTATCAAAAGCATCTTGGCCGGCTTTTATTCCGTCCTCAATTGCTTTCTCTTCAACAGCATCATCAATTTTTTGATCCATGTTAATAAATATGGTTGGTTGTTGTTGTTTAGTTTCGGTTTCACTTTTTGGCTCTGGATCAGATTCCTCGATCTTGTCATTGATCTCTTCAACTTCAGGTGTCACGCTGTCGCTGTTGGTTTCTTCGCTTCGCTTTTGTGAAATCATTTTTTGAGCTTCTTCAATGCTCTTAAATCCTCGTATTTGCGCTTGATCATCTGCACCGATTGGAACAAGTGATGCTTCTTGTGCTTCCCATTTTGTGCGGATGTTTATCGGGCCTTCGTACTCTTTGCCTTCAATAATTTTTCTCTCGCCTTTTTTTAAATAAATAGTTTCGTCATCATCATAACGATAACCAATAGACATTTCATTTATGTGACCCTCTTCAAGTTTGGTTTGAATGTCTGGTTCCGTTTTTGAAACTCTTATTTCACCATCAACAAATCGATGTGGGACGTTTCTTTCTCCGGCTTGCTTAACTTGTAAATCAACAAATGATCCTAATACTGAACGAACGGAATCAGTGTTGTGTGTATCTAAAAGTTTTATTGTCTCACCACGCTGCAACATTCCACTCATTAAAATAACTTCGGGAATAAACTCACCACGATTCCAATCAAACATTGGCACCGCTTGTTCTGTTGATAAAATACCACGCGGTAATTCGTCGCGTTGATCTCTTTCAATTTTGATTGTTCTGTAAGCTGTTTGCATTATTTATTTAAATTCGGCTAATTTTGATAAACGGATAGATCAGTCTTCCTCAATGTCCTCTTGTGCCGCTTCAAATGCGGTTTGACTTTGTAATGTGACTGGTCGTCTAATTCCGCCATCTTCTTTCCAAGCATCTTCGGCTTCCGGTGACATTTGCGGCAAACCGGCTTTTTCTCGAAAGTTTTCTTCGTCAGTTTTTTGTGCGGTAATCATACCGGCACGAACACCAACACCGTATGTGTCAGCTTGTTCTTTAATATTTATTAAACCTTCAACGCTTGGCATGTCTGAATCACCTGATTGGATAGCAATTGGATTTGGATTAATTTCAACCGGTACTGGCAAACCTGCTTTTTCAAATGCTTCTGCGTCTCTTTTTCTTTCTGCAATAATGACATCAAGAGAAACACCAAGCCTTTCTTTAACTGCACGACTTAATGAAGTTGCACCAATTTCTAATTCAGTTTTTAATGCGCTTATTTCACGCGCCGGATCTACCCATTCAAAGCCGGCCCCAGTAAATGAACCTTTTGCAAAGTTATTAAAATTAGATGCCGGTAGTTTTATGGCTCCAGTTCTTAATGCCGTTCCCAACCAAGCACGAAATATTGGTTCTTCTTCATTTTCTATATTCAAACGACGATAGCATTTTGTCAGTGCTTTAATGTTTAACTTGGATTCACGTAATGAACTGTAATTAACCCCACCATAATCTTGTGCTAGTGTTGGATAAGACATTAACAAGCCGGCGGAAACACCTTTTAAAACGCCAGAGCGGAAACCGTCATAATTTGCGTTTGGATGTGTTGGATTTAAAAGCGTTGCTTTTTCTCCCGGTTCCAAATCCCATTTGCCGCCGGGTGTTAATTCTTGATCAAAATATTCATCTCCCTCATAAGGCATCGAGGAATCGCGCTCAATGGCAACTGTTGAGCTTGCACTGATTCTTGCGGCTATGCTTTCAGCTTCTTCATATTTTTCAAGGTGTCGTAATTGTATAATGGCACTTGTTATTAATGGATCGGCGTGTGATGCTTCTGCACGATTGCGATAAAAGCGATGAATAATCTGATCCGCCGGCACTCGCGTTCTTTTTTTGCCATAGCTTTTGTAAGTTTCGCCGGGATGATCACCTAATAAATGATATGCAATAGCTTCGTCATACCGGTTTAATTCTTTACCCATTACAATCCGGTTTCCGTTTTCCAAATTGTTGACGTTGTAATCTAAATCTAATCTGTCGATTTCTAAGACACGCAACGCAAAATTGTAATCATTATCAAATCCGCGCAGCTTTTGAATTAAAATACCACCGTCTCGCGCAATTGATCTTTCAGTTAATGCTTTAAACTCGCAATAACTCATGTCCTTTGATGCGCAACAGTTACGCGGCTTTTTCCATTCTTCCCACGCCTCTTCGATTATTGACCGTGCTTGTTCGTCATCTCTGCCGGCGGCGTTAGTTGCTAATGATTGAAAAGTAAAACCTGATCCAACAATGTTAGTCACCCATTCATTTAAAAACCTGACAACATACGGATTCGACCTTTCAAGGTCGCGCGTCATGTTTCTTAATCTAGCCAATCCACCACGCAATTCAGTGTTGGCATTTGATAAACTAGCAATCCAACCCTCTTGTAATTGTTGCGATGTGACCGCAGCATATCCGCGTTTTTTTGTCTCGCGTAAAGTCAACTTGCCGTTTTTAGGATTAAAATAATATTTACTATTCATTAGCCTTTTAAAATTATTCGACCTTTACGGCGACGCTTGTTTTCAGTAAGCAATTGTTTTTGTTTGTGTTCGCGATTAACACGCATTTGAAAACGATCAAGCATACGCTCAAGCTCAATAGCCGGAACCTTTGTAATGTCCTGACCCAAAATCGAAATTGATTCTTGAACATCTTCAAGACGGTTTTCAATTGCTGCTTTAACTAACCGCAAACATTTTTCGTTGTAACTCTCAACATAAGCGGCTTCAGGATTTGGTCTGATTTCTGTTGATCCAGTTTGTACGGTTTTACTTGTTGTTGTTTTATTAACTCGAATTGCCCAATTCCATTTTCCAGGCTCTAACAAAGCACATTCGCCGGCGGTTATTGTGAACACAAACTTGGTTCCGGATGTCGTGGCAATGACTTTTACTGGTTGATTACCGGGTTTTTGAAAAACTGCTATTGCCTCCCATGAGTCATTTGCAGGGTAATCAGAAAAATCAGATTCCCAATCAAAAGAATCACCGGCGTGTATTGTTGATTTTGGAGCAGTATCGGCCACAAATTATAATAGTGCCGGTCGGTCAATACGATAGATCACGCCTTTGCAACTTTTAAAATTCTAATCCTAAGACCGTTGGCGGTTTTGTATTTGTCAATCAATCGCTTGCGTTCCATTAGTTCCAAATTGCGTCGACACCATCTGTCGCTAGTTAGTGATCTTGATCGTATTTCCTCAATTGAGGTATAAAAATCAGGTGATTCACAAGCTGTTGCAATTTCTCTTAATGATATGTAAGTCGCTAAAGTTCCCGGCGTCGACTCTGCCGATCTTCTTAATATTTCAATTGCATCTAAATCAATATTGATTTTTCTCATAGTGTGTCGAGCGGCATGCGTGACGGTAAGCGCGTTCTGTTTTTTGCTGCTTTGTTTAATCGTTTTAAAAATCCAAATGCGTCAATGTCTGGAATGCCTAGTGCATTGATCGAAAGCAATGGTGCGCCGCTTCTCCAGTACAAAGCTAATTCATACAGTCCAGTGACGGTCATCGGTGTGTTAAAACCTCCGACTAATTGCTTGCCTTTACCTTTGTATCGAAAAGCGGATTCATCAATGTAACCATTTTCGTCAATGTATTCATGATCACGCGCAATCACAAAATCCTCGCGAGCTTGTATTAAAATGTTTAAATGCAAACGCTGTTCGCCAGTCAGACTTTTCTCTAAACTTTGCAAAGACTCCATCAATTAAAACCTCCAATAAATCCACGACCGGGCCGCTTCCGCATTGGTCGTTTTGTTTTTGGTTTGGTTTCTTGAGTTTTGTTTTTTAGATTTTCTTTAATCTTTTCAAATCGCGGTCGAATGGCTTCTTTGGCAGCATGTGCATACACTGTAGTATCTAAAACCTCATTACGTTTTGAGTTTTCGCAAACGTACCGAATAAAGACTTCACCGCGGTAACGTTCTTCTTTGCCATATTCTGCCGTCAATCCTTCAATAAATTGTGGCGTTGCTGATTTGTTTAAATGAATAAATCCGGGCGGAAATGAAACGCCATCATTTGGCGGATCTAAAGTTAATCTTCGATATAAAATATCTTTGCTTTGATTAACGCCCAAACTCCAGATTTGCGCTCTAGGGTTATGTGCCAACCTTGGCTTGCCAAGTATTGGTGCATTAATGGTTGGCGATCCC
>CEQV01009517.1_pt1 | contig 10916 bp, 9 predicted proteins | sample 530971 | NCBI WGS metagenome assembly CEQV01 (sample SAMEA2621173, study PRJEB7988) | marine metagenome | biome: marine biome (ENVO:00000447); feature: deep chlorophyll maximum layer (ENVO:xxxxxxxx); material: "saline water (ENVO:00002010), including plankton (ENVO:xxxxxxxx)" | depth 100 m
TGCTTCTGCTTCCGCTCTTGCTACTTTGGCTTTGGCTTTGGCTTTTGATTTCTCTACCTGCCCTTCGACCAAACTTCCGGCTATTTTGGCTATCGGCCCAAGAAAATTTAACATTTCCCCCTCCTAGACAAGCCTATCTATACGGTTATTCTCTTGAACCCGTTCAACTTCCTTTTTCTGCTCCACCTGTTCCGGCTCCTTTCTCACGTCCTCCACAAGGCGCTGTATATAAGCCTTCTGTATTTGCGATACGCTAGGTATTTCACAACTCATTTTTTGTTCATCCAAGCAGTTACGCCCATGTAAGCCCCCACCACGCCAGCTTGGGCAATATAAAACAACCCTAACAAGTCGGACAATGCGGTAACACGAGAATCAGGTATCACCGGAGTAAATAATAAAATGGTCCCTATAATCATAGAGGCCATAGCCGCCCAAGCCATATGCTTTTGCGCTTCGCTTTTTTCTTCACGAAGTTCCAGTTCAATCAATTCCTGATGTCTCTTTATTTCTTCGTCACTCACTGTGCCGTCGTGATCAACATCATATTTGGCATATACAGACTCAGGATCTAGTTTTTTTGGGGTCATTTTTCTTTCCCGCTTGGCTCATAGCGATAGCAATAGCTTGTCGCTGGGGGTAGCCTTCCGCCATTAATTTTTTAATGTTGGCACTAATTGTCTTGTCGCTAGAACCTTTTTGTAGCGGCATTTAACAACTCCTGTAGCTACCGCCCCGTTCTGCTTCGCCCATACCACGTTTTTGGCCTTTAATCATAATGCCTTTGGCTGTGTTGGGGGTCTTTTCCTTGATCAGCTTACCGTAAGGAATTTTGCCCTGACCTTTAATGTCTGCATAATTTTCAGGGGTTGGGGCTGCCGCACCGGGTCCACTAACAATTTTAACTTTAGACATTATCTTTACTCCGTATTTTTAATATTTCCCTTTCCCTTGCAGCGTCTATACGCGCCGTGGTCTGCTCTTGCTGGCTTTGCAGTCTTTGCTGGAACTCCTGACCTTTACGTGCTTCTTTCTCACGGTCAAGCTGCAATTCGGCCTGATCCCTTGCTATATCTGCCTGAGAATCCTGCGCTTTTATCTGTAGTTCCTGTTCTTTTAGCTGAACTAGCGGGTCGGGTCCCTGTGGCTGACCTATCTGGGCAATCTGCATATTGATCTGCTTCATGTTCTGCATTTCTTCTGCAATAAACTGCGCCACCAAAGCGTCTATTTCCACCAACTGCTCTTCTGTCGGGGGTTGTCCTTGGTTCTGCTGCATGAATACAGCCATGCCCCGTTCCTGCGCCTTAATTTGCGCGTGTTCTATAATATGCTTTTGCAAAGAAATAGCTATTTGAGGTAGCGTCATAACCGTACCGGACGTACCAAAGGTAATATGAGACAAAATATGAGCGTCGTGGTTTTGTCCCTCAAACGCTTTAAGCTGTGTATTCTCCAGAGCGTCTATATTTTCTCGTGCAGGATCTTTTGGTACAGGCTCTTCGGAAGAAGGGGCCTTCAGGATTTTGTCTATGTCCGCGACACCCAAGGCTTCGTACATACGACGATAGGCTTCGTGCATGTCGTGCATATCCGGGGCTTGAGTGGCTAAGGCCATCTGCGCCTGCGCCAAAGAAATGCGCTGCGCCTGTGAAAAAATATTCGGATTAGATACGGGGATTACGTCTACCCTGTCATCAAAATCCTCCGCCTTGATGGTCTGGTCCGCATTGGCTACCGTATAGGGGTATTCTTCCGGTAAATAATCCCCCATAACCCGTGCTAGCAATTTAAACTCAATCCGCATTGCATAGTGCAGTCGCTTATGTACCGCACTCATTACACGAGTGCCTTGCTCCAGCATCGCAATCGTTGTACCGACAGCCGCCCCTTGGTTGCCGTCCCCCACTTTTAAGTCCGTAATGGTGGCAAACCGGCGGCCTGCTTCCACAACAAAACCTAATAATTGAAACAAAGTGCTGTCCGGACCCTTAAAGGGTAAAGGCATTAAGCTCTCGCGAATGGCTCCGCCGGGAGCATCCACGTCTCTAAACTCTCCCGGTTGTAACGGATCATCGTCATCCCTGATCCGTAATCCACGCGCCTTGAATCCTGCCGGTAAATTAGACAACGTCCCCGCATCAATTAGCTGTCTTAAAGCGGCAGTAGCTGTACGGGAAAGACCACCAATAGTGTGAATTAGCCCTAAGCCGTAAAACCCGAATCCCGGCAAAAACTTGTAATGTACAAAATATTGTATCTTTCGCTTTTGGGGATCCTCCGGGCCATAGTTTCTACGAATGGATAAAATCTGGCCGCTGTCTTCGCTAATAGTTACCACATACGGTATTTTTATTCCGGTGGGTTCTCCGTCTTCTCCGGTTTCTTCAAAACCTTGCAGATCCAAGTCCACGTGACATTCCAGTAATGTGCAATCGTAGTCGATATTCGACGGGTGTAGCCCATCAATAAACTCCACTTGCTCTGAAATGCCGTCACTATCTCCTTGCGACGGATGGACCGGCACATCCCGATAAAATCCTGCAACCTGCTTTTTACGCAGATCATTAAGCGGCATTCTAAGAACTTGCGTAATGTTGGGGCAACTTTCGAGGTCGCTTGCTTCGTATGGCACCACCAAGTGTTCAGCAGGGACGAAACTGCTAACCGCTCTTTCCATTGTTTCATCGTAGTAAACCTTTTTAAATGTTGATCCTGCTAAAGGGAGATAAAACAGCATCTGATCAAATTCAGGTGTGTATTCCTCCATTACATTGGTAATGTAATAATTCATAAACTCTTTGACACGTTTGGCTTGCGCCTCTTTCTCACGGGTCAAAGAACCCATTATTGTCGTCCGGACAGGACCCCCGGCAGGCAATAGCTCGTTAAAAGCCTGTGCTTGGAATTGTGTAGCCGCTTCCGCCAAAAGTGGGTGGGTTACACCGGTAGCTCCCCGAAAAGGCTGTGTCCGATCCTCATAGGTAAACCCTAGCAGTTCCAAACCCTTGGAATAAGAATCTTCCCAGTCTTTACGGGAGGACTTATTCGCACGATATTCAGACACAAGCTCTGAGGAAACAGACCCTAGTTCCTGATCACTCATGTTTTCCGCTAAATTAGCAAAAAAATCGTCATTGTCTAGCCTGCTGGACGCAATAGGATCTAAATCCACGACCACACCGCCATCTTCCGTGGGCTGTATGTCTACGCCGCCTGCCAAACCGCCCATAAAGCCCGAATCGTCCGGTACTTCAATATCTATATCCAGTTGGGCTTGTTCCACTAACGGGTCATCAGTATTTTTGTCCATTAAAGACACAACGGGTCTGTCGGCCATAATAATTACCTATGTTTCGCTTTAGTAAAGCCTTTTATAGCAATACCGTCAATCGGTTTTCGCTTATTTACCGCGCCGCCACGCGCTTTCTCCAGCACTCTGCGGCCACTTTCTGCGGCGGCTCCGGCCCCTAGTACCTGACCTAGTGGTATATCTTTTAGGTCTTTAGTCGCCTTATCGAATTTTTTCTTGGTTTCCTTTATTTGGTATTCCCGCTCTTTCTTTTGTCGAACCTTACGCATCTTTGTGGCGCTTAATTTATCCAAAGCCTCTTTATCTTTTATGGTAAAGTCTTTAAAAGCGCCCTTTCCCTTAACAATGTCCTGAAAATCAAACCCTTCTTTCTGCATTTCCTCGTAGGCTTTCTTAACTTTTTGATTACCAAATTTATTCTTGGCCGCGTCAAGACCTCTTTCCAGAATTTCTTTTACTATTTTAGCGTACAAAATCACATCCTCCGTGCGACGTGTTTCAAACTGTTTATGCCCCCGCCTGCCGCAGCAAGAATATCGGCACTCTCTTTCTGTTCTGGATCAAATTTAGCACTAACGCTTCGTATCTGAGAGGGATCTAAAGCAATATAACTGTAGTCTCTATCGCCCTCGATCTCGTTGCGATATTTAACCGAATCGTAGCCCTCCGCTTTAATCATTTGCCGTAATTCGTCCATAAACTGTTCTGCTTCCATGCTGTTTTGCCACCCGTCCGGTCCGGTCTGATCTTCAAAAGTGTACTTTATTTGATCTATCTCCTCCTGTATCTCTAGTAAGTCCTTTCTATACTTGCGACCCACGGGAGTGTTCATTAGCTCAACCGACACCGCGTAGGGATCTTTCCACTCTCCTACATCCCGCATTTTTAACGGATTTTGTATGTTGAGGTAGACGGGCTTTATGTTCGCGCCTTTCAGGCGTTCTAGCGCCTGTACTGCGACATCCCGAAGACCTCCCATTTTTTGCTTTTCTTGCTCAGGCAACGCTAAAAAGTTATCCACGCCTTGGGTACTTGATATAAAGTGTATTCGATGGCTTGCCTGATCGGGCGTTCCGAAGTGGAATCCGAGATCTCCTTCCTCAAACGCCTCAAAATCAGACAGTGTGCCGTGGTACGCGGGTTTCTCCGTGTCAAACCCCATCTCCTTCGCCCTCTGCATCCGGTTGGTTTCGTCTGTGGCACGTAACGATCTTGGGGCAGGCAGAAGAGGTACAGCACTACTTAATACTTTAGCCCCTACACCCAACGGACCGGGGAGGCTTTTAGCGACCGGTTTTAATATCTTTTCTACCGTTTTTGTGTCAACCGGGCCACCTTCGTTATACTGTTTAAACGGGGTTAAATCTTCCAGATTATACCTGTTTTTTTCAGCCCCACGTTCGTTGTCACTAAACCTAGCTTTACCGGTTTTAGCGTCAATCCCCTCAAACGTACCGTAAATTGCTTGGTTTTTAACCTTCACTGGGGTTCCTGCACCACCCAAGCGTTTGGTATGTAAATACTGTTTTAACTGCTTGGGCTGTTCGGCACGTTGTGTACCTTGTGGGTACTGGTTAAAGCGCACCGCATTATCATCCGCTTTTTTGATCACCCCACGGTACGTCTCTCCCGCCGCCACAAACACGTCCCCGTAGTTGTCCATAGCTTTTTTGATGGCCGCTTTAAACTCCGGCTTTGCCGCCATTTCGTTTCTTAACTTGGCGTTCTTTTCAAACGTTACGTCGTAATCCTCAATTTTGTCGTCCAAACCAATTAGTCCATGTTTGGCGGATAAAACGGCAATATCCACGTTGTCCGGTATATCGTATTGCTCACGGTATTGCCTTAACGCTCTGTACATGGGGCCACTGTATAGCTCCTCTGCGGGTACAACGCCTTTACCTTTTTCTTTTGTTTTGCAGCACCCCAGTATCAAAAGAGAGCGGCCTTCGGCTTCTTCTTTTTCCGGCACCTGAAACCCGAATGTTTCACGGGCTATCAGCGGTTGTAACATCTGATAGCCTGTTGCTAATTTCCCCGCTACGCCGGGTACTTTAGGTAAGTATTTAGGGGCTTGCTTAAACAGATCGCGTTGGAGCGGTTTTTTGTACGATGTGTCGTCGCCGTCAACAGGGCCACCTTCGTTCATGGTCCGTGCGACGTGCTTCAAACTATTGATGCCGCCGCCTTCCGCATAACTAAACTTCTCCCTATCCGTATACACCGGGTTTTTAACTAAAACGAGAGGCCCTACCTGAATATACTCATCACCACCTATTACAGGTTCGTCCGTTTTTCTATCAAAAAAGTAAGCGTGTTTTTTAGGGTTGTAGCCCACCTGCACCCATTCAGGATCGTTTAAATATTTCTGCGCTAACCTATAGTTTTCTTCGTCTGTCCGGTGTATGTGTTCTGCTTTAATAACTACAAAAGGGGTTTTGTCGATTCCGCCTGCCGCTTTCCCGATTTTTATCTTTTCAGCCTTTTTCTGGTTTTTTTCCTCTAACATGTCGGACATGTCGGGGTCTACACCCGCCGAGGTGCCTCGATAAGAGGTGATCTTATCTTTCTTCGACCCCGTAGTTAACGTATCCACCCAAACACCATGCCTCGTGTACGCGGGAATATCTAACCGGGCGGTACTTTCAACTCCTTCCGCAAAAGGGGCGTTAATTTTTTCTCTTTGGTTAACATTTAAAGCCTCGTACATTTCCTCCGGAGTTGCCGGAATAGGCACGGATTTGTAGGGTTTAGAAAGCGGCGTGGATAATGGCAATGCCTCGCTCGATACTTGAACCGCTGGTTCTAGCTTTGCCGTAGGCCAAAGTCGCTTGCCTTTCCAGCCTTGCAGCATCTTCTTGATGCGATCAGACTCTATATCTTCCAAGCCTTCGACATGAACCACACCATCTTTGTCAAACCACATATCTACATCCGATTCGCCATACGACTCACCCGACCCTTGATCAAAACCGCCGCCTTGCTTCTGTCGGTGATCTTTGAGAACTCGCACTTCAACTAACTGATCTGTGTCTGGGTCTTCCAGCGTATAGTATTCTCGGTTGCTACCAGACGTTGAGAAGCCAATATCCTCTGGAATGCCTTGTTCAAACTCTCCCCGATATTTATTTGCAAATTCATTGGCTCTGCGATCTATTAGCATTTGCGCTTCTTGTATTGCGCCAACACTGGTAAAGCGTTTGTCTTGTTCAACTCCGTCTATCCATACGGTGGGACGTTCATCCAATTTTCCCCACTCTGATCTGATAACTGTTCCATCGCTCAATTCGATTTCTTCATAGTCTGTCAGTTCATATGGCGCTGGCGGCATATCATCATCATAAGAACGTAATGTCGCCCATTCTGGAGCTTCGCGGGCTTCTGGATATTCGCTAGTTTGCCATGTTCTTTCGCTCTCTATTGTTAATGGCTTTTCTGGCGTGGCTTGCGTGGCATTTTGTTGCGCTTTTAATTTGGCGAGCTGTTCTTTAGCTTTAGCGTTTATGTCTAATCCTATTGCGCCTCGTTGCGATGGCGGCGTGGATAATAGTTTAGCGGCCCCACCCACAGGGCCGGGGAGGGTTTTAGCAACCGACTTTAATATCTTTCCTACCGTTTTTGTATCCACAGGACCCCCTTCGTTCATGGTCCGTGCGACGTGTTTCAGGGAGTATATGCCGTTCATGCCATTTCAAAACGCCCTTCCGGGGTTCGTCTAAAAAATTCCTGTATGCCGACGGGCTTGCTAACGTAGCTCTCTTCCACCGGATCCATACCGGTTCCAGACATGCGGCGGTATCCACGCTCCTCGTCGCCACCCTCGCTGTCCCTATAGGACTGGGTTCCCGACTCATACTTGATAAACTTGGCCTGCATATCTGCTGGAATTTCTGCCATCATCGGAAACCCTGTATCTACGGCACCCCCTGCGGCAAACACCGGACTCCTGAAATACGGATTAAGATCGTAGGGGTTATCCAGCGTCTGGATACCAGTGCCATACAGCCTTCTCCCCAGTGCGCCTTCGTCATAGCCGATGCGGCCGCTACCGACAGCAGGAGAGGTCGAAAGTGCCTGATAAGCTAACGGATCCCCGAAACCCTCTACTTCCGGTAAGGGGTCCCGTTGATATTGTTCTGTTATAGCCCCCTCGGATTCCGGATCCGTCTGTCTTGGAGGATCTAACGCTTCCAACGTACCCTCCAGTACCTTACCGGCGGCTAGTGTAGTCGGTACGCCAAACAGGCCGTATCGCTGCGAAAGGGGTGTGGGCAAATCTCTTACCTGTTGCACAAGTGGCGATTCGACGGGAAGGTAAGGGGTTCCCCTAAAGGCATCCGCGCCATACTGGCTAACCACCGGTTGAACCTGATACGAAACGCCCGGAGCGATATTTTGTACCGGTAAAGCCGGATCCACGAGTCCCGGTACTTCCAGCGCCCGTGGATTAACTGTACCGACTTTTGTAGGAACCGGCCCCGGCGAGAAGGTCTTCATTCGGGAATAGTCATAAGCGTCGTACGGGGACCCTACATATGCTTGCGGATTAATAGGCTTCCCTAACTGCAATCCTTGCACGTCAAGCGTCCCTGTGGGGCCTGCTAACTCCCAAGTTGCCGGATCCATTCCGCGCTGTATAGCATCCGTTGTGTAAGTACCTTCCAAGCCCTGTTGTACGGCCCGTTCGGCAAGCGACTCGGCCGACGATCCGGGCAACGGGGCGGCCTGATCAAAACCAACGTCAATACTCTGAAATTCAGGAACTTCGAGAACGTTACCCCCCAAGCCTTCGCGTACAGTAGCCTCCGGACTACCGGGGGAAAAGGTAGAGGTCGAAGAAAGGGACGCTATGCCTCCCGGCGGACCATAAAACCCGGCCCTGAAGCCCTGACCAAAAGTCATATTGGGGTTCGCGAGGGACCCTATGCCCTGATACAGCCCCTGACCGGTTCGCATCAGCGGGTTGATTAAATCGTTGTACATCCCCTGAAACGTGCTTTTTACAGCACCCAGCGGGTTCAGCACGGTACTTTTTAGACTCGATCCTAACGATCCGATACCCGACCTAAGCGAACTTGCCAAGGCTTTCTTCCAGCCTACGTTTGCCACCTGCTGCGCCGTACTGGCGGCAGCAGTACCGAGGGTCCCGCCGAGAGAGCCTATGCCATAGCCCCCGATAGTGCCTAACGTAACGCCTAACAGCCCTTGGCCCTCGTTAATAGCCTGACCCGCGCCGCCTGCCGCGCCACCAGCCTTGGCTCCGGCGACTGCGCCAGCGGGGTTAAAACCTGTAGCGACGAAGCCTATAGCCGCGCCACCGATAGCGCCGATAATCGCGCCGATATTGCCGCCAAAAAACGAAGTTTGCTTACGTTGCTGCTTACGGGCGGTGGCCCTTAGCCCGTAATCGGAAATCTGCATGATCGTGTCCATGCTCAGACCGTCGGGCCGCTTCCCTGTCTCTAGAAATCCTTTAAATAACCGGGCTTGTTGGGGACTTGAAAAAGTACCCGCCTGCTCCAGCATATATTTGTAAATATCGCCGTAGCCGCCGGACTTGTCCCCCGACTGGTAGGCTTTACGCGCACGGTCTAGCTGACTGAAAATATTTTTTTCATTCCAGCCGTAGTTGGTCAAGCCTACGCCGGTTTCCGAAAAAGGCAGCGTCTTTGCGTTAAACTGGTTTCGGGTTACTCCAAAAACCGCCGGGTTGCTTATCCAGCTATAGCTAGCGTCCCCCAAAGCCTTCTTGCCTGCTTCCAGCGATTGTTGCTGGGCAACGCGGGTGGCAGCGACACGAGCTTCGTTAGCCCTCATACCCTCTTCGATTTGATCTAAAACCCTTTTTGGTACTGCCATAGGTTACCCGTAATAAACTTGTGGCTCCACGCGGCTGGACTCCTGATCCCAGTCGTCGGTGGGCAACTGAATAAAATTGCCCTGCCGGTAGCGCATTAAAGCCTGTGTTGTACTATCCACCAAATCGTCGTACTCCCCGTTCGGGAAAGCGGCGCATTCCTCGACCACTTCCTCGGCCCACCTTTCATCCGGCATCCATATCATCCCGCTTTCAAATAACGGCGATATGGCGTGGACCCTTGATACTTTATCATTACCTCGGCTCGGTGTGAAGTTTACAACCGGTATTCCAATGTTTCGTAGTTCGTGGGTCAGGGGCATACCGCTGGCCTTCGCTTCAATAATAACCGTTTCCGGCTCCCAGAACTTATATTGCTTTAACGCCACGTTCTTTAGCTCGTGAAATTCCCAGCGCCCTTTCTGCGCGTCCAGCAAAATCAAATTAGGGGTTGCCCCTTCCTCCGGATAGAAAACGCCCCACGTGGTTATCGCGCTGTAGTCGGCCGTCTCTTTTTTCGAAAAAGCCGTGTCGTAGCTCTGGATAACGTACTGCAACTGCGGCACCGTGTCCCTTTCCCACACGCGCCACCACTCCCGCTTCAGGATCGCATTATCGTCGCCCGTGGGTTGCTGCTGGTACTGCGCATTCCATTTGCTCGGCGGGATACTCGCCTGCACCGCCTCCAGATCCTTTAGCGGCCAATACTCCGGCCAGCACGGGTTGCCTGACGGCATAATGGCAGGTAGCTCCACAATTTCCCATTGATCCGCATTGGCATCTTTAGCCTGTGCGCGTATCAACTGCCCCGTCATATCCTTCTCCGACCAGCGCGTCTGCACTAAAACTATCGCGCCTCCCGGCTGGAGCCTCTGGCGGGGACCCCCTGTATACCAGTCCCACGCATCCTCAAACCCGGTATTGGACATAGCCGTCTGCTCCGAGTGCGGGTCATCAATAATAATTAAATCCCCGCCGCGCCCCGCGAGGTTCGAACCTACGCCCACGGCATAATACATACCCCCACGGTTCGTGTCCCACCGTCCAGAAGCCTTGGAATCCACCGCTAATTTGGTTTCCGAAAAAATTTCGTTATATTCTTCCCGTTCCAGCAGGTTTTTCACCTTACGCCCGAAGCCTATGGCAAGCTCCGTGGTATGTGTGGCTTGAATAATTTTCATGGCAGGATTCTTTCCGATCATCCATGCCGGAAACAAATAACTGGCAAACTCACTTTTCGTATGCCGTGGCGGCATATTAATAATCAGTCTTTTTAGCTCACCTGTCGCGATTCTTTCTAGCTTATCGGCAATCGTCCGGTGGTGTTCCCCGACAATAAACTCAGGCCACATAGACTGTACAAACGATAAAAAATTATTTTGGCACGTCTCTATTTTATCTATTTGCGCGAGTCTTAACTCAAGTTTCAAGAGCCTTTCATTAGCTTCCATCTATGGTTCCACGTGAAACATTCATTTTATATAAGCGTATACGAAAGTATGTGTAAGTAAAAGCAATTTATTTTATCACGAATTTGTTTGCGCGAAACATAGACCTTGGTCCCCTGTAACGTGGGGGGAGAGGCATGGAAAAAATTCGTTTAAAATCAACCACTTGCCCAGGTCGATCTGACTCGATTTGTGGGGGCCCCAAAAAAGGATCGCGGGCCGCGTATCTCGGACCGGCGATCGGCTCGGACCGATCAAGACTCACGGATCAACCGGCTCGGACCGGACCAGACCGGGA
>CEQV01031383.1_pt1 | contig 10841 bp, 8 predicted proteins | sample 530971 | NCBI WGS metagenome assembly CEQV01 (sample SAMEA2621173, study PRJEB7988) | marine metagenome | biome: marine biome (ENVO:00000447); feature: deep chlorophyll maximum layer (ENVO:xxxxxxxx); material: "saline water (ENVO:00002010), including plankton (ENVO:xxxxxxxx)" | depth 100 m
ACCTAGCCAAAACCAACCTAGAGTCTCGTTCCATAAACGTTTTAGGAATATTAGTTCCTTTTCTAGCTAATTCTAAATTTTTAGCAGTACTACTAAAATGAACAGTTACAGCGGAATTTAAATCATAAAATGCTTGGGCAATCTTTTTATTATCAGATGCAATTTGTGCCCTTGTTTTAGGTGTTTTAGTTTCTTTAATACCAGCCATCTCTTTTAAAGCTGAAATAGTAGAAGCATTAAATTTATTATTTTGAATATGATCTGAAATTAAATTTTGAAAATCCTTACTATTTGTCGCTTTATCAAAAACTAAATTTGGGTTTTCTTTTCCAATTAAAGCAATATCCTTATTAAATATCTTTAAAAACTCTGGTTTAATCATATGTGGAAAATAAAAATCTTCCTTAGGCCCTAAGTTTATACCTGATTTTGTTGCTCTCTTCCACATATTATCCATAACCCTTCTATATTCTTGAATTAGTTTATAGTCAGGTAAAGAAGAGTCTCCATTCTTTCCATACCTAGGGTCTTCCATCTTATCAGCGATGCCCTCATAATACTTTCTTAATTTCCCTCGTTTTAAAAGACCATTTTTAAAAGCACCGATATGATTGAACTCCTGTAGAAACCTACCTAATGTAGTAAGATTTAATGCATCTGCATTATTAAAATCTACTAAAGACAATTTACCTAATTGAGTTGATATTCTATTTTTAGATTGCCTCCAGAACTTAGGAAGTGTTGGAGCTATTTCATCCATTAACATTTTTCTAGGTAATAAATCCCCTTCCCAGCCGTTTTTAATAAAAGAATCTTTTAATTGCTTAATCCTGTTTTGATGCCTCATCTCGTTTAAAAGTTTTAACTGCTCTATTGGCTGTAAAGTTTTTAAATTCAAAGGGTCTTTTTTAAACTCTGGTGTTTTTTCTAACTTAGAAGACTCAATATGATTTTGAAATTCTTTATCGTTTAAATTTAATTTCTTTTTTAAATTTTTTATTTTCTGAATTCTTCCTAAAGCTAAACCTTTTGGTGTTTTAGAACGATTACCTTTTCTTGTTAGTAATAGTTGGTCAAATTGATCATAGTTCAACTCTAAGGGTTCTTGTGTTTTTTTATTAATTAATGTAACTTGTTTTGCTTTATCATTAAATTTTAAATTATTATATTCAGTATCATATCTATCTATAAAAGTTTCTTCGGATTCTATAACATTTCTAGCAGAAGCCTTTTTACCTTGTTTTTTATCCGGTAAAGGTTCATTCATAATATACTCAGCTGTTGTCTGAGCATCCATCGCACTATCAAATTTCTTAGCTCTAATTTTTGCAATGCCTTTTTTAGCACTAGCTATTGCTGCTTTTTGAGCTGTTAAACCACCAATAGTACCCGCAGCATGAATAAACCCTTCTAAATTTATTTCCTCACCACTTAATGTAGGAGCTAACACACCAAACTCAGCTGTTTCAGCTGCTTTAATAGCAGTTGTTCTAGTGACATTACTTAACTTAGGGCTAAGTACAGACTTTAAAATTGAACCAGTTCCAGAAGTAACTAATCCTAAAGTTCCCCCTTTAAGGGTTTCTTTCAAAGCCATTACTTCATCAACATCACCTGTAGTTGTTTTGTCGTATGCGGCTGTTGCTAGTCCACTATAAAAACCAAGCCCACCAGCACCTTTAACACCTTCAATTAAAGCTTTGTGAACCACTCTAGGTGCAGCATTTTTTACAGCCTTATTTGCTACTCTAGCATTAATACCCGCCTCAGTCATAAGTCTAATAGCGTTATTTGGGGCATTGCCCAACACAGCCATCGCAGCTTTATCATCTAGTTTATTAGCAATAAAAGTCTTAGAGGCTTTTTTAGTTAGTCCTTTTTTTATCGCTTCCTTAGCACTTGTTTTTAAAGCTTGTTTTGCTGCAAAACCTCCAACGCCTCCACCGGCAACCATAGCTGCAAAGTCCAGTGGTTGTAAGAAACTAATTAAGGTAGCTCCAATATCTTCAACTATGTTTAAATCGTAATCTTCTTTAATAGCTTCGCCCTTAATCATCCTCTCAGTAATACCTGTAACACTACGACTATAACCAGCTTTTACCCATTCTGGAGTCCAGCTTGGTGGTTGATATCCATACATAGTTTCATCAGCAGAGGATTTCTTTAAGTGATCTTCTTGCTTTTTTCTCTCTAATATATAATCTGTAGGAAAAACTAAGTTATTATCATAACTAGATTCTTCCTCTAGTAAGTCACCTCTTTCATCTACTTTTTGTATTAAAGAATCAGAGGTTAATTTTGGGTTTTTATATATAGAATCTAATGAATCAGCAAATGCTTCATATGAATTAATTTTTACGGGCATCTAAACGCTCGCTACATACTAGCTATTTGAGATGGGAATAACTCTTCTATAAATGACATTACACCAGCAACTGGAATTCTTCTTCTTCCCAAGATACCACCCGCCACATTTCTAGTGTCAAGTTGTTTTCCACGAACTACGTCTCCTTGAGGTGAAAACATTTCAACATATCCGGGATATCTAAATTGTCTTGTATTAGGGTCGTAGATAGAAAGAATATCTTTTTCTAACTTCTCCCTTATATTCTTTGACTTTTTTAATGCGTTTTTATAAGTTTGATCTCCTCCCTTAGTATTTGAATATCTTGATCGATCTTCTAATTTTTTAATTTCTAAGATTTTATCTGCCGTTATAGAAAACGCTTTCTCCGGTGATCCATATGGGCCTTTGGGAGGACTAATTTTTGTAGAAATATTTTGACCAATTTTGTCAGTTGTTTGAGTAGTTGATTGAGGCTTCACTGGATCAGCTTGTAAGGTATTTAATCCCGGAATATTAAACGGCTTAACAGTATTATCCTCATTATCAATATCGCTAGTCATACCATCTAATTGCTTAGAAATATTTTCTTCAAAAGCAACCATTTCTTCAGGAGTTGGTGCTCCAACCCCTTCAAAAGAAGAACCTTCGGTGATGTTAGGCATCGTTAATCCTAGTCTATCTGCTTCTAGTTTTTTAGCTAAAAACTCTTGGTTTCTTTTTTCTTTAATAGCAGCATCTGACTGTAATTTTGCTTTATCAATAATAGATTGACGGTACTGTTCTTCTGTTTCAAGTTTATATCTAGGGTTAGACAATATCTCCTGATAAGTTTTTTTTGCAAGTTCTAAACTTTTTAAGGCTTCATTTTTGTCTTTCTCTATGGTAGCCTTGCTAGCTCTCTCAGATAAATCTTTTATTTTTTTTTCTGTTCCAATAAGAGCCGTATAGTCTATTCTTCCTTGAGGCCCCATATTTTGCCATTCACTAATCGGTATCATACCTTCATTCATCCGTTTAATTCTAGAGCTTACCGTATTTTTAATCTGAAATAATTGATTATCAATTTTTCCACCAACTTTTGTATCATATTTATTTTCAAAATCTTTTATTTCATCCATATAAGCGTATATATCACTAGAGTTTTTAGGGATACTTGGTAATTTATTTCTCAAATCTACAAAACTATCATTCATACCCTCTGTTTTAGCTCTTGCTTCACTTGCTGCCGTAGCGGCAATATTATCGCCTAAGGAATTATATATAGAAATTGCCTGATCGTATTGTTCATTTTTTAACAATTCATCAGCCGTATTTCTTTTTAGTCTATTCTCATCCCTTATAATGCCCTCTTGATACCTCTCTTCATTTCGTTTGTCTAATTCGATTTGTCGTTCATCTAATCTAGTCTGTCTAGCAAGAGCATCGTCATATTTTTTCTCTTGAAGTTTTTGCTGTTGATAACCACTTATATAATCTGGTAATTTATCTAAAAAATCAGCAAGAGGGGTTGAGTATTGACCGGGGGCCATACGCTGTCTTCTACTGTATATTGATCTTATATCGTTAGCCATAATTGCTGTAATATGCGGCCATATCATTTTCGTACTGAGTTATAGTCATCCATTCACCATCAAAATATATATAGTCAGTATCATTATATGTATATGTAGATTGATCAGAAGGATTAGATGGAGGATTCCAACCAGACTCATCGGTAGGAACGTTAAATTCTTCCTCCTCAAAACCTTCTCTAGTATATTCATTCCCAGTCACACCAAACTCAACACCTTGATCTATGAAACTTGCAACATCTCCTAATGTTTGAGATTCAAACGCCTTACTAGCATCTTTTTTAGCTTGTGTGAATTGATCCGCTATTCCTTTTCTCTGTTCTACCTGTGCTTGCTCTATTGCTCCTGATCCCACAAAACCTGATTGACCCAATTGCTCTTTTGCTTGTTCACCCCCCGTCTTTATACTACTTTGCATACCTTCAGCTATTTGATTTAATTGACTTGGGTCAAATTGTTGAAATAAAGCTAATTGATCCGGGGTGGCTGAAATATTATTAGCCGCTAAAACATCTTCAATATTGGTTACTCCACCACCGTAAGTGTATTTAATTAATCCACCATCCTGATATAAACCTTCTCCTCCACGAGAACTAGCTAACATATCCTGTAAATAAGCAGAATAATCAAAAGCGTTTCCAGATATTGTATCTACAGTATTGTTAATACTTCCTCGTGGGCCTTGAACAAACTCAGGAGCAGGTATACCCCCCAAAGAAGACCTTCTTATTTCAGGAAGAGCAAGTTGATTACCTTCTTCTTGCCCTATGTGTAAACCTAACCTATTTGCTAGATTTTGATATTTTTGTTGATTACTCGACCCAGCTCTTGCCATATCTAATAATGTATTAGACTCCCCTAAAGAAGCCGCAGAAGGTAAACTAGCCTGATAAGCCTGTTCTGTGCCTGAAAGAGCTGCTCTTGCAACGTCAGAAGGATCAGCTTTTGGAATTGAAACACCATATATATCATCAACACTAAAGCGAGGAGTAGGATCAAAGTCTTTTGATATAATTCCAAGTTCAGCTCTACCTTCTGGTGAACTAAATTTTTGTAAAGCATCGACATAAGCTTTACTACCAGCAGCTTCCTGCTCCGCTATATTTAAAGCGGTTTGGTTTAATTGTTGACTAGCATCAAATACTCCACTAGTGTCTAATTGAGGTGAAAAACCAGAAGTAGAAGGAGCAATACTACTCTTGGGTAAAGTTGCTGTAGTAAAATCACCAAACTCAGCATAAGGGTCTACCGCCTGAGAAGCTACTGCACTAGCACCTTCCATCCCAACCCCAGCTAACTTGTCAGGTCTTAGCTTTCCAGCTACCTTTCCATACATACCACCACCGGGAGAAAACCCTGCTGTGACACCAGCTTTTAAACCAGCCATACCAGCCCTTCCCAAAATGCCTTTATTATATTCGTCACTAGCTTCATCAATATCTCTAAAAGATTGTTGACCAAAAACAGTCCCAGAAGTGTCATAGTCCTTAGATTTTCCAGCCCCAAATCTTTCACCTAATCCTTTCCCTAATGCTGTGCCAGCACCGGAAGCTAAAGCCAAACTAAGGCCTCCTGTGGCTGGAGCTAAAGCAGCTCCTAATAATCCACCAGCTAAACCGCCTATACTTCCAAATAAACTACCCCTACCTTGTCTTTTTGCCTCTTCCTTTTGTATTTGCTCTAATCTTCTAGTGTCTTTTTGAGCTTGTCTAGATCGAGCTAATCTTGCAGCACCACTAGAAGTCTGACCGCCAGTTTGATACATATTCAAAATACCTGAAGAATCACCCATATAAAAACCTTCATAATTAGGATTGGATGACATTGATAAATTATTAGATTTCTTCCACATGGTAAAATTCCTTTGAATTTAGTAAAATTTTACGTAATAATAAATAGTTTAATCTCATTTTAATTATATATTAGCAGCTACTATTAAATGCCAAATACCCCCATTGTATAATAAAACAGAGACATCAGTAGAGGAATTCATTGCAAAATCAGAACCTCCAATAGTGTTAATATTATCCTCATCATGCTTAATGGTTATAGTTCCACTTCCCCTCATTAAAACTAATATTTGACCCTCTACCCCACCATTAATAGTATCTAGATCATCACTTGAACCACTTTGGGGTAGTAGGGCATGAAAAGAGTGAGTTGGGGTAATAGTATCACTGGCAATAGTGAGATTACTTCCTTTTGAAAAAATTAACTTATTAAGAGTGGTAATCCCATTTACATTAGTATTTCTATCCACCTTTAAAGAATCTTTAATAGTTAGGTTTTTATCAACTATTTGATTGCCATCTGCAGATAAATAAGTTTTCCAAAGCTTGCCAAATTTTTTACGATACAAACCCAACAAGGTATTACTTTTTTTATGCAAAGCGACTTGCCCTTCTAACATACTAGAAGGAGATGGTATACCATCAAACTCAATCATGTTTTGCTTAGTATTAATTGCTTTACGAATATCTTTAAGTGTTAAAGGCATTAACTTACTTTTTTATTACTTATAACCCTGTATTCAATTGTTAAATCATTAAATTCAAATACCCCAGCACTGCCAACATCAAATTTTATTTGAAGACTCTGACAGGGTAGTGGATTGGTAGCTGGTATTAACTTAACAATATCCCAAGTTCCTGAGGTATCTACTAAATTACCAGTAAATGTACCACCACCACCTCCTGAAAACGACTGTTTTCCATCAATAGCATATTTAAAAGGAGTGGTTTCTGCACCATCAGATTTATAGGTTACATAAACAGCATACACTTTTTTAATCAATCCCGGCTCACCAAAATCAATATCTTTTGAAACAAATTCTTGTCCAGATAAAGACTTACTAACTGGTAAAAACTTTTTAAAATCAACTTGATTACTATTTTGCAATCCCAATACAAGGTTATTATTCCAATCTGTTATAAAATTAGTATAGGTTTCACTATCGGTAAAAATATTAGTGTGAAATACCCAACCATTACTATCGAAATCATATATCCAACCCTGATTAGAATCAGTTGTAGAATCATTAGGACTTCTAACCATAATTAAAGAATTACTAATAGCATCATAACCAAGCATAACATCTTTCACATTTCCACTTCCTCTATACCAAGATTGCCAATCAACATTTGTTGATGTATAAGAAGCACTACTAATCGCTATTTTGTTTTCAATTAAATTTGTAACTCTATTCCCATCATAAATATAACAACCATCATCAGAAACCCATGCAATACCATACCTAGTCTTAGCAATACTATAAGAAAAATTTACCCCTGCATACTTTATGGTTTCCTCTAAATACCATCCAGCTGGACTGGGATTTGCTATATTAATCACATGAACTGTATTGTTTTTAAAAGCTAATAATCTATCAGCATACGATTCTAATGCTACATATTCTCCATAATCCCCTTTAGAAACATCAATAAAATTATGTTCTAAAAACGTATCAAACTTATTAATCTCGCTATACATTAATCTATCGCCATGTTTTTGAAGTTCTATATTATTACCCTTTAACTTTACATTAGCAATAAATGTTCGTCTATTAGCAACTACAGAAGCTTTGTATATTTCATTCCTACCGCCAAACGCATTAAAATGAACATCAGGACTATACCCATTAATAGTATCATAAGTATCTAAATTGGGAGCAGTGGCATTCCCTGCTGCAGGCCCTATCACATAATACCCTTTTCCACTTTGATATGTCCACCCTACATGATCACCGTCAAATGTCATTTTAACACCTTTAACAATGTCTATGTCAGCTAATAAAATTAAATCATTATCTGTATTTGCTAATCTTGTATAAATCCTTGAACCTGTTAACCTAGCATTATAAGCAACATCTGCATAAACAGATACTCGTAATGTTTTACCACCTGCTGCTGTGTGTGTTCCTGCTGCTAAATTACTACCATCATCTCCATCACCCATTTGTAATGGTAAAGATTCTTGATTGTTTTCATATACGAAAGTTTGATAAAATTCATACGTACCTGCTTCCCAATCACCATCATCAGTTCCATCTGTAATACCAATGTTAAAACCTAATCCCCTTTCTAAAACCGGACTATCTCCTTGTATACAAGCATGAGGATCGTTAGACCTAGCTGCACTATCTGAATCAATACCTGAACCATCTAATGCCCCACCATATGATCTTTGATAGGTTATAGTTCCACCTGATCCGCCTGATTTTTTTGTGCAAAATAATACTTCCTTTGGAAAGGTTCCTAATGCTTCTCCGATAGTAATAATTTCTCCATTAGAAGCCTGATCCAATCTCTCAACAGAGCTTGTGTTTTCAAAAGATAATTGATCAATCCTCCTTACGGTTAAGTTGTCTATATCACCATGATGTCCAGAAGTACTAGATGATAATTTAAGAATTAAGTAAGTTGAAGTGCTGGTAGCCGTGTAGGGGACTATTAACGTATTCCCAGCAGTGTCTCCAGAGTGACCAATTGCACCACTCTGATTATCTGTATTAAAATTAGTAGCATGAGAACCCAGAGAAACACTAATATCAGAATTACCAGCTGCTAAAACATCGAAACTAACTTGATAAGTCGCTCCAGTAACAGTAGTTAACCTTAAAGACGCAGAACCCTGACTAGATGCACCATTTGTAAGTACTGCCGTATTAGAACTCATAGCAAAAGTAGCTGAGTTAGCTGCTATAAACCCATCACTATCTAATAGGGTGGCACTTCCATCTCCGTTATTATCTTCAAAATCAAATAGGCTGTCATTATCATTTAAAGCCCCGGCAAAGAATGTTTTTTTAGCAGCATTTAACATATTAGCTAATTCACCAGTATCAGCCCTAAATCTTAAAAGACTTGTACTATCTTTTTTACCTCTCGCTACTCCTCTATTTTCACTATAAAAATTAGTAGCTTGAGAAGCGTCATGTTCATCTGCATTTAATGTCGTATTACTAGTTCCATTTACATCGGGAGAATTAATATAAGCATAAGTAAAAGAGGTAGCTAGTCTTGGAGGAGCTAATGTATTAGGGTTTTCTTGCCAACCAGCAAAAGTTAATCCATTTGTGCTGGCAAATTGTGTTCTTTGAATATAACCAAACCATTTTATAAAACTTGTATTTTCCTCATTAATATTACAAACCCGCAATGACTCATCTACAAAATGATATATATATTTAGCATTATCACCAGATGCTGTAGGGTTAATTGCATTTTTAGTCCACCCATCTGCAGTGCTAGGACTTACTCCTGCATAATCAGTGGTAGCGTTATTTGACCAAATATCAATAGCGTTGTCCCCACTATCGTCAACATCACCTAAAGCACATAGTTTATCTCCCGGTGCTCTTATAACTTCTATAATTGGATTTGTAGTGCCAGCAGAATCTTCATCGGTTAATACTTTACCCTTTAAAGAATAATACACATCACCAGTTGAACCTAAAGCTGTTCCGTCAGTATTGATTTCAGTAACTGTATAGACTCCATTGTTATTTACAGTTCCAGACACTTTAATAGTGTCACCTACTTTAATTAGATTTTGAACCGCAGAATCATCAGCTGTATAAATAGTACTATTTCCATTGTCAGTACCACCTACTAACTTCATAAAGTTATTTGAAGGGGTTGGCATTACACTCTCATAATATTAACTTGGTAAATCTGGAATATCAGCAGGCGTGTCATCACTACTAGCAACTCTATGAAAACTTATATTTCCATTACTAGTTCCAATATTTAAAGCTGTACCGCCTTTAGTTTCTGTAATAGTTTGCTCAGAAGAACCACTATGATCAGATTCAAAATAAAACAAACCATAACCACCAGACCCTTCTATGTTAGACGTTCTACTAACAATATATTCTGATAAATCTGTAGTACCATCAGAGCCTTCTATTGCATCATATAAACCACCAATAGTTTTTATTTTACCCAAAGAATCAATAGACATATCTTGTATATAAGAACTCTCACTATCAGAAATGTCTCTAGGGTCTTTACGATTATTTATGCCTCCAGACCAATTTTTAATAGTCAGTCTACGTTTAGGCATTACTTGCTTCCAAATACCTTAGAAAAGAAACCTTTTTTAGATTTTTTACCTTTATTACCACCTATCTTTTTACCTTTCTTTTTCTTCTTCTTAACCTCTTCCATCATAGCGTACTGCTCTTGATATTGATTTTCTTCTAGTGGTTGCCCATGTAAAGAAGATACTATAATTAAACTTATTATTGAATGTGTCATTATTAAACTCCTAATTTCTTTTTAATTGCCATTTCAAATAATTCCCAGATAGCTTCTAAAATCTTAGCTTCTGTTTTCTCATTTATCATTGGGACATTGACAGATTTATTTACCGATGCGATTAAATCAGCTTTAACTTCATCATCTAATAAATACTGAGCTACTACTTTTCCTAACATTTAAGACTCCTTTGCTTTTTTTATTTTGTAATATAAATACACTATATTCATGATAGCTATTATAATTCCTAAAAAATAAGGCAACATATCCATAAAGACTATTGCCTGACTTGTAAAACTTGCTCCAGTAACTTTTAAACTATCCATTAATGTTTTCCATTTATTCTTGAAAGAGAACCATCTATTCTTGAAACTTGATTATCTAAATCATTTATTTCTTTTGTTAAAGCATCAAATTTTCTATCTAACTTGTCATCACTAGCGTTCCATCTATTAATAAGTTTGATAATCATACCCTCCATGTTTTCCAATGTTTCGCTTTGCCCTTTATTTTCAACTTTTAAATTTTCTAATGTCTCTTGTTGTTTAGCTGACTTATTAGATAGCGAAATAACCAGATAAACAAACATAGCTCCTACAACTCCAATCATCCCAGCTTCGCCATATACTGCCATAAAATCCATTATTTCTTTTTCCTTTTCCTCCA
>CEQV01010632.1_pt1 | contig 10822 bp, 8 predicted proteins | sample 530971 | NCBI WGS metagenome assembly CEQV01 (sample SAMEA2621173, study PRJEB7988) | marine metagenome | biome: marine biome (ENVO:00000447); feature: deep chlorophyll maximum layer (ENVO:xxxxxxxx); material: "saline water (ENVO:00002010), including plankton (ENVO:xxxxxxxx)" | depth 100 m
GCGATTATTAGTAGATACATTAGCCACTAAAACATTTGAAATTGTTTTAGGTTTTGATGGCTCTCACGCCACGGCAGATGACGGTGGTGCAGGGAGACCTGCTGTTACACTTAGCACCACAACATCGGTTATAGATGATAATGCAATTTTGTTAGAAGCCAATCTTGGTGCACAATACTCATATGATGAAGATTTGCGTGAAGTTTATGTGCAAATCAAAGAGAGCGATGGCACTTTCGTGCCCGTGGGCAGATATGTAATTCGTCCCTTCAATAAGCAAAACAATAATCAAACCCATATTCAAGTACTAATAGAGGTGGCATAATGACAACAGGCAATCCAATTTCAGGACACACGAATGCTAATGCTGGTGGTAGTGGTGATGGATTATCAGATGGTAATCATTTGGTATCTGCCTCTCTAACTAATCTCTACGAAGGCGTATTAGGTAATGGCATCCTTATGACTGCCTCAACTGATGGAGACGACTCTGCCCGAAATACTCCAACCAGTTTACCCGGTTATGTTTCTGTGAGTGGAGTGAGAGTAACTATTCAAGGTGGTTTAGCGGTAATGGATGGTGTTGCGTTTGAATTCGCAAATGGGGAAGGTAACAATGTATATTTCGATATTGGTAATGCTGCTGATTTCCTCAAAGGTTCAGATACTGCTTTGAATGGTTCTACTCGGGATGAGGTCTACTATACTGTATATATCGCCCCTGAGGTAAATGGGACCAATAGACGTGTATATTATGTGCAAGGTACAGCCATTGATACAGCATCTGCTACATATGCAGATACTCCTTCTGGTCATCTCAATGACCCTAATAATACTTCAAGTGTGAGTGCTAAAACTAGTATTACACTTGCTACTCTAAAGTGTACTTACTCATCTGGTGGTGGTAATAGTAAGGTGCAAGTTGACAAAGTAAGCGATAAACGTGTTTTTGTTCGCCCTACTCCTTTGTATTTGACTCCAACTTTAGCCTATAACGCAAGCGGTGCGGGAACACCAGTTGATAGTGCTGCTGATTTAGATGCTATACATAATGGTGCCACTGGCAATATCAATGATTCAGATGTGCATGCTGGTGCATTATGGTTGTCAGATGTGGGCACATCTGCCACAGAAGTGCAGGCATTATATTTCTCTGGTAAAAGGGCATCAGCAACTCGATTCGACCGTACATTGGAAACTCGACCCACTGTGACTGAGTCAAGCCCAAGTGGCACTACTACATTCACTTATGAGAACGGTAGAGTGTTCATCCTTACACCAAGTACAGCAGTTCAATTCAACCCAAGTGGGGATTTCCCAACAGGATATACAGTGTATGTAAGCAATAGAAGTGCTTCTAATGCTATCACGTTTGATATCATAAACACAGCAGCAACCGCCACAGTAACTGTTGCTGATGGAGATGCCGCCAGTGGTATTAGTGAAAAGCAGACAATTGTGCTTGAATCTACAGATGGTACATCGAAAACATATGTCGTGGTCGATGATAACGCTACCACTGTGGCTACTGGAGATATATTGAGTTCTGGTTCAGACACTGGGGCGAGCACTGCAGGGGGCGCTCTTGCTGGAGGTATTGCGGTTGCAATCAATCTTACAGGTTCAACCTCTACACAGAACACTTTCTTGGTGCAGTTGAAAGCCGCCATAGAGCACGCTAATGGGCACAATGGGAAAATCACAGTATCATCTGTTCCGGGCTCTGCTGATGGTGCACAATCAATTACTTTGACCCAAGGTACTCAAGGTGGGGCGGGTAACACTACTGTCACTGAGGGGTTGGCCAATGTAACAGCCACGAGTTTTAGTGGCGGTAAAGGAATAAGCGATGCTTTGGCAGCGTTAGAGAGCGCTATCTATGTCTATGATGGTGCAGTCTGGCAGAGGGCTTTGGTGGGCACATCTACTCATCCAACTGGTGATATCACTGCAGTAACAGCAGGTGTTGGTTTATCTGGTGGTGGCACAAGTGGCGCTGTTACATTGACTCTTGATTTATCTGAATTGAGTACTGTTACACCTGCCAATGGTGATTTCTTTTCTACTTTAGATTCGGATGGTTCAACAGAACAGAAGACAGAAGTGAGCGCATTAGCGACTTTGTTTGCAGGTGATGGCCTTACTGCTTCTTCTTCTGTTATGGCAGTGGGTGCTGGGAATCTTATAGATGTACAGGCCAATCAAGTAGATGTTGATTTGACAGAAGCAGCGGCGGCTACTATTGCTGCTGGAGACAATGTCATTTTCCTTGATGGTGGGGCTTCGGGCACCCAGTCTAAAGGTAGTGTCAATGATATCGCTACATTGTTTGCAGGTACAGCATCGAGTACAGGGCTTTCTGCCAGTAGTGGTGTTATGTCAGTATCAGACCTACATCCTGTTGGGGTGGATGGTTCCGCTAATCAAATACTCACAGACGATGGTGATGGTACAGTTACATCTGAGTCTAAATTGACGTTTGATGGTTCAACATTGACAGTCAATACAGACTTTACTGGAACCACAACTGCCACTACTAAAGGTGCATTCATTGATTTTGATGCAACTGGTATAACTGCAAGTGGACAAACTGCCACTAATATTGGCCTTGACCTTGATTTGAATACTGATTCCCCAACAATGGTGGGGACAGTCAATAACACAGGATTAGATGTTGATTTGACTGGAGGTACATCAGGTGCTCAAACAAATATTGGTGTTGACGTAGCCGTTGCTGGTGCAGATGAAAACTATGCTGCAAAACTCACAGGTGGCTCTTTGCTTCTCGGTACTCTATCTGCTGCACCAGCAGATGTGAGCACATATGGTCAACTATGGGTCAAAGATAATGGTTCTGGGTCAGCAAACACTGAATTGTATTTCACCAATGACAATGGAGACGATATTCAAATTACGAATGATGATGCTTTAGCAGGTGGTGGTGGTGGGGCTGTTTCTGCTGTGGCTAACGGTTCTGACAATAGAATTGCTACATTCTCTTCCTCAGACGCCCTCAATGGTGAAGCCAATCTAACATTCGATGGTAACCAGTTAGTTGTGGGCACTGCGCATACAACTACAGATATGATTGATGTCAACGCTAATTCAATCACTACAGCGAGTATAATGGATATATCTGGTACTGGTTTAACAGATGGTAAACTTCTCAATGCCGCAACTACCTCTACTGTTACTGATGGTGGTACCTCTACTGTCATTAGTGCCGCCTTGACAAATGATGGAGTAGGTAGCCAAACTGCAAAAGGGCTTTTGCTTGATTACAACAAGAGTGGAGTCACAGCCAGTGGTAAAACAGCCACAGTTACTGGAGTACACGTCGATATTGACGATTCAGCCACTAATCATGCGAGTGGTACAGTCACAATGACTGGTATGGACGTAGACGTTACTTCTGCTAATGCACAAGGGACTATCAAAAATATTGGTTTAGATGTAGCAGTTGCTGGTGCAGATACTAATTACGCCGCTCTATTCAGTGGTGGGAATGTAGGTATTAGTGAGGCGACACCAGATGCTGCATTACATGTTACTACTTCAGTTTCTAATAGTGCGAGCGTAATTTTTGAAAATACTCACACTGATACTAATGCTGGTCCAATTTTACAATTGTATAGGAACCCATCAGATAGTGCTACAACCAGTGGAGATTTGATTGGTAGAGTTGAATTCAAGGGACACCTTTTCGATGGTGGTAGTGACTATTCCGCAACAAGGATTTGGGCTTCCATTGCCTCAGAAATAGAGCATTATCAAGGAGATGGGTCGGTGAGATTTGATGTTTTAAGAAATGGTACAGAGACCACCTATCTCAAAGTAAATGGTAATTTACAAGATATTGTATTCAACGAAGGCGCAACTTCTGATTTCGATTTCCGTGTGGAAGGCAATAGTGACACACATCTACTCTTTACTGATGGAACAGCAGATGCAGTTGGTATTGGGACTTCTGCACCGGAGGCTAAATTAGAAGTTCTCAATACTGCTGCGAGTAGCGCTACTACTGGCGGTAGTCTACGTCTATCTGCTAATGATGGAGCAGTAATGGCTGATGACCATCGACTTGGTGTCATCGAGTTCGCTGGTGCTGAAGATACTTCTTCAACAATGACTGTGGGCGCAAGAATTGAGGCAATCTGTGATGCTACTTGGTCAGCATCTGAGAATGGTGCATCTTTGCTTTTCTACACAACAGACGGTAATGCAACACAGAGTGAAGTAATGAGAATCACTTCTGATAAATTTGTGGGAATTGGTACAGACGCTCCCAATCAACCACTTACAATTGAAGGCACAATGAGTATGAAAGAGCAAGCAAATGCGAATGCAGATGTCGCTGCTTATGGTCAATTGTGGATTAAGAGTGATACTCCCAACAGTTTGTACTTTACAGATGATGCTGGTAATGATGTAGCCATTGCTGGTGGTGCTAAACTCATGTCAGGTACTGGTCTCTATACAGATGGTACTGCTGCTCTTTTAGGGGGTACTGCTTGGGGTGGCTCAGGTGCTCCAACTACTGTTGATGCTGCAATAAATCGTATTGCTGCACGAATAGTTGGTGGAGGCTCGGGTCAGATTAACTGATGGAGAATTAACATGAGCGACATACGTGCTGTGCTCGCTTTCATGTTCTTCTTCTTACCTTTGGTTATGATGTTCTTTTACTTCTATCTTGCACGTAAATTCGATAGGATTATTGAAGAAGCACATCGTGAGGGAAATTGATGGAATTCCTCCAAGTTCTGGTGATGATTGCTTTAGTATTGTGTGTGTTGTACGTGGCTCTAATGCGGCACATTGAGCGATGGTTAGACAATGTTTTCCAGAATGTAGGCCTTTCCAGAGGTGAGATTCAAGACATGGCTTGGACCCGTCTCCACAATAAGAAGTGACGATATGGGTCGATTACTTGAACGCCTGAAAAAGCAGTGTGCCCAGTGTGGAGACAAGACCTTCCCACGCCGTATCAATGGCCGCTACGCTGACGGTGAAACCGAAAGAGTGTATCTTTGGGAGTGTAGGAAATGTGCGCACATCTGGGTGGAGCACAAGAGGGGGGATTCTTGGGCCCCTTCAGCCGACACTGCGCTTGGTCATGACGTCGTCAATGCGAAGAACAGCGACAGCAACCTCTGTCGCACTGTGTATAGCCTGTACAATGACAGTTAGGGGCTCAAACACTCCAGCACCTACCATATCTATCGCATCTCCTTTGTCAATATCTACACCAGCAGATAACCAACCTTCTTGGTGAGCAGTGCGCAAAGCGAGTACAGCGTCTAATGGGTCATGTCCAGCGTTTTCCGCAATGGTAGCAGGTATGGATTCCATGGCATCAGCGAATGACTCCACAGCCATTTGTTCACGACCACCCACTTGGGCAGCCTTGTTTCTCAATTCACGAGCCGCCAACATGTAGGAAGCACCACCGCCCGGAAGCACCGGGTCCTTGTTATAGACAAGAGAAACTACACCTATAGCATCATCAAACGCACGCTCAATCTCTTCCACTGTTTGTCGTGTAGCACCACGCAATAGAAGGGTCTTTGACAAACCACCGTCAGAAGTACACACAATGTAAGGAAGGCCTGCGATGTTCTGCTCCTCAATACCAGTACACTCACTGGGAATCATTTCTTCTTCTGGTTGATGATAGATAGTTGCACCAAATAAGCGAGATAGTGCATTCATGTCACTCTCAGGAATCCTGCGCACAACACCAATATTGTGTTTGGCGAGGAACATACACACATTGTCTGCAACACCATCTCTAACAAAGAGAACTCCACCATTTGGCAGGGCATCTACTATGTATTGTGCATAGTGTAGCATATCTTCTTGCGTGGTTTGCTTCTGGTAAGAAGCGGCCTCTTGGGCACTGTTGAATACCACTGACATGTTTTCAGGTGCCTTCTCTTGTTGTAATCCTGTATTCACCATCATAACAGGGGATGTAATGTATGTCTTAGGTGTGGTATCGAGCACGAACTCCTTGTGCAAAATAACTCCTTGTACCAACTCACTATCTTCAAAAGTCCCACCGGGTTGTACAACAACTCGTATTCGCTCAGTCTCACCTTCAACCTCTGTTACCGCTCTAACACATAAGTTCGCAGCAAAATCAAGGTCGTGTTCAATGGACTTACCAGTCATGGCTGTTCGTGCCACATTGGTTAGTATGTCTGCCCCTTCCCAATCATTCATGTTCTCTACAGTTTCTTTCAGAGCACTCACTGCGTAGCGAGACGCTTCTTTGTAACCACGACAAATGATGTTCGGATGCAACCCTCTTCGCATAAGGGCCTCGCTATTGGCCAGTAATTGACCACCAAGGACCACTGCTGATGTCGTTCCATCATAGCAGACGCTTTCTTGGGTTTCGGCAATGTCGATGATGGTTTTAGCGCCGGGATGTTCTACGTCAAGTTCACGCAAAATTGTGGCTCCATCGTTAGTTATGATGACGTTTCCCCCGTCATCTACCATCATTTTGTCCATACCCATCGGGCCGAGGGTGCTTCTCACCGCTCTGGCTACCGCCTGTGCTGCCTGTATGTTATGCTGCTGTGCTGTCATTTTATTCTGTTCTGTCACCATTCTACCTCCACTTCAATTATGTCTCCTGTCGCTCTACAGCGAGATTTGACCACTCCTTCATTTTTACCATGTTCCCAGAGGGCTCGACTCAATCGAGCATCCTCAAGGCAATACAGTGAAACCAAGTCATATTTGCCTTGTTTCCATAATATAGGAGCATCATTACTGGTAAGCGTCTTTGTTTTCTTCAAAGTGTGACGGCATAATTCATTGAGACTGAGTGCAACAGCAGAGTTTTGTCGTTGTGCTGCTTGTTTGATAAGGAAAGAAGTGTCAATTAAAGAGACCTTCTTACTCAGTAAATCTCCCGCTGCCCAACAATCTAATGCATCTCTTAGGATGGGTAAGTCGAACATCTTGATATTGTGACCCACTATACTGTACCCTTTGTTGACCAAATCCATCAAATCGTCACCTAAAGTTTCAGGATGGAGTGATTTGATTGTAGTATCATTTTCCATCATATCACTGCTCACTTCAGCGTTTGTGTATATGGTATCTCCCTCAGGACTGCTGGTGGCCACTACAACGGGGTCGAACATACTGGTGTTGCCCCACCCCCCTATCTCATGGGAGTAGTTGCTAGTTTCAATGTCAAGCCCTACCACATCAGCCATAATCTTCCCCTCTATACTCTGGTTGCAATCGGACGAATATAGTTGCGCCATCTTTAGTTTGCTCAAACATGTGAGCACACCATTTCTGGAAGTGGCTCTCTTGACTGTTCTTCCCAACATGGGCACGCTTTCCATAGGTATCTTTCATCTGAGTCTTACGAACCCAGCCTTCTCCACGCACGTCGTCAAAGTCAATAGGCTCACAATCACGATATGCTTGCACCCATTCACCTTCCTTCTTACGCTTCTCGGCAGCCTTGCTCCCTACTTCAACCTCTTCCTCTAACCATGTGATGAGATTATTGTATAGGTCGTATAGTATATCTTCGGCCATTTCTACATGGTCACCTGATACTTCCCATGATTCATCGAGCATAGCAATGTGGCAAGCGAAGATGATGGTATAATTGATGATTGCAGGTATGAAAGAAGCAACCACATCTCCTAATTCATAATCAATACTCTCAATCAACTCGTAGTAATTGTCTACGGCGTTCAACATTGACATGTCAAAGGTTTCACTCTTAGTGAACATTGAACGCATGTGTTGTTGCAATATGTCTTCTTTTTCAGAGCGGTTCAAATCTTCCCATTCGACTTCATTTAGTCCACTAACTTGTAACACACGGCCAACAAGCCTCTTTCTTAGATTGATAAAGTAAGAGGTCAACTCATCATATGATACTGATGTTTCACCCAATGGTGACCACGCTAAGCAAGACCTCTCTTCACTGATTGCTTTACGCATAGGTAAGGTCCAATGCTTCCAATACAAGAGAACTCTTTGGAAAATCCCTCTTGTGAGAACGTAGTCTTTCACACCTTTAGGTGGATAGGTAGTTGCCCATAGCGATACTAAAGATTCCAATTTGATAGGCCCCATCTTGTTGTGTTTCACTAATTGGTTAGCATTGCTCCCAATAGGATTACAAGCAGATTGTAGGTAAAGAACAGTTTCTTGACTGAACTTACCGGGACTGAGCAGTATGCTTCCCTCGTCAAAGTTTAGAGCCTTGTGTCCAGCAAGAAGACCTTCCTGCACTTCCCATGCATTATCTTCTTCGTTCTTTTCCCAACCACCAATAAGTCCTGCATCAGAACCAGTAGTGTACATTTCAGCAGATACTTCGATATCACGAAGGATGTCACCAACAAATTCCCAAGCAGCGCTCTTACCAGTTCGACTGGCCTGAATCCAGAATACGTGAACACGTGGGTCCAGATGATTATTCTCCATAGGAATGCGCACAAAAGGAGATGCTACCATCCCCTGCACAAAGAAAAATGACAACATACCGGGTATGTCGTTATTGATAGAGACCTTACGAAAGTGCTCTAAGTAACCTTTCAAAGTAGGGTACTTTTTGACTGCTGTGTAAGCATCGTAATGACGCATGGTTTCACCAACCACGCACGATTTGGACACTGTGTCCACCGATAAGGAGAGTTACCACTCCCTGTTCTGGTAAGGCCACAACTTGTCCAACTGGTCCATCTGTTCGTATAACGTAAGGTCCGACAGGGATAACCGATATTGGTCGAGGTCCCTCCCCTTCCTCTATTGTTATCTGTTCTTGTGGGGTTTCTTCAACCACAACCCAACGATATTTCACTCTATTTTTACCCACTTTCCTTTCTTCAAAGAATTGACTTCCGCCCTTTTCTTTGAAATGGCGGTAGGCAACAGGCATGCTCCCGTTAGGGTATTTTTCAAACAATTGTGTTTTCCCTACCCACCCCTCTTCATCTGGTCGTTCTTCTAATGCTGCTTGATAGGCTAATAACCAAGCAGCCTTGCCCTCTACATCTCCGTTCATAACTCCAACTCCAACAGGCCGAGTTAGGGGGACTATATTAAACTTAACTTTGAACGACTCGGCGTTTGATAGAAACTTCTTCCTCTGAAGTTAAGGTTTCAATTATCCTATTTTTGAGAGTTTTTCCTAAACCTTTAACCTCACGTAAACTTTGTTCATAACACATTTCTTCTAAGGAGCCGCAAGTTTCTAACAACCTTTCTGCAAGTTGCATTCCTACACCCGGTATAGAAAGTAACACGTCTTTCCGCACATCATTAGTGCTTACTTTGTTAATAACTTTAGCACCATGGCGGCTCGCTGGTTTGTGTAACTTATCATGTAATCTACAAATAAAAACTGAACCTTCACTATGGTTTAATGCACGATAAACTTGGCAATCAAAATCTGCCATAATACGAGCAATTGTACCAGTTAATTGATTCTGTATTTTAGTGTAAGTTAATCTTTTACCTCCACGGTTATTAATTTGAGCAATATAATCCTTAACTGTTCCATGAATTAACAAGAAGAATCTTTCATAATTAGCATCCATGTTTTCTAACTGTCTCCAGATGTGGCCATTGTGGCTGGATTGAAATAAATCTGCTATACTTTTAGATTCGACACAAGCATTACCTAACAAGTAGTCTCCAACAAGCAACTCCTTTCGTGCTATGGTCAGACCCATTTTTGTGCCGTGACGTATGACTGCTTCACAAAGCCTACCTCGTTCATTGCTGTCAATCAGCAAGTCGGGGTGCTTCACCTTCAATTGCTCCACTCCCGTCCCAATAACGGCATTTGCCTACACAATAACCCTTCCCATAAAGAGTAGCACAGGAGGGGTGGTCATCGTAACTATAGGCAGCATGTGTTACCTGTTTACGAGTAATGTGTTCGTCTTTGTCTATCCAGTTTAATCCTAATATGTAATCTACAGTTTTGTCTATAACATCGTTAGTTTGCTCCTCGTCTAAAGATGCACGAGGGAACCACCAACGTAAACGATGGAGTAAGTATTGGGCAAGATAGGCCCTTGGTTCATGTGCAGGGTTCTGTTGAGATACAGCAGCAGCATTGAGACATGGTAGAACCTTTACACCATCAATGCGCCCTGCTTCTACTTTCACATTCATTGTGGTAGAAGAGCGCAAACCACCTTTCTTCACTTTCATTTCCACTCCCTCCTCCCCAAAGGGGATGTATCCTGAACGAGGCTCCTGTGCTAACTCCACGAGGTCCTCAGGAGTGAGGGTCATGATTTCATCATGAGAGAGGGGGATAGACCAACAACCTCGCTTATCATTGTAGGAGTTAGGTAATCGTATCATCCCAGACGTATCGAAAGGAACTGCTGGGTCAGAACAACTCATCCTTAGAGATTTACGCAAATCTGTCAGGAGAACTCTACCGGCTTGTTTGATTCGGGACAATTCCTCTCCAGTGCTTGGAATCCATTCTTTCGCTAAGCGTATCCAGACATGAAAGCCACCACCCGAAAACCAAATTCCGTGGAGTATGTTTTTCTCTAACAGATGTGCGTGTATTTCTCGTACTTGCGATAATGGGATTTCCAGTGGAACTTTTTGGTTTGTTTTGAAATCCTTACAATCGTAATCTAATACGAAGTGACGGATAATTGGCGTTGTGTAATCACAACGATGGTGGTTAGGTGGCTTGGTTGCCCTATAGCCATACACTGTCATGTAGGCATTGCCTAAACCAGACTTGCCTTGCCAATATTTTTCCAAGTCGCTATGGGTCGAGACCATCTTACGAAAGCCCCGA